>Ga0208648_1000715_pt1 | contig 31176 bp, 24 predicted proteins | sample AntAceMetag02UKL_FD_184772 | JGI IMG/M metagenome (GOLD analysis project Ga0208648, IMG submission 184772) | Saline lake microbial communities from Ace Lake, Antarctica - Antarctic Ace Lake Metagenome 02UKL (SPAdes) (version 2) | ecosystem: Environmental > Aquatic > Non-marine Saline and...
AGTAAAAAAGAGGGCTTGAAAAAGCCTTTTTTTATTTTAGCATGACTTATGCTTTACACTCAACACTACAACAGCTATATATACAAAGATCATCATAAGAAGATATGGTGTATAGATCAGAGGCTTGAGGGGGGTAAGGGCCTGTTTTGTATGTGTGTTTTTATTTTTTAATATATATATATTTACACCTTCTTTTTTGAGATTTTCTACTATATAAAAATTCGATTTAACTTTTTCATAAATCTTCTTAAATTCACCCTTAGGCTCGTCTATTATTATCAATAATGAACCGTTAGCGAGGTCTGGCTCATATTTTTTAGAATTTATCTCAAGCAGCATATTAGATAGCGCGGGCCTCTGCGTTACGCACCATAGCATGCCCGTGATATATCTATAATTTGACCAGATAAACGTGTTTTCATTAGAGTGTTTTTTAATATAATAAGATAGCTCTTCCAATAAGCCATCGTTATATATGCCTGCTGATGTTATGTATTCCGGCTTTCTCTCTTTTCCCTCAAATATTGCCGTTAGTTGCGAATCTGATATCTCCAGATGCATATTTTTACTATGAAAATTTATACTTGGCGCGAAGATAATAAGGTATGATAAAAGAATAAATATAAGAAGTAATATATGCCGCTTTGTACCAGAGATCCTTTCTACCACGCTATTCATAGCCGTATAGAGCTTATCAAGTCCTATGCTAGCAAGGATTATAAAGCCTATCATGCCCTGTGAACAGAGGAGCCGGAAAGGGTATAGTATGCCCATCGGCATAAGAGCCGCTATCAGAAGAATGAATATCTTGTATTTGTTTATATTTCTTAATGCTTTAGCAAGGCCTATGAAAAGAAGAGCTATTATTACAGGATAGAATCTAAGAGGCATCTGCGCGCTATTTTGCCAGGATATCTCAGATATGCTTTTTATAATATGAATAGACCAGGGCAGGCCTATTAAAAGCGGAAAGAGCAATAATTTCATGAGATCTCTTGTATATACCATTTTACTTATCCACGCAAGAAAGACAAATAAAATGGATAGCAGCCCTATCCCTGTATGCGTATAAAAAATAAGTCCGATTAATAGCGCGCCGGTTAACAAATGTTTTTTGACTATTGATAGTATGGCTAGAAGTAATAACGCGATACCTATTGTTGCTGCCGGGGTGAAGGATATGCTTATCATAAATAATGAGGCGCATTGACATAGATATACAGCGAAAAACGCTACTCTTTTATTGAGGATATTTTTTGTTATGTACCAAACAGTACAGAGAAAAAGAGAGGGAACAATACAACTTAGTAACTTTAGAGCGGTAATGGCGGAGAGCCCGGTTTTAAGCAATGCTAATATTATGATATGTATTAGAGGGGGATAGAGTTGAGGGGCACCGGCAGGTCCGTATTCCCAAAAATTATGTAATACTAAACCTCCTGCCGCGTTAAAGCCCTCCGCTACAGCTAAATGGTAATACATATCTAAAAAAAACGGTAACTGTCTCCATTGGAGAACAAATATTAAAGAGGATAAGAAGATAGACAGGAGAGAGAGTATGTTCCATATCCTGCTGTCAGGGTCTCTTAACGAGTATCTGTTTTTATTGTGATTTATAGCCATCTTTTCTATTATAGGATAAAATCTTGTCTATGACAATAAAATACTATGGTATAATATCAAACATGAAAAAGCATATATCTTTACTAAGAAATATTCTACTTGTTCTTTGTTGTATATTTCCCATGATATATAGTCTGCGGCAGGTTTTGTGCAATGATATCTGGCTTCATATAAGGACCGGTTCCTGGATATGGGCACATAGCGCAGTTCCATATACTCAGCTATACTCTTTCGTGATTGGTAATAAAGAATGGATCGACCATGAATGGCTTTTTCAAATTCTTGTATACCCCCTCTATAAGCTAGCAGGCGTTAATGGACTGATCGTGATGCGCTTTCTTGTTGTATCTGCTATTCTCTGGATATTCGTAAGTATAGCAAAAAAAGCAGAGCGTCTATTTTTTCTTTCCGCTTCTGCTATTATAATATCTGTTGTAGCAACCTTTGGTCGTTTACAGATAAGGCCTGAGCTATTTTCACTTTTATTTGTAGTGATATTTATATATGTGCTTAAAAATTACAAGGGGTTAAACTCAATATTTCTTCTCCTGCCTTTACAGGCCTTATGGGTTAATATGCATGGTTATTTTATCGTGGGACCTGTTATTGTTCTCATCTTTCTTTTAGCAAAAACTATGCAGGCTAAACTCAAGCTTCCATTTGAGTGGAACGCAAATAAGATTAACAGTCAGGCCTTTTATAGGCTTTTAGCTGTTTTTTTTCTGCTTGTTGCTGTTTCTTTATTGAACCCCTATTTTTTAAAAGGTGCACTCTACCCCGTAAATATGATGTTTTCCGCCATAAAAGACTGCGTTAGCGGGTCTTATGCATTTAGTTCTGTTGGTGAATTATCCAATATACCTATCATGCACATAATATTAAACCGTAGTTTTTCGTATTTGAGCGCCACAATAATGATATTTTTTGTCTCCCTTTTACTCAATCTTAAGAAAGTGGATATTTTCGATATATTTATTTTTATCTCGCTTCTTTTCGTTACTATCTTGGCAAACAGGCATGCAGGAATGCTTTCCCTAGCTCTTGGGATATTGGCGCTTTTTAATCTCAAGAGCGCGGAAATGCAAGGCGCACTTTTTAAGGCCCAGGGCAAGAAAACCATCAAAAGATTATTGTTTCGGGTCATGCCTGTTATCTTCGTGATTTTTTTGATCTATAATATCATTAACATCGTAATAGGCGTTCCAAGCATGTTTAGTAAACGCTATATTTACAATCTCCATTGCGATACTAAGTCATTTATATTAGGCAGAGATGAGCTTACTTTTAATCAGCCATATGGTGCTGCTGGATTTATTAAGAAAAATCATATAAGAGCTAATATATTTAATTTCTTTAACCATGGCTCCTATCTGATATTTGAGCTTTATCCTGATTGCAGGGTTTTTATTGACGGTAGGACAGAGGTTTATGGTGATATCTTCTTAAGGAAATGGGACAGGATACGTAAGGAGCCCGAGTTGATAGATAAGATAAAAGATGATCTAAATATCGATTGTATTGTTTTGCCTTGTGCAGGTGATTTCGCTAGCCCTTTTTTTAAATACTTATATGATAGTAAAGAATGGAAATTAGTCTTTTTTGATGGCAAGAGCACAGTATTTTTAGCGGACAATAAGAAGTTCAAAGATATAATTGATAATAATGAGATTAATCTGGATAATTTTCAGGTTAATCCTGACACGGTTTTAATAGAGGCTGCAAAAGAAAAAAGCATATATCCCGGAATATTTATAGGAACAGCCAATTTTTTTTATGAGATAGGTATGTATGGTAAGGGCCTCGATCTTATTAATGTAGCTGAGCAGATAATGGAGAGTAACTATGATATACACAATCTTAAGGCTATACTCCTTTTTAAACTTAACAGGCCAAAGGAGTCTGTGGACCAATTTATAAGAGCTCTTAAGCTGCAGCCTAATAATCCCGAAATATATAGAAATATAGGTGGTTTTTATCAAGGCATAGGAAAATCGGATATAGCCGTAGGATATTTTGAAGCAGGACTGCAGATGGATCCAGATAATAAGGGTCTTAGAGAGTCCCTTGAGCTGTTAAGTAACAAGGCTGATTAAAGAGAGCATGAAGTATAGAGAATCCGCTTATGTGAGCTAATCCGGAAGACCTTAAGCAAGCAAAATTCCTTTGACATATGGAAGTACTATGATATAATCTATTACTACTTATTGTACTATATAAAGAAAGGTCTTAAATATGAGAAGCGATGTGACTAAAAAGGGACTAGAAAGAGCGCCTCACAGGGCGCTTTTATATGCTACAGGCATGAGGAAGCAGGACTTGAATAAGCCTTTTATAGGCATAGCATCAAGTTTTACAGATCTCATACCAGGGCATGTTGATATGAGGCTGTTAGAGCGTGAAATAGAGCATGGTGTATGTTCCGGTGGGGGGAAGCCTTTTGTATTTGGTATACCAGGTGTATGTGATGGTATAGCAATGGGGCATGCAGGCATGAAATATTCCTTGTCATCACGCGAACTTATAGCGGATTCTGTTGAAAGCGTTGCTATGGCACATGCCTTAGACGGCCTGGTGCTTCTTACAAATTGCGATAAGATAACACCTGGTATGCTTATGGCCGCGGCACGACTCGATATACCTGCTATTGTAGTTACGGCAGGGCCCATGTTATCAGGCATGTACAGGATGAAGCGGCGCTCATTTGTGAGAGATACCTTTGAGGCGATGGCAAAGAGGCAGAAAGGCGAGATATCAGAGGCGGAGATGGAGAACCTTGAGATCTGTTCGTGTCCCGGAGGTGGTTCGTGTCAGGGCCTATATACGGCAAATACAATGGCTTGCGTAACAGAGACCCTTGGCATGTCTTTGCCGGGATGTGCTACTGCTCTTATAAATTCAGCCAAAAAGAAGCGCATAGGTTTTTCTAGCGGTGAACAGATAGTCACATTGGTTAAAAAGAATATAACAACACGCAAGATTATAAATAAGCAGTCTGTGTACAACGCTGTTATGGTAGATATGGCCTTGGGTGGCTCAACAAACACAATGTTGCATATCCCGGCTATCGCGCATGAAGCGGGAATAGAACTAAAACTCGATGAGCTTGACCTTATATGCAGGAAGACCCCTCATATTACAGATTTACGTCCCGGAGGCGAGTACTTTATGGAGGATCTGGAATATGCCGGTGGCATACCTGCTGTATTGAAGAGGCTTTCTTCAAAGATTAAAAACAATATTACAGTAACTACTAACTCATTAAAGAATAATATTAAGGACGCGCCTATTTATGATGATGATATCATACGTCCGATTAATAAGGCATATCATAAAGAAGGCGGCATCGCTGTATTAAAGGGAAACATAGCTCCGGACGGTTCTGTTGTAAAGCAGAGTGCGGTCGCAAAATCCGCTATGATATTTGTCGGAAAAGCGGTATGTTTTAATTCGGAAGAAGAGGCTATGAAGGCGATAATGGCCAATAAGATAAAGCATAGATCTGTAATAGTCATAAGGTATGAGGGCCCTAAAGGTGGGCCCGGCATGAGGGAGATGCTTGCTCCTACAGCAGCTATAGCCGGTATGGGTCTGTCAAAAGAGGTGGCACTGATCACAGATGGAAGGTTTTCAGGTGGAACGAGAGGCCCTTGCATAGGTCATATCTCACCGGAAGCGGCATCGGGAGGACCGATCGCTATAATAAAAGATGGCGATCTTATCTCAATCGATATACCAAAAAGAAAGATAGAGCTTAAGCTGTCAAAGGCTGAGATTGAAAAGAGGATGAGTATGTGGAGGCCTAGAAAGCCGAAGATACAAACAGGCTACCTCGCGCGTTATGCAAAAATGGTGGAATCCGCGGCCCGCGGAGCGATTTTGTCAATATAAGTATTTTGACCCTGTTTCTGTTTCAATCAGGACAGTGGGCCAGAAAGTGCCCACCGTCCCGATAGAAACGGAAACAGGGTCGAGACGCTATAAGATATGGAGAAATCATGAAATTAAAAGGTGCAAATATACTTGTTGAGTCATTGAAAAAAGAAGGTGTTGAGATAATATTCGGATACCCCGGAGGCGTTTTACTGCCTATCTTTGACGTATTATATAAAGCCCCTATCAGGTTTATGCTCACAAGACATGAGCAGGGCGCTGCGCATGCAGCAGATGGTTACGCGCGCGCTACCGGTAAAGTAGGCGTCTGCTTGGCTACATCAGGCCCGGGCGCTACCAACCTTGTTACAGGCATCGCAACAGCTTATATGGATTCTGTGCCAATGGTCGCGATTACAGGGCAGGTCAAGACTAACCTTATAGGGAGTGACGCTTTTCAGGAAGCGGATATAACAGGTATTACCCGTCCTATAACAAAGCATAACTATCTTGTAAAAGATGTCAATGAACTTGCGGGTATAATAAAAGAGGCTTTCTATGTTGCTAATAGCGGAAGGCCGGGGCCTGTATTAATAGACCTACCTGTTGATGTCACATTAGCAGAAGCAGAGTTTGATTATCCTGCTCAACTGGATACAAGAAGCTACAAACCGACATATGAAGGCCATCTTGGCCAGATAAAGAAGGCTGCTAAGGCGATACAAGATTCCCATAAACCTATAGTATACGCTGGTGGTGGCGTTATAATATCAGGTGCCGAGAAGGAGCTTTTTAAGTTTGCCAAGGAAAACAAGATACCCGTTACAACAACTCTTCTTGGTATGGGTGGTTTCCCTGAGACTGACCCTCTTTCATTGAAGATGCTTGGCATGCATGGTACGATTTACGCCAATCACGCTATAATGGAGAGTGATCTTATAATTGCCGTAGGATCAAGATTTGATGATAGGGTTACGGGAAAACTTGATGAATTCTCTCCTAATGCTAAGATAATTCATATTGATATCGATCCATCAAGCATTAGTAAGAACGTTGATGTGGATATCCCGATAGTCGGAGATGCGAGGAATATTTTGGAGAAGTTAAACGAGATAGTCAAGGCACCGGATACATCAAAATGGCTCGCGCAGATAGATGACTGGAAGAAGAAGGGGCCGCTACAATACGATGATACAGGAGATGTTATTAAGCCGCAGTTTGTTGTAGAGCAGATATATGAGGTAACAAAAGGTGAGGCTATAATAGTTACTGAGGTAGGACAAAATCAGATGTGGGCAGCGCAGTTTTATAAATATACAAAGCCGCGCACATTTTTATCCAGCGGTGGCTTGGGAACCATGGGATATGGTTTTCCGGCTGCGATAGGCGCACAGGTAGCGTTACCTGAACGAGTAGTTTTTGATATCGCGGGAGATGGTTCTATCCAGATGAATATACAGGAGCTTGCCACAGCTGTTATAAACAAGCTTCCGATTAATATAGCTATACTTAACAATAGTTGTCTTGGCATGGTCAGGCAGTGGCAGGAGCTTTTTTATGGGAAGAGATATTCACACACCTGCTTTGATAGCATGTGTCCTGATTTTGTAAAGCTAGCCCAGGCTTACGGGGCTGTTGGCATAAGGGTTACTAAAAAAAACGAAGTAGCGCCGGCTATTAAGAAAGCGATAGCTACTAAGAATACGGTTATCCTCGATTTTGTCGTAGAGAATGAGGAGAATGTAATGCCGATGGTTCCAGCAGGAGAGGCTATAAACCGCATGATTGGTGGCATGGCATAAAAAAGTAAAGGTGAAGGTAGAGGCAAAGGATAAATAATGAAACATATAATCTCAGTTTTAGTGGAAAATAGGTTTGGTGTTTTAGCGCGCGTATCAGGGCTTTTCAGTGCCAGAGGTTATAATATAAGTTCTCTGGCGGTTGGTGAGACCGAGGACCCTGCTATATCACGAATGACCATTGTTGTTAAAGGTGACGATAAGATACTTGAGCAGGTAAAGAAACAGCTGAATAAGTTGATAGATATAATCCTAGTTAAGGATTATATAAAAAAAGAGCATATAGACAGAGAGCTTGTGCTTTTTAAGGTCCTTGTCAATAAGCAGAACAACGATAAGGTCATGGAGATATTCAAGGCATCTCCTGTTAAGATAATACAGACTAAGGAGGATAGCATTGTAGTCGAGATTGTTGGCAGCCAGGATGAGATTGACAAGTTATCAAACGCCTTAAATAAATTTGAGATAAAAGAGATGGTGCGCACAGGACGTATCGCGATGGAACTCTAAAAATTGAGATTCCTCGTTTAAGCAGTCAAAATTCTCTTCGATAATTTTAGACTAAACTCGGGAATGATTTGATAATATAAAAAAGGTAAAGGTAAAGGTAAAGACCTGTATAGAACATAAAATCTCTACCTTCATCTCTACCTATGTACAAGGAGGAACAGATGGCAAAGATATATTATGAGAAGGACGCGGATCTGGAGATACTAAAGCAGAAGAAAGTAGCGATAATTGGTTATGGGATACAAGGAAGAGCGCAGAGCCTTAATTTGCGTGATAGCGGGATAGATATCATAGTCTCTGAGCTTGAAGGCACGCCAAATTTTGAACAGGCGATTAAAGATGGCTTTAGCCCTCTATCAGTTGCGGAGGCCGCGAAACAGGCAGATGTTATTCAGATACTTACCCAGGATCACGTTCAGGCGATCGTTTATAATGAATCCATAGTGGCGAATCTGGAAAAAGGTAATTCGCTTGTCTTTTCGCATGGGTTTAACATACGCTTTAAGCAGATACTTCCACCTGATAATGTAGATGTATTTATGATAGCCCCGAAAGGCCCCGGTGCATTGGTGCGCAGGATGTATGAAGAAGGCAAGGGCGTTCCATGCCTTGTAGCTATATACCAGGATACAACAGGTAAGGCGCTTGAGACGGCACTATCTTACGCAAAGGCGATAGGTGGAACGCGCGCGGGTGTTATAGAGACTACATTTGAGGAAGAGACAGAGACAGACTTATTTGGTGAGCAGACCGTTCTTTGTGGTGGAGTAACAGAGCTCGTTAAGGCGGGATTTGATACACTTGTAGAGGCGGGATATCAGCCGGAGATAGCTTATTTTGAATGTCTTCACGAGCTTAAGCTTATTACGGACCTGATATATCAATATGGTATGCAGGGCATGAGAAAGCGTGTTTCAGACACAGCTGAATACGGTGATTATACCAGGGGCAAGAGAATTATTAACAAACAGACCCGTGAGGAGATGAAGAACATTCTTAAGGAGATAACATCCGGTCAGTTTGCGCAGGAATGGATAGATGAGAACAAAAAAGGCTCTGTTGAGTTTAATAAGATGAGAGAGACTGATAAGAAGCATAAGATCGAGGAGGTAGGAGAGAGCCTGAGATCTCTTATGCCATGGATGGAATAGAACGTAAATAGGAAAAATAATGAAAAAGCAGATAACTATATTTGATACTACTTTAAGAGACGGGGAACAGTCTCCCGGAGCCAGCTTACAGAAGAATGAGAAGCTTGAGATAGCGCATCAACTAAATCGCTTAGGTGTTGATGTAATTGAGGCAGGCTTTCCAATTGCCTCGCCGGATGACCTTGATGCGGTTAAGCTTATCAGTAAAAAAGTAAAAGGGCCTGTTATCTGTGCGTTAGCGCGATCACTTAAAAAAGATATAGACGCGGCTTTTGAGGCTGTAAAATCCGCAAAACGCGCCCGCATACACGTATTCTTAGCGACAAGCAAGATACATATGCAATATAAGCTTAAAAAAGCCGAAGACGAAATATTGAAACAGGCTGTCAGTGCTGTAAAATACGCGAAAAAATATGTAAGCGATATACAGTTTTCTCCCGAGGATTCATCAAGAACAGCCCCTGATTTTCTTTTTCGCGTAATAGAGGCGGTAGTTGATGCAGGCGCTAAGACGGTAAATATCCCTGATACTGTAGGCTACGCTATCCCCGATGAGTTTGCCAGGCTAATATATAATATAACGCGTAGAGTGCGCAATATCAACAACGCGGTAATAAGCGTTCATTGCCATAATGACCTTGGGCTTGCTGTTGCTAATTCATTATTGGCTGTAAAAAATGGCGCGTGCCAGGTTGAATGCACTATAAATGGCATAGGAGAACGTGCCGGTAACGCGTCCTTAGAAGAGATCGTAATGGCTATGCTGACGCGCAAAGATTTTTTTAATAAGAAGACTAACATCAAGACAAAATACCTTTACGATACTTCGCGCATGGTAAGCAGGCTTACAGGTATAATAGTACAACCTAATAAAGCTATCATAGGGGCAAATGCTTTTGCTCATGAAGCAGGGATACACCAGGATGGTATATTGAAGAAGAGAACAACATATGAGATCATGCAGCCTAAAGATGTTGGTTTTTCTGAAACTAAGCTTGTTCTTGGTAAGCATTCCGGAAAGCATGCCCTCTCTGTAAGGCTTAAGAAATTAGGATTTAACCTTAAAGAGGCTGAACTTAAAAAGGCGTTTAACAAATTTAAGATTTTAGCTGATAAGAAAAAAAACGTATATGATGAGGATTTAAGGGCTGTAGTAGAAGATGAGATAGTCGCCTTGGGTGAAGTCTATAAACTTAAGTATCTTTATGTTGAGGGTGGTACTCAGCATATGCCAAAGGCCACAATCGGAGTTGAGTTTGACAAAAAAAAGTTCAAGGCAGATGCTTCCGGAGACGGGCCTGTAGATGCCTGTTATAAGGCTATAGATAAGATAACAGGTTTGCGTGGAAAGTTAACGGATTATAGCATTCGCTCTATAACAAGCGGCAAAGATGCCTTGGGCGAGGCCTTGATAAAGCTTATTGTAAAGGGTAGAGTTGTTACAGGAAGGGGTACTAGTACGGATGTTATTGAGGCAAGCGTAAAAGCCTACCTTAACGCCATGGACAAAGTATTCTGGGCACACTCGCGTAATCCCAAGCAACAGCTTCTCCCTAAGGAAGTATCTAAAAACCTGTAAAAGCGATCTTATATGATTAATAGGTTCTCCAATAAGCTTTATGGATTAATAGGTAATCCTGTTGCGCACAGCTTATCCCCGAATATGCATAATGCCGCTTTTGGCAAGTTGAATATTGCCGCGGCATACCTCCCTTTTCTGGTTAAGAAAACAAAACTAAAAGAAGCTATCTCTTCTATGAAGGAGACAGGGGTCTCAGGCTTTAATGTTACTATCCCTTTTAAATCCGAGTGTATACAATATCTTGATAAGATAGATCCGCTAGCCAGGATGATAGGTGCTGTAAATACTGTTTCAGTAAGAAATGGGTTATTAGTAGGCAGTAATACCGATTATGCGGGGTTCTTAAGAAGCCTTAGAGAGGATCTCCGGTTTAACCTAAGAAATAAAAATATATTGATACTAGGAGCGGGAGGCGTTGCCAGAGCTGTTGCCTTTGCTCTTGCGAATAATGGGTGCGCAAGAATCTCTATATATGATTTAATCGCTTCAAGAGCTGATGATCTGAAAAATGCTGTTAGAAAAAGTTTTCCTAAACTTGAGATAGAGGTTTGTGTCTTTAAAGATATGCCGTATCAGATCAAAGATTGCCAACTTCTGATAAATTGTACGCCATTGGGTATGAGGAAAGATGACCCGATGCCGATTGATATCAGCTTACTTCATAAGGGGCTTAAGGTATATGATGTTATATACACTCCATCCAATACAGCGCTGGTAAAAGCCGCGAAAAGAAAGTCTATAAAGGCAGTCGGAGGTATAGGCATGCTGCTTTATCAGGGCGTGCTGGCTTTCGAATTGTGGACAAAAAGAAAAGCCCCTGTATCGTTAATGAAAAAGGAGTTGCTTAAAGGTTTAAGATGATTATATTATTAACTATCTTGGCTGGTCTTATTGTAGGCAGTTTTTTAAATGTATGTATCTACAGGATGCCGTCTGAAAAATCTATCGTAATGCCTCGCTCTTATTGCCCGGCGTGCAAGCATCAGATACCGTGGTATGATAATATACCTGTTCTTAGTTTCATACTGCTTTTAGGAAAATGCCGTTTTTGTAAGAATAGGATTTCTTTAAGATACATTGTAGTAGAAGTTCTAACGGCACTTATCTTTGCTGTCATAGTAAAAGAATTGGGCCTTAACGCGGCATCGATTATATATATGGTATTAAGCTGCGGCCTGATTATCGCTACTTTTATAGATTTTGAACATCAGATAATACCTGACGAGATTACGTATGGTGGAATGGCCTTAGGGCTTCTGCTAAGTTTTGCTTTTCCTCAGCTTCATAATACAGCAAATCGTTTTTACGCCTTAAGAGAGTCATTATTTGGGCTTATCTTAGGCGGTATATTGATATTGCTTATAGCGTCGATAGGAACCATAGCCTTTAGAAAGAAGTTGAAAGAGATAGGCCAGGAGAGCGCTATGGGCGGGGGAGATGTTAAATACCTAGCCATGATAGGGGCTTTTTTAGGTTGGCAGGGTGCTGTTTTAGTATTTTTCATGGCACCGTTCTTTGGATCAGTTATCGGTGTCATAGAAAAATTACGTAATAGAGCGGATATTATACCCTATGGTCCGTATCTGTCAATAGCAACTCTTATCACAATTTTGTGGGGAGATAGAATCTTACAAGCTATATTTCCGCACTAGTATCGGTTTCTAACACTTGAAACTGTTTCCAATCCAAAGGGACAGTGGGTTTTATTGCGCCCTTTGGATTGGAAACAGTTTCGAAGCAAGGAGTTTGATATGTTAAGATACCTGACAGCAGGTGAGTCGCACGGAAAGGCACTGGTAGCTATATTAGAAGGTATGCCAGCAGGCTTAAGGCTTGATACTAAGCTTATAGATAAAGAGCTTAAGCGCAGGCAGCAGGGCTATGGTAGGGGCAAAAGAATGGAGATAGAGTCTGATAAGGTAGAGATACTATCAGGTATCAAAAAGGGTATTACAATAGGTAGTCCCATTGCGGTTCTTATAAAAAATAAGGACTTTAAGATTGATAAACTTCCTAGTGTAAGATGTCCTAGGCCGGGGCACGCGGATCTGGCCGGTATGATAAAATATAATACTGTTAACGCAAGAGATATACTTGAGCGTTCCAGCGCAAGAGAGACAGCAGCAAGAGTAGCGATAGGCGCTATATGCAGAATCTTCTTACGTGAATTTAAAATAGATATATTTAGCTACACAAAATATATCGGTGATATAGAAGTGGATGCGGAAGAGCTCACATTAGAGGCTATAAAGAGAAAGGCTGCTATTTCCTGCTTAAATTGCCCTGATAAAAAATCAGAGAATCTAATGAAGCAAAGTATAGACCAGTCTAAAAAAAGAGGCGATACACTCGGCGGAGGATTTGAGGTTATAGGTTTAAATATTATGCCCGGGTTAGGAAGTCATGTTCATTATGACAGGAAGATTGACGCGAGATTAGCGTTAGAGCTCATGTCGATACAGGCTATTAAAGGCGTTGAGTTCGGGGCAGGCTTTTTAGGTACACAGCTGCCTGGTTCTGAATTTCATGATGAGATATTGTTAAAAGGAAAGGCCCTTATGAGGCGGACAAATAATGCCGGTGGAGTAGAAGGAGGCATGACCAATGGTGAGCCTTTAAGGGTTAGTTGCGCAATGAAGCCTATAGCTACACTTATGAATCCGCTTTCTTCGGTTGACATGAAGACCGGTAAGAGCAAGAAAGCCAGTACAGAACGTTCAGATGTATGTGCTCTTCCTGCAGCCAGTGTTGTTGCAGAGAATGTTACAGCCTTTGTGCTCGTGCAGGCTATACTGGAGAAGTTCGGCGGCGACTCTATGAATGAAATAGAGAAGAGGATTTAGATGCTAGGTACTAGATGCTGGATGCTGGATGTTAGGCATAAGGTGTAAGGTTCACTCTGTGGAATAGCGGCTTTGCCGCTCCCGCAAAGCGGGATTCCACAGGGTGAAGGTAGAGGTAAAGGAAAAAGGAAAAAACGTACAACGTAGAACCCCGTAAAGCTCCTTCGGAACAACGGGGCAGGCATAGAGCGTGAAACGTGTACTAAATAGAATTCGTACTTATGCATCTGCCTTTAGCAGCGCTTTGGATTTTTTTGCCATGATCTAAATAGATGGCAAAAATACCAGCATGCTGCTAAAGGCAGAAGGCATAAGCAGCTATGTGATAAATATAAGTAAGGACAGGTTAAGGTGCAAGGTTAAAGGATAAAGTATTAACCAATGAAAAACATAGTGCTTGTAGGTTTTATGGGAACAGGAAAGACCATGGTCGGTAAGCTCCTCGCGACACAGCTTAAGAGGCAGCGACTCTGCCTTGATGATATGATAGAATGGAAGGTCGGCAAGCCTATTGCAAAGATATTCCAGGAAGACGGAGAAAAGTTTTTTAGAGAGATAGAGTCAGAGATAGTAAAGGCGGCATCACATGATAAGAATGTAGTAATTGATGCCGGAGGCGGCGTTGTTATTGATATGAATAATATCAAGCGCCTTAAAGAGCGCGGAATAGTCATATGCCTTATAGCTAGGCCCGAGGTTATATACGAAAGAACAAAGGGTAGCATTCATCGGCCGCTACTTAATACCCCTGACCCTGTTTCCAACATAAGGGAACTTTTGAGCAAAAGAGAAGAATATTATAGGTGCGCGGACTATACTGTAGATACATCTGATATCTCACCCGAAGAGATAGTGTCTAAGATTCTTAATATAATGGATATAGAAAAATAGTTATGGATGATCTCAAGAGAGACCTTATACTGTTTAATATGGTGCAGGGCGTAGGTTATATAAGGCTAAAGGCGCTTCTTGACGCACTTGGAGACCCGTCTAATATATTTAAGGCCCCTATAAAAAGGCTTAAATCCATAGAGGGTATCGGGCCTCAGGTAGCAGAGGCTATTAAAAACGCGCATTCAGATTACGATATAAACAAAGAAATAGGGCTTATAAAAGATGCTGGGGTAAAGGTTATTACTTTGCTTGATAAGGAATATCCCGAACTCTTGAAGTCTATATATGATCCGCCAATACTGCTTTATATAAAGGGAGATTTCAGAAGTCAGGATAAGCTTTCAGTCTCTATAGTGGGATCGCGAAGATGCACTTATTATGGATTGAAAATGGCGGAAAAAATAGCTGCTGAACTTGTTAGCTATAAAGTAGTTATTGTATCGGGACTCGCGCGAGGCATTGACACAGCCGCGCATAAAGGCGCGGTAAATAATAACGGAAGAACTATAGCGGTCTTAGGCAATGGCCTTAGCCGTGTGTATCCACCTGAGAATAAGGAACTAGCGGAGAGCATATTACGCAATGGTGTTTTGGTTTCAGAATTTCCAATGGAGGCCGAGCCGCTTAGATATAATTTTCCAAGAAGGAACAGGGTAATAAGTGGGATTTCAAGAGCACTCCTGGTTGTTGAGGCAGCAAAGAGAAGCGGCGCGCTTATCACAGCGGATTTTGCACTTGAACAGGGAAGAGATGTTTTCGCGATTCCGGGTATGGTGGACAGGCATTCATCAAGTGGCACAAACGCCCTTATAAAGCAAGGCGCAAAACTTGTTGAGAGCGCTGATGATATATTAGAAGAATTAGATATAGACCAGGTTAAGGCTGCTAATATCAATACCGAACCATTTGTTCCGGATAATCAGTATGAAAGCAGTGTATTGAGCATGCTTTCCGATCAGCCGTGTGATATTGATACGATAACACAGAAGCTTGAGGTAAAATCTCAGCAGGCTAAGTTTATGCTTTTGAATATGGAAATGAAGGGTGCGATTAAGCAGCTTCCGGGGAAGCTGTATGTACGGGCCTAAAAAAGGTGTGGATTTGTATATGCATAGAAGAATGGTATTGGCTGTCACAATAGCAGTGTTTGTTATCGGATTTTTGTTAAATACGAATAGCACGTTAGCAATAGAGGGAAAGTTTGATAGCCGGCTTAAGCAGAAGGTTGAAAAGGCTATAGAAGGTCTTGAAAACAAAAAAGGCAATATACAGAGAATCGCTAAGAACGATCTTATAAACTGGGGCGATGATTCGGTCCAACCGCTTATTGCGATAGTAAAGGATTGGAGGGATCAGCCTGCTGATTTAAGAGTCGTCTGTGTTGATATACTTGGCAGGATAAAGGATAAAAGGGCTGTGCCTGTTATCATTGGCGTCATGCATGAAAGAAAGATGACAATGAGGTATAATGCTGCTAGGGCTTTAGGTAGTATAGGTGACAAGAAGGCTATCCCAGCGCTTATAAAATTACTAGGTGATAACGAGTGGCAGGTAAGGTTTTACGCGGCAGAGGCAATCGGAAAAATAGGAGATAAATCAGCGGCAAAGCCTCTCGCGAATATTCTTTTAACTGATTCCAGTGAAAAAGTGCGCTTAATGGCCATAGAGAGCCTGGACAAAATAGGCGGAAGAATAGAATATAAAGCGGTACTAGAGGCATTTTTTGATAAGAGCCCCAGGGTAAGGAGCTACGCGGTAGAGCTATCTTCTAGCTGGATAATCGAGGATGCTGTACCTGCTATCAGTGAGATGCTAATGAATGATAGGTCGAGTAAGGTAAGGGCATCTTGCGCTTATGTTCTTGGTGCGAATGCTAATTACGAGGCTACTTTCGCGTTAATAAGCGCGTTGAGTGATGATTATAAGAATGTGAGGATATGCGCGCGTGATTCTTTAGAGAAGATATCGGGACAAAACTATGGACAGGATGAGCGGGCATGGACTAACTGGTTCGCGTTAAACAAAGATAAGGCTAAAGAATAATGAAAAAAGCACTGGTAATTGTAGAATCTCCGGCAAAGTCAAGGACCCTGGCCAAATTTCTTGGGTCTAAATATGATGTAACATTTTCTATGGGGCATCTGATAGACTTGCCCTCAAGCAGCATGGGTGTCGATGTAAATAACTCTTTTAAGCCGGAGTATGTTGTTGTGCCTACCCGCAGGAAGATGGTGCAGGAACTTAAGAGCAAGGTTAAGGGCAAGGATGTTGTCTACCTGGCTACGGATCCGGATCGTGAGGGTGAAGCGATAAGCTGGCATCTTGAGAGGGAGTTAGTCTCTTCTGATCAGAAAATGTTACGTGTGGAGTTTCATGAGATTACAAAGGAGGCTATAGAGGATGCCTTCAAAAATCCGCGTGTTATTGATATCAACAAGGTAAATGCTCAGCAGGCCAGACGTATCCTTGACAGGATAGTTGGCTATAGCCTATCCCCTCTTCTATGGGAGAAAGTAGGCCGTGGCTTAAGTGCAGGAAGGGTTCAATCCGTAGCATTGCGGCTTATTGTTGAGAGAGAAGATGAGATAAACGCGTTTAAGCCGGAAGAATATTGGGAACTTGAGGCAGAGCTGAAAAAGCAGGATTCCGGAAAAACGTCTAATTTTATCGCGAAGCTTATTCGTCTTGATGGAAAGAAGCCCGGTATGAAGAATAAGGCTGCTTCTGACAAGCTTTTAGACTATCTGGATAAGAGTGTTTTCTCCGTAGCTGAAATAAAGCAACAGAAAAAAATTAGAAGGCCCTCTGCAGCTTACACGACAAGTACAATGCAACAGGACGCTTTTAATAAGCTTAGGTTTTCAGCGAGCAGAACCATGCGGTTGGCACAACAGTTATATGAAGGCTTGGAGCTAGAAAAAGGTGACGAGACGGGCCTTATAACCTATATGAGGACAGATTCTATAAATATATCAAAAGAAGCTCAAGCTAAAGCAAAGAAGTATATAGAAAAAAACTTTGGCAAAGAATATATCCCGAAGCAGCCACACAAGTTTAAGAAGTCTAAACAAAAGACACAAGACGCGCATGAGGCTATAAGGCCTACCTCTGCATATAGGTCTCCTGATTCAATGAGTAAGTATTTAAATGCAGATCAATTAAAGCTATATACGCTTATTTGGCGAAGATTTTTGCAGAGCCAGATGGCATCGGCTCTTTTCAGTGTGCAAACTGTAGATATAGCCGCCGTTGCGGATAGCGAAGATAAAAAGTGCATATTCAGAACCGCGGGAAGCAAAGTTATCTTTGACGGTTTTCTCGCACTTGATGATAAGCAGCAGGAGAAGGAAGAGGCGGCGCCACCACTTAAGGAAAAAGAGCTACTTGACCTTGTAAGGCTTATACCTTCCCAGCACTTTACAAAACCCCCTGCCCGATATTCAGATGCTTCTCTGGTTAAAGATCTTGAAGAAAAAGGTATCGGCCGCCCTAGTACCTACGCGCCTATTATATTTACAATTGTACAGCGTGATTATGTTGAAAGAAAGGCTGGTTATTTTTATCCTAGTGAAGTAGGGATAGTAGTAACAAGGCTTCTAGTAAAACATTTTCCTGATATACTTAATGTAAGTTTTACAGCAGGCATGGAGGATGATCTTGACAAGATTGAAGAAGGCAATATGGATTGGGTCAAGGTCCTAAGTGATTTTTATAAGCCATTCAATAAGGACTTATTGCTTGCGCAGGATCAGATGGAAGATATGAAAAAACAAAAAGTTCGCACTGATTATAAGTGCGAGATCTGTGGAAAGGCCATGCTTTTTCGTTGGTCCAGGCGCGGCACATTTCTTGGATGCTCAGGTTTTCCAAAGTGTAAGAATTCAAAACCTGCTAAGAAAACAGCGGATGGTAAGATAGAGCTAGTAGAGGCTGAAAGAACGGACCAGGTTTGCGGCAAATGCGGAGAGCCTATGATAGTAAAACATTATAACAAAGGTCGATTTTTAACCTGTTCTGCCTATCCGCGTTGTGAAAACACAAAACCATTTCCCACAGGGGTCAAGTGCCCTCAGCCTGATTGTGGCGGAGAGCTTGTTGAACGCAATTCGAGGCGTGGCCCGTTTTATGGTTGTTCAAAATATCCTGATTGTAAATATACCAGCAGGAAATTGCCTGAAAAAGACAAGTGAGACAGTCATTCTAAAGGTTACTAGAAAAAGTGTTTTCAGGGTTTAAATAATGCAGAGATATGTTGATAAGTTTATACGTTATCTGGAGATCGAGAGAGAGGTATCGCCCCATACCACTTTGAATTACAGGATAGATTTTAAGCGGTTCTCAAAATTTTTAGATAAGAGGCGGTTAGAAGACGTCGACTATCTATTTCTGAGACAATTTCTGGCGAATTTGCGGCATGAGAATCTCTCTCGCGCATCAATAGCGAGGATATTATCCGCCTTGAGGAGTTTTTTTAAATTTCTTGTTAGAGAGCAACTTGTCAGCACAAATCCTCTGGCTGGTATCGCTACACCGAAGAAGGAGAAAAAGCTGCCTGTTTTTATGCATGAAGCAGAGGTATTAAAACTTATTGATGCCCCGGCAGGCGATCTCCAAGGTTTAAGGGACAAGGCTATATTAGAGACACTGTATAGTACAGGCATGCGGGTTTCAGAGCTTGTCGGTATGGATATTGATAATTGTGACATTGTTGGTGGTGTTGTTAAGATTTTCGGAAAGGGCAAAAAAGAAAGACTTGCCCTTATAGGCAATAGCGCTTCTAAGGCCATTAATGACTATGTTAGGGCATCAAAGTCAATACGTTCTCTTGACAAAAGAGCGATATTTTTAAGCAAGCGCGGTAAACGCATGAGTGACAGATCAGTAAGGAGGGTGGTCGACTATTATGTCAAAAAGGTGAGCCTGCACAATGATATATCGCCGCATACTTTTCGCCACTCTTTTGCGACGCATCTCTTAAACAGGGGCGCGGACTTAAGATCTGTACAGGAACTTTTAGGGCACGCGAGTCTTTCAACTACGCAGATATATACGCATGTTAGCACTGAGCGCATGAAAGAAGCTTATCAAAAGGCCCATCCGCGGGCATAGTTAAGGCGTGTAACTAAGGATTAAGAATTAAACTTTAGGGGAGTAGTTACCTAATTGGCAGCAGATGAACATGAAAGACTGTGGTCAGATGCTGCTTTCTTTAAATGCCTATGAGTATTATATATAATATTATATTTGTACTATTTGCTTTTTTTTACCTACCCCTTTTTCTTTTTAAGGGTAAAAGGAGACAAGGGTTTTGCTTGCGGTTTGGTACATACCCGAAAGAACTTATAAGCAGATTAAGAGCAAAGAAGAATATATGGATCCATGCTGTCAGCGTGGGTGAGGTTATGGCTGTTCTGCCGCTGATTAAGCAGATAAGAGAGGCGCACCCTGATTGCAGGGTAGTTATTACAACAGTAACTGAAACAGGTAATGTCGCTGCAGAAAAGGCAAAGGTAGGCGATGAGATAGTAATCTTTCTGCCCTTTGATATAACATTTATCGTAAGAAAGGTTCTCAGATATATAATGCCAATCGCTCTTATTATAGTGGAGACTGAGTTATGGCCTAATCTTATAAATGAGGCAGCCGGTAGCGGGGTCAAGATTTTTCTTGTAAATGGCAGGATATCAGATAATTCTTTTGGCAGGTATAAGATGATAAGGCCCTGGCTTAAAAGACTGCTGGCGAATATCACGAAACTTTTTATGCAGACAGAAGATCAAAAGATAAGAATAATATCTCTTGGCGCGGATTCTTCCAGGGTTTTGGTATCAGGAAACATGAAATTTGACAGTATTTCTTTTGACGATACATCCAATCGGGATGAAGAAAAAATAAGGCTATCGTTAGCGCTTGGCAACTGTGACAGACTTTTTATAGCGGGCAGTACCCATCCCGGTGAAGAGGAGATAGTCTTAAGTTCTTACATCAAGCTCAAGGAGAGGTTTCCAAACTTAAGGCTACTTATAGCGCCACGCCATATAGAACGGGCAAAAGAACTGCAAAGACTTGTAACGGGCCAAGGCCTTAACCCTGTTTTAATATCAGGGATATCGGCTAAGTGCACTAAGATATCAGTTAATGATATTTTAATACTTGATACGATCGGATTACTCAGAAATCTTTATAGCATAGCTGAGATAATCTTTGTAGGTGGTAGCCTTGTAAGAAGAGGTGGGCAGAATATGATTGAGCCCGCGATATTCGCTAAGCCTATCATAATAGGTCCGTATACATATAATTTTCGTGATATCGCGGTAATGTTTATTAAGGATGATGCCGCTATTCTGGTTGAAGGTAGCAATGCGCTGACAGAGTCCTTAGAAAACCTTTTAGAGAATGCTGATTTACGCATAAGACTAGGGAAAAGAGCGCAGAAGCTGGTGAGCCTCAACAAAGGGGTGACATCAAGGACGCTTGGGTCTATCGAAGATGAGAAGATATTTTTATAATATAATTACAGGTAAAAGCAGCCCAGTTTTTGGCTTTCTTATAAGGCCCATATTGGCCTTTCTTTCTTTCTTATTCCTTATAGCGGTTAAGGCGCGGTATTTTTTTTACAAGATAGGCATCTTTAGATCGGTGAAATTAAAAAAGCCTGTAATAAGTGTGGGCAACATAACATGGGGCGGTACAGGAAAGACGCCTCTTGTGGAGTCGATTTTAAATAGATTCCTAAATGATGGAAAAAGGCTAGCTCTCTTGACAAGAGGATATGGCGAGGATGAGGATAAGGTTATATCGCAAAACATCCCCGGCGTCAGTGTGCTTCGCGGAAAGAGGAGACTTGTAAATGCCTTGAAAGCGCAGGAGGATTCAAGCCTCGATATTTTTTTGATGGATGACGGTTTCCAGCATTTTCGTATAAAAAGGGACGCGAATATAGTAACTATAAATGCGACAGATCCGATCGGTAGTGGTTTTCTTATTCCCGCAGGCATATTAAGAGAGCCCTTAGATTCCTTAAAACGCGCTGACATGGTGGTAATAACAAAATCAGATCTTGTTGACAAAGAGAGGCTTTCCAGTATTAAATCTCTTATTCGAGGCGTGGCAAGTGGCATTGATATATTTGAGGCTATTCATGAACCGGTATGTTTTTATACAGTTTCAGGTGATAAAGAACCGATTGATTCCTTAAATGGAAAAAGGGCCTGCGCGATATCCGGTTTAGCGGATAATGATTCTTTTTTCGTTACATTGAAGCGACTCAACGTTTCGGTAGTATCTAGACTTTCGTATATGGATCACCATAAGTATCTTGGAACTGATATGGATAAGATTAAAGAGGTTGTTAAAAATAATAATGTTGATGTGATAGTAACCACTGAGAAGGATTGGATAAAACTAAAAAGCATAATAAAGCCACCCTCTCTTAATGGGGTGGATCTGTTCATACTAAAGATTGAAGTAAGGGTGAAAGAGAATGGAATTTTCTACAGGCGATTATCTACTCTATTATCTGGCTAAGGCGGTCTCCTGTTTTTTTAGAGCTATGCCGGTAAAACTGGCGCTTTTTATCGCTAGAAGACTAGGGGTATTTTTTAGTATAGTAAGCCCCAAGCGTTACAGGATAGCTTACGCGAATCTTAAGTCAGCATTGGCAGAAGATTATAAGCCAAAAGAGCTTAAGAGAATATTGCGTAGAACATACGCTAATATAGGTCAAGGCATTGTAGATCTATTCCTTTTGCCTAAGATAGATAATCGCTATATAGAGCGCTATATTAAATTTGAGAATTTTGATATAGCCAAAGAGGTTCTTAAAAACCAGAAGGGCCTTATCTTTTTGACTGCGCACTTCGGCACATGGGAGATATCGCATGTTGCGATGCCTTATAAAGGTTTGGCTTATAAGGGGATAGCACGAGAGCAAAAACCCTACCATCTAAACGAACTCCTAAATAATTATAGGCAGTTGCACGGTTGTAAAATTATCATGAAAGGCCCTGCTGTAAAGGAGGCCCTGAGAACATTGCGTTCAAACGGTATAGTAGGTATGCTCGTTGATCAGGACGCGGGAAAGAAGGGTGTATTCACGGATCTCTTTTCAAGGCCTGCGTCATGGAACAATGGGGTTATGGAGATGGCGTTGAAGACAGGCGCTGTTATAGTGCCCGGTTTCGCGATAAGAGAGAAGGGCCCATTTATAAGATTTATTATGTTTAATCCGATCAAGCTGCGTGAAGATATAGATAAGAAGGAAGCGGTAGCTGATGGTTTCAGGCAGTACGCGTCTACATTGGAACGCATGATAAGAAAATATCCGGATCAATGGCTCTGGCAACATAGGCGATGGAAGTCTACACCGGTAAGGAATGTTATTATCCTTAACGACAAAAGAACAGGGCATCTGCGTCAGTCAGAAGCTGTTTTAAAAGTGATAAGGAGCCTTTGGGAAAGAAGAGGTTACGCGCAAGAGGATATAAGGGTAAAGATCATAGATGTGGATTATAAGAATGCTTTTTTGAGGCAACCCTTATCTGTCTGCAGTAATCTGTCTAACGCGCGTTGTCAGGGTTGCATGAGATGCCTGGCTATTAATCTTAAAGAATCTTCTTATGAGGCCCTTATGAGAAGTTACGCTGATATTGTAATCTCATGTGGTTCTTCAACCGCCGCGGTTAACATATTCTTATCTAAAGAGAATAACGCGAAATCCATTGTTATTATGAAGCCTTCGCTTATTACACTGAATAAATTTAATCTCGCTATATTGCCTAAGCATGATAAGCCTAAAATATCGAAAAATGTAGTTATCACAAATGGCGCTTTAAGCCTTATTGATAGCAAAAGCCTTGACTTCTATGCTGATAAGCTTAAAGATGAGCTAGGAATACTAAAGAAGCGAAGAATAGGTCTCTTGCTCGGAGGAGATACTAAGAACTTCAAAATGGATCACAAGGTAATAGGGGATATCGCGGATAATCTTCTTAAGATTGCCGATGAATATGACGCGGAGATACTGATTAGTACGTCACGGCGTACACCAAGGCGCATAGACGACCTCTTAAGGGTGAAGTTTTCGCAGAAAGAGAGATGCAGGCTTCTCGTTATAGCTAATGAAGAAAATAGAGAAGGTGCAGTAGAGTCCATTCTTGGGCTAGCGGATGCCGTTCTTGTATCTGAAGAATCGATATCCATGGTATCTGAGGCGGCATCAAGTGATAGCCATACAATCGTTTTCACCCAAGGCGATTACAAAGATAAAAGGCATATAAGATTTTTAGATGATTTGCATCATAATGGTTTTATAGATATAGCGGCAAGCCGGAATGTTTATGATTCAGTTTCAGATGTATTTAGTAAAGCCAAGAAGCAGGCAATTTTAAATAATTCCTCTCAGGTAGAAGAGGCGCTGGAGAAGATGCTCTGATTAGATGCTAGATGCTGGATGCTGGATGTTAGATGCTGGATGCTGGATAAATTCTAAACGCAATAACGTAGAACGTAGAGTTAAATTATGAATATACTACAAGTATTACCAGAACTTGGAAGCGGTGGAGTTGAGACAGGTACTATTGATCTCGCGAAAGAGCTTATATTGCAGGGGCACAAAGCTGTCGTGATCTCCAACGGAGGAAAGCTCTTGGATGAACTGGCAGCCTGTGGTGCTAAGCATTATGCCCTACCTGTTCACGAAAAGAACCCTTTTACGATTATTAGTATGATAGGCAGTATAAAAGACATAATCAAAAAAGAAGATATAGATATTGTCCACGCACGTAGCAGGGTTCCGGCGCTCTCGGCTTTTTTTGCCGCCCGTTCTGCAGGGGTTCCATTTATAACTACCTGCCATGGTCATTATTCAAAACACTTCTTTAGCAGGGTAATGGGATGGTCCAGGTTTGTAATAGTCGCGAGCAACGTAGTAGCGCGTCATATGATTAAGGGCTTTGGCGTTCCGCGAGAGAGGATACGGCTTATACCCAGGGGCGTTGATCTGGAAAGATTTACGTATATCAAGCCGGATGTATCAATGTCAAAAAAAGAGTATACCATAGGCGTTGTGGGCCGCATTACGCCGATAAAAGGGCATATTTACTTTATCAGGGCAATATCAAAGGTTGTTAGGTTGATGCCTAATATAAAGATACTGATTATCGGAGACGCTCCTGCATCAAAGCCTAAATATAGACAGGAACTCGAGGTTCTTATAAGACGTCTCTCGCTTACCAAGTACATAAGTTTTTTAGGTGTTTGCCATAATGTACCGGAAAAGATGAAGGACCTTGATCTTCTGGTAATGCCCTCTATAGGGGAGGAGACATTTGGCCGGGTAATAATTGAGGCTCAGGCATCAGGTGTGCCGGTAATTGCCAGTAGAATAGGCGGAATAGTTGACCTTATAAAGGATGGTGAGAATGGCATATTGGTTGCTCCAAGAGACTGGAGTGGGCTTTCAGAGGCGATTATCAGGGTTTTAAGGGATAATGGCTTGAGGCAGAGATTATCTTTGAAGGCAAGATCCAGTGTAGAGAAAAATTTTACATTGGCCAATATGTATAAAAAAACCGTTAAGGTTTATAGCGAGGCGCTCGATTCCTACAGAATCTTAATAATTAAGTGGAGCGCGTTGGGGGATATAGTTTTATCCCTGCCCGCACTTAAAGCGATAAAGGATAAATTCCCAAGAGCGCATATAAGCCTGCTTACGAGTAGAGAAGGCCTTGAGCTTGTGAAACGTTACCCATATATAAAAGAGTTTTTTATCTTCAGACGCGTAAGCGGTATCGAAGGTATCGCAACATTGTTGGATGTTTCATCTGAATTAAGAAGATCGTCTTTCGATCTAATCTGTGATTTACAGAATAATAAGAAGAGCCATATTATATCATTTCTATCGTTTACGCAACGCAGGCTTGGCTATAAAAGCGGTAATCTCGATTTCTTATTAACAGAGGGTGTAGACGGAGCGCGAATGAATATGCCGCCTATTGAGCATCAATTCAGGCTTTTAAAGCAACTTGGCATAGATTCACCCCCTGAATTGCCATCGCTAATGATATCCGAGCAAGAGTTAAAATATGCCGATAAGCTAATAAGTGAGAGTTGGATAGGAAGATCAGAAGCTTTGATTGGAATAAGCCTTAGCGCGAGCCAGAAATGGGAGACAAAGAGATGGCCAGCGGAAAGGCTCGCAAAATTATGCGACTTGCTTGCTCAAAGCAAAATAAGAATAATTATAACAGGTGCTAAAGAGGATTCATTATACGCGAAGAGGGTTCTTATGCTTACGCGCAGCAAGCCGTTTGATATTACGGGAAGGACCAGTGTTATGCAGCTTGCGGCTGTGATTAAAAAATGTCAGGTCTTTATCACTTCTGATTCAGCGCCTATGCACATAGCTACTTTATGCGGGGTTCCATTTGTCGCTTTATTCGGCCCTACTAGCCCCAAGAGGCACCTGCAGCCTAATGGTAAATACCGGGTCATACATAAGAAGCTAAAGTGTTCGCCTTGTTATAAGCCAAAATGCAGTAATCCGATTTGCATGGAAAAGATTACTCCTGAAGAGGTTGCTGCCGCTGTCGGAGAACTGCTTAAGACTAAATTATGAAGATATTATTATTAGCTACGCATTTAAATTTAGGGGGCATAGGTATATATACTACCTCTTTAGCAGTACAGCTTAAGGCGCTGGGTAATGAGGTTATTATTGCTTCAAGCGGTGGCGAACTTGCTGAGGATATAAAGCAGAAAGGCATAACGCATATAGATATACCGGTTAATACAAGCGCTGATATCGGATTTCATACTTTTGTCTCGTATCTTAAGCTCCTGCCTGTTATAAGAGATAAATCCATAGATATCATACATGCGCAAACAAGAGTTACTCAGATTATCGCGTACATGCTTTCAGGAAAAGGTAAAACAGCGTTTGTAACAACATGCCATGGGTTTTTTAAGAGAAGGCTTTTTAGGAGGATGCTGCCCTGTTGGGGTATGCGGACAATAGCGATAAGTGATGCTGTCCGTCAGCACCTTGTGTATGATTTTAAGCTTCCCAAGGAAAGGATCGACGTTGTTTGCAATGGTATTGAGCTTAGTAGATTTAACAGGTTGGTATCTTCTGAGGATAGGCTCCATATAAAAAAAGAATATGGGTTAGGTGACTCACCTGTTATAGGTATAATATCACGTCTTTCAAGTGTTAAAGGGCATAAGCATCTCCTCGGCGCGTTTGCTATCGCTTTGAAAAAGATGCCGAATATTCAATTGCTTATTATAGGTGATGGCCCGCAAAGATATAAGGAAGGTTTAATAGCTCAGGCAGAGGCATTAGGCATAGGAGAGAGAGTTAAGTTTCACCCCGGATGTAGGGATACGGCTATACCACTCTCTGTTATCGATGTCTTTTGCCACCCGTCATTACAGGAAGGGTTAGGACTCTCAATCTTAGAGGCGATGGCAATGAGGCTTCCTGTCGCAGCATCGGATGTTGGCGGTATATACACACTGATACAGCACAACTCTAATGGCCTGTTAGTTCCTTCCGGGGATGAAAAAGCGCTCAGCAACGCGATTATTGACATCCTTTCTAACAAAGAGAAAGCGAAAAAGATGGGCGAGCTCTCAAGGAGTATCGTAGAGAAGAGATTTACAGTAGAGTTGATGGCGAAGGGGATATTAGATGTTTATCATAAGGCTATTGTGCCAAGGAAAGGTTAAATAAGGTCTTACGCATGCTTAAAAGAAAGTCAGTTTATTTTTTAGCGGCACTTTTGATATTAGTATTGCTGGTATTCAGTTTAATATTGCGTTCAGGCTATGTGGTACCTGTTCTTATGTATCATAATATTGATGATAATTGGAAGGAATCAAAAATTAGTGTATCGCCGAAAAGTTTTAGAAGGCAGATGGAGTTTCTGGTAAAAAATAAGTATAATATAATTTCACTTGATGAGATTAAGCAACTGCGGGAGTCGGGTAAGTCTATACCTTACAAGACAGTGGCTATTACCTTTGATGACGGTTATGAAAATAATTACACTAATGCCTTTGGCGTATTGAAAGAGTATAATATCCCCGCAGCTATTTTTGTGGTCTTAAATAAGATAGGCAGAGAAGGCTATCTTACATGGCCGCAGATAAAGGAGATGGCTAAGCATAATATTCAGATAGGTAGTCATACGTTGTCAGAGTGCTATCTCCCTGATATTAAGGATGAGACACGGCTTAAGAGGGAGATATATGATTCAAGGCGTATGCTCAAGAAAAGAATACCGCAAGCAGGAGATTTTATCGCTTATTGCAGTGGTGGTTTCAATGAACATATCAGGCAGATAGCTATTGATGCCGGATATGACGGCGCGTGCGCTACTAATCCGGGTAAGGATTATCCGGATGATGATATATACGCGATTAAGAGATTGCGTATATCGAGAACATCTGATAACCTTTTCGTCTTTTGGATAGAGACAAGTGGCTTTTATACGTGGATAAAAGAGCACCGTGATGATGATTGAAAAAGAGCTTAGCCGATAATAGGTTTCTGGCTCTGCCTTTAGCAGCACATTGGATTTTTTTGCCACGGATTTAAATTTATGGCAAAAATACCGGTGCTGCGAAGGCAGAAGGCAGGAACCGTAAGAGTTCACATGGATTATATTGTAATCAGTCATTACATATTTGTGAGATGATATGAAAAGAATACTTATTATAGAGCCGAACTGGTTGGGGGATATTCTCTTTACAACGCCTGCGATAAGGGCCCTAAGAGAGAATAACTCTGACGCGTTTATCGCATGCATGGTACATCCACGCTGCGTGGAGATGCTTGAAGATAATTCTGATATCAATAAGCTTATAATCTTTGATGAGAGAGGCTCACATAAGGGTATATTGGCAAAGATATCATTTATCTTTAATCTAAGAAAATATAAATTCGATATACTTGTATCTTTTCACCGTTCAATGAGCAGGGTTTTAATAGCCTATCTTTCCGGTATACCGCGTCGTGTAGGTTACTATACAAGAAAACGCGCATGCCTGCTTACTGATTCAGTCAAGCCACCTGTTGCCCAACCCCATAGGGTGGAGTATTTTTTAAATATTACAAGGGCATTAGGCGCGGATACCGATAATAAGGATTATCAGTTTAATATACCCGAGTGCTCTGTTTTGGAGTCTAAAAAGATACTTGATAAAGCTGGTATCGGTATAGATGATGAATTTTTTGTCATAAATCCGGGGGGTAACTGGCTTGCTAAAAGATGGCCCAGCAAGAGTTACGCAAATCTTTGTAGGGAATTGACAGCGATATACGCCAAGAAGATATTACTTACAGGTGCCACAAAAGATAAGGATCTGGCAGAAGAGATAATACGCATGAGTAGCTCTATGGTAATTGATCTATGCGGTAAAACAACGCTTAAAGAATTGGCCGCGATTATGCGGAGAGCAAAGGTTGTTGTGGCAAATGATTCCGGCCCAATGCATATAGCTATAAGTCAAAAGGCCCCCACAATAGCACTCTTTGGGCCTACCTCGTCGGATATAACAGGCCCTTATGGGCACGGAGATTATCATGTCTTGAAAAAAATATCTGATTGCGCTATCCCCTGTTACGTAGTATGCGATGATTACAGATGTATGAAGTCTATAGCTGTTAATGATGTAGTAAAGGCTATTGGAAGGATAACGCAAAATTGAAGATAGAAAAAGCAGGCATAAATAAGATCCTTTTTATAACATTAACCAATATAGGTGACCTGGTCCTGACATTACCTGTTTTTGGAGTGTTAAAGAAGGAGTTTCCGAAAGCATCTATTACTGTACTCGCGGGCTCTGAAGCCGGAGAGATCCTTAGGGCAGACCCTTCTGTATCAGATATATTGGTGTATAATAAACGCGCAACTCTTCTTGACAAATTAAAACTTATTCTGAAGCTTAGGTCCATGGCATTTGATATGGTGGTTGATATGCGCCATAGCCTTTTTCCCATACTTGCCGGAGCTAGATATAGAACGCCTATATTTAAAAGTCCTGATCGGGAAATTCACAGAAAACGTAAACACCTGAATATATTAAGCGCTATGGGTATCCCTATAGCGGATGCGCCGTTTCCTTTACTTTTTAATCGTGATGATCGATTGAATGTGAATTCCATATTAAACAGAAAAGGTATAGTGCCTGAAGATAGGATAATCGCCATCGCTCCAGGCGCTAAGAGCCATATGAAGCGGTGGAAGGTAGATGGTTTTATCGATGTATGCCTGCATTTAAGCAAAGAAAAAAATATTAGAGTAGCTATTATAGGTGATAATACCGATAAGGCTATAAGCGATAATATTATCGCCAAGAGCGCTGGCAATGCCTATGATCTAAGCGGCTCTTTTAATCTGCGAGAACTTGCTTATTTTTTATCATTATCAAAATTACTCATAACGAATGATTCAGCCCCTCTTCATATCGCCGGTTCCGTTGATCTGCCGGTTATAGCTATATTCGGCCCGACAGACCCGGAAAAATACGGGCCTATTTCACCAGGGAGCATTGTTCTGAGAAAAAATATCTCCTGCTCACCATGCGAGCAGGCTGTATGTGAATTTGATTTAAAGTGCATGAAGCAGATATCGAGCGAAGACGTACTAAACGCGGTATATAGAATACTATTACAATAGGCAGGATTTATGCGTAATTCAGGAAAAATGAAAATATTGCTGGCGCGCACAGATAGGCTCGGGGACCTGGTACTTACCACCCCTGCCATAAAAGCGGTACGTGAGGCGTATCCGGATGCTCATATAGCCATGATAGTAAGGCCTTATGGAAAGTTGCTGGTAGAGGGCAATCCTTATATAGACGAGGTCATTACTTATGATAAGTTCGGCTCGCATAAGTCAGCACTGGCTACTCTATGTTTTGGATTACGTTTAAGAAGGGCCAGATTTGATAGAGCGATTATATTCCACCCCACTAACAGGATGCACATAATAGCCTACATAGCGGATATACCAAGAAGGGTAGGCTATGATAGTAAGTTAAGTTTTCTGCTGACAGATAGAATAAAAAATATCAAACATGAAGGTAAAAAACATGAACGCGATTACACCCTAGATTTGCTAAAAGCCTTAGGCATAAACTCGCGGGAAAAAGAGCTTTTTGTGGCTTTAGATGATAAGGCCACGTTAAGGATTGAGCAGATACTTACCAACCATGGCGTAACAGCAAAGGATACGCTCGTTGTCTTGCATCCGGGGGCAAGCTGTGTTTCCAAGATATGGTTATCCGAGAGATTTGCGAAACTTGCAGATGCGCTTATAGAAAAGAAGAATGTCAAGATGGCTGTAATCAGCGGAGGGGACCAGAGAGACCTCTTTTGCGTGGATAGCGTTAAGAGATTCATGCAGAAAGGAGCTATTTTTTTAAGAGAAGGATTAGACCTAAAAGAACTGGCGGCCCTGTTGAAGAGATCCGCGCTATTTATATCAAATGATAGTGGCCCTGTCCATATCGCGGTAGCGGTAGGCACGCCTGTTCTTGATATATTTGGTAGAAATCAGCCGGGGTTAAGCCCTTTGAGATGGGGGCCTCTCGGTGAAAAAGATACAGTAATCCACAAGGATGTAGGTTGTGAAGGTATATGTCTTGCACATAACTGCAAGAGAAGCTTTGCCTGCCTTAGAGCTATTAGCGTTGAAGATGTCTACACAGCTATCCAATCCATGAATATCTTTTAGCCTATCGGTTAAAAGTACCCTTGGGTACTTTTAACGGTAAATTGTAACTCATACTGCAACAAAATCAAGTCCAAAATCACTGCTACTTCTTAAGCATTCTTGAGCTGCCTGTTTAGCTGACCTATATCCAAGCCTTTTTCTTGGATAATTATTCATCCACTT
>Ga0208648_1000716_pt1 | contig 31163 bp, 29 predicted proteins | sample AntAceMetag02UKL_FD_184772 | JGI IMG/M metagenome (GOLD analysis project Ga0208648, IMG submission 184772) | Saline lake microbial communities from Ace Lake, Antarctica - Antarctic Ace Lake Metagenome 02UKL (SPAdes) (version 2) | ecosystem: Environmental > Aquatic > Non-marine Saline and...
ACAGATCGTCTCAACCATCGCCCTAGAAAAGTGCTTGGATTTAGATCCCCGTATGAAGTATTCTTCGGGGTGAAAAAACGCTACACCAAAACACCATTAGCTGTTGCACTTCGAACTTGAATCCGCGAGACTATATTATAACGTATTGGATTTTTATGCATCACTCTCTCTCCGTTTGAATCGCTTTTGCCTCGGTAGAAGTTTCGTCAATTGCTCCCCCTGCCCCCAACTCGATCTTTTTTTCCTCTGAAGCACTATCAGACACGATTTTCTCTGAATGGCCTGTCAACTTTACTTTTGTAGTTCGCTTAAAACCTAACCAAAAGTATACAGCGGAAGCAGAGGTTTTCACTCTATCCACATAAACATTAAGGTTTTGATCATTCAATGTGTTAGAAAGGATCACAGAGTCAACCTTTGTGCCATCTTCATGAATACGAGTAGTTTTACTATTTCCATTACCGCCTGTAACGAACAATTCTGAATCCTGCACACTTACTTCATACGAGTTATAGACCACATTATTTGAAGTACAAGTGCTAGTATTTTCAGCTGCACCGATACAAGCTTTTTTACCCAACAATACTGGAATACCTGAATTTTCTGCTTTAACAACCACACCATACTCAGCGCAAGAAGTTAAAAAAAACAGCAGCAAAACAACATAATAAACAGGTTTCAAAAAACTTCTCAATTGTTCCGGTACATTTAATCTTCTCATTTTTGCTCCCTTTGGCTTTCTTCTCACTGCATTACGAAATAATTTGGCTGGCGTACTTATTCTCTGTCAATATTGGAGAGTATCTAAATATGGTTGTTAGTATGCCTACTTTTAATATAAACATTCCAAAATCTATTTTTTTCTACGGGGATTTGGCCAGAAACTTTTTACTTTTATTGATCTCTTCTTGTAAACATTGTTCGACATTTTGTTTCTGCCCTTGTTCCAATAAATTATATTTACAAACATCTGTTTGATAAATCAGCAGGCTGTTAAGAAGCGTTTTCCCGGTAATTACAAGTCTCCCTACAGCTATTAGTCGGGCCTAAAACCAACACTTTGAAAGTGGCCTATAATTGTTTATTTTATTGTGGCTGTTTGTGTAAAAAAATCAATTTTGATAGCGTCTGCTAAACTTAACATGCTAACATTAAGCATACTAAATATACCTACTACGACCAAATATAAATATCAATAAAAAAAGTATGTAACTCAGCTACAAATTTCCGGGTGCGTATAGGCTGTGTTTTACTTCACGCTATTGCATCAATTTGTAAATTATTGCACAGTTAAGGCACCTAAACATCTTAAATCCATTATCTTATTTTGACTCTTCTCTTCAGCATATGTTTCCAAAACAACCCGAAACCTCTTCAATTTAAGGATTGATTGTTTGCCAAGTTGCACCTGGGTTACAAATTCGAATCCCCCCCCCCCTCCACCATATCCTAATCCCGCGCAATGCAGTAGATACAAAAAAGTCCTTGATGAATCAGGTACTTTTTTATTAGATTTTTCGCTCTATTTTCTATAGAGCCTAAATGTATGCGATGTACTGTCGATGTTTTACTCAGAATATATTACTGCTTCATGAATCAGGTCGATAATATCTTGTACCTCCATTTACTCGTTGGCCCCATGGGCTGAAGGTTCAAGGTGCATCTCGCAGAACGGACTAGTGGAAACAAGTATTTCCGCACCTGTCTGTTTTGCCTGCCACCGTCTCCCCGTCTTGCTATCCCACATGCTAAAATCTGAACAGAGCAGTCTTGACCGGCACTATCAAAATTGCTATCCTTTGAGCATAGTTTCCTAAAAAAAGGCGAAAGTCCAGAATCAAAGCGACGCTGCCACTGAGATGATATAATCAAACAGCGCGTAGGGGCTACAGAAGTGACCGGCTCAGCCCCTGCGAACGCTTACAATGCGTGACACTAAGGAATAGACTCATGATGCGCTCTGTTTTTTTTCTGATTCTTATCTGTATAACGTTTATGCATGTCAGTGCCTATGGGGCGGCTAGTGCTACTGACAACAAACTGCTTTTGGATAAAGAAATAAAAACCCTGCAAGCAGCCTACGCTGCATGGCAGCGCAATGACGCGGAATTCCGGGAAGTGCGCGAACAGAATCAAGCATCCACTACAGATATTCAAGAGTTCGCCGCATTCGTAGCGGGCCTGAAACGGCAGGTAATCGAAGGTTGTGAGACCGTTCGGCAACTTGGCGGTGACGGCAACCAACACGGTGTTGACTGTGTAAAACTCAGCGAAGAGTCAGGAGACACACAAAAGGAAGCCCCGACGATTCCTACACGACAGAAAACCGGAGAAGAGAAAAAAAACTCCCTGGAAGAAGAACTGGAAACATTAATCGCCGAATTTGATGAGCTGATGCTCGAACAACAGGACACGCTCAAACAACAGCAAGCCGCACAACAAGCAAGCGGCAGTGGCGGCGATGGCCAGGGCGCATCAGGAGGAAGTGAAGAAGCAGCCGCAGGCGGAACGGGTGAAGAGACCGACACCGGTGAACCGGGAGACGGGCAAATGCCGGCTGAAGCTGAACCCGGATCAGGCCCGGGTGTGCAGAAACAAGGTAAAATGCCGGTATTTGAAAAGGGTGCTATCGGGGACGGCAGTGATGATGATGTTGTCGCCCGACAATTAAGAGAAGCCGCAGAAGCTGAAACAGACCCTGTTTTAAAAGCGAAATTATGGGAAGAATACAAAAAATACAAAAACTCTACGCGTTGAGAACTGTTTCTATCCTTCGCTGTATGACCATATCTTTACTGCTGGTTGTCCTGCTAAGCAGTTGTGCAACCTATAGAAGAGTGCGGAGCGATAAGGAAAAAGTTCTTCTTGACCCTGCGCGGACCGAGAGTCCGGAATCGCTTTTGCTGGATGTCAGGATACCGGTGTTTGATCCAGGCGAATTACCGAAATCCGAGAATGCCGCCCGTGGTATCTCTGAAGTCATTCGTCAGGCTGAATCAAAATACATGGCAATTCAACTTAAGAATGCCATGCAGCAAAGCGGTTATTGGGGTGCGGTGCGGGTAATCCCGGCAGAATCTTCCGGCGATGAAGTGCTGGTCATTGGCCGCATTCTTGAATCAAACGGAGAGGTGCTCAAACTCAATATCAAGGCCTTCGACGCAAAGGGCACCCAATGGTTCGACAAAGACTTTAAGGGCGCGGTTAATCAAGAGAAGTATGCAGAGTCTTCCGGAGCACAAAGTGATATCTTTCAAAATGTTTATTATCGCATTGCAAATGAACTGGCGAAACATTACAAAAAAATGACACCAGAGCAGATACGAGAGGTGCGCCGGATCGCTGAAATGAAGTTTGCACAGAAACTGGTGCCAAATGCTTTTGAAGGATACCTGCAAAAGGATGAAAAGAAAGGCCTGTATACAATTGAACGCCTGCCAGCTGAAGACGATGAAATGCTGGCACGCGTACGGCGCATACGCGAGCGCGATTACATGCTTGTGGATACGCTGGATGCCCACTATGAAATGCTCAATCATGATATGAAGGGGATATATACAAACTGGCGAAAATCACGACTCATGGAAATGAATTTAATCCGCAAGGTAGATGACGCCAAAAATAAAAAACTGGCCGCAGGCACTTTGCTGGTGCTTGCCGGAATCGCACTGGGTATATTAGCCAGCAACAACGAAAATGCAGGCTCGATAGTTGGACCGGCCATCGGCGCTGCCGTCGGGATTGGAGCCGCCATAATACTTCAAGCGGCCCAGGCCGGAGAGGAAACAGAAATTAATAAAGCAGCTCTGGAGGAACTGGGCGTTTCTTTCACGGCTGAGGTTGAACCTACGGTATTGAAGGTTGAAGGCCAAACGATTGAGCTGACCGGTTCTGCCGAAGCCAAATATGAACAATGGCAAGCGGTTCTTACAAAACTGTACCGAATTGAAACCGAACCTGAGATGACACCTTCAGAAAAACCAGGATCAAACAACCCAGAACGTGAAGCATCTGCTGGGTCCGATAAAATCAATTAATCAATAAAACAAAAAATAACCGGGCCATCTTTGAGAAGTGAGCACATGTCAGAAAAACCAACATTACAGCCGCCATCTCAACCACGTGTTTTTCAGACCGATCCCAATGCTGAACGCCTAAAGCGCAAAGCACTGATAATTTTTATTGTTCTTACGCTGGTAGCTGTCGCGGTGATTGTTTTTTTGCCGCGCTGGCTCACCAGTCCACCTGAACAAACAAACGCAATTTCGGCTCCAGTTATTCAGCCCCAAGTCCCTGCAGCAGACGAAAGCCCCATGGCCACCGAAGCGCAGGAACTGCTTAACGCAACACTGAAACTTAAGGCACGCCTTGATAATGAAGGTGTCAAAATCTGGGGCGACGATAAACTTGTTACCAGCTATGGAGAGGTTCTCAAACTGCTGGAAGAAGCCAATAACAAATTTGATGACCGACTTTTTGGTCCGGCCATTCAGGGCTACACAAAAACGATCGCCGGATTAGAACAGCTTGAGAGCAGTCGTGCTGAGCGCTCACAGCGCGCGCTTCACGCAGGTGCAAAAGCCCTTGACCAGCTTGACAGCACCCTGGCAACGCAACACTATGAAACTGCGCTTGCGGCAAACAATGACAATGCTGAAGCCCTGCTTGGACTGCAGCGATCCGCAGCCCTTCCACAGATCATGGGATACATTACACAGGGCCAGACTCATGAAAACAACGACTCCCTGAATGATGCCCGCCAGATGTACATGAACGCAGTTGCTCTTGATAAGGATTGCACGCCTGCACAGGACCATCTCAAACGTGTTGAGACCTTGATTGAGGAACGCGACTTTCAACGCGCCATTTCAGATGCAATGTCCGCCTATAACCAAAACAACCTTGGACAAGCACGGAGCGCGCTGAATACTGCAAAAAAACTGCGGCCTGCCGATGCAGCAGTTCGTGATCTGGACCAGCAAATAAGAAATACCGAGCGTCGCACTGAACTTCAACGGCTGAACAGACAAGCGCTCAGCTATGAAAAAGCTGAACAGTGGGAAAAAGCTCTCGGGCTTTATAACCAGGCGCTGAAAATCGATGCGACTGCCGGATTCGCGCAAAGGGGGAAACCGCGTGCTGAAAAGTTTGCAGAATTAAACCGGGAGGTCCAAGAATATCTTTCAAACCCGGCTGACCTGCAATCATCACAGCACAGGACCCATGCCCGCAACCTGTATGACGCGGTGCTTGCCCTACATGACAGCGGGCCAAAACTCAAGAAACAAGCCGGGGAACTGCACCGTTTGGTTGAGCTCTACAGCAGGCCTGTTCCAATTGTACTGCAATCCGATGACATGACCGATATTATGATCTACCGTGTGGGCCAACTGGGACACTTCCTTGAACATTCCCTACAATTAAAACCGGGACGATACAAGATGCGCGGAGCGCGCTCGGGATATCGCGATGTCATCATCGAGTTTAGCGTGCCGCTTGCCAGCAAGGGTATGACCGTCAAAATTGCCTGCAAGGAGATGATCTGATGGTGATATTGCGTGTTTTTGATGACGGCCAATGGAAAGACATAGATGAATCCGGTTTTCCCTGTGTTGTAAGCGTTTCCTCAAAAGGAGAGCCTGTGTTCGGAGACATATCTGTTGCGCCCACAGCCTGGGTCGGCCTCAGTAACCATCAGCTGTTTCTACAGCCAGGCGGCGCATCAACGCCGGTTATGCTGAACGGTAAGAATATTTCCGCTCAGGCATGGCTTAGTCCAGGCGACGCGGTTACCATCGGCACCACCGAACTGAGGCTGCGGCAGAAAGAAGGCTTGTTCATACTCTCGCCTGATATCGGTATGGCAGCAGAACGTACACCAGCGGACGCAACCGAAGATAGCACGCAGAGTACCCGCCAAAATCACGCGATACCGGCTTTCGGTCCTCTACCAGGAAAAAAGACAAACCACCGCCTGCGCAATACTGTGTTTGCCTTTTTTATAGTCCTGCTGCTTGCCGTTGTTTTTGTGCTGACAGCTGTCCCCGTGCGGATTACCGTCACCCCGCAACCAGATACGGTCTCACTCAGCAGACTGCCACTCTCCATCAAGGTGTGGGACCGATACCTCGTGGTGCCGGGCACATATCAGCTTCTCGCCAAGAAAGAAGGATACCGGAGCCTGCAGGAATCCATTACGGTCAATTTCGGTGCTGACGCAGCTTTCACCTTCACGCTGAATAAACTGCCGGGCCTGCTTGATGTTGCAACTAAGCCGATAGACGGTGCTGAAGTCTCAATTGATGACGTTGCTATCGGCACAACCCCCCTGACTTCAATTGAACTTGAAGAGGGTTCTCATACAATAAGCATCAAAGCACAAAATTACCTGCCCTTAGTTCAAACTGTTGAAATGCAGGGCATGGGCATCAAGCAGCGCATTAACGTAGAACTTCAACCCGGTAAGACAATACAAGAAATCGAATTGACCACCCAAAACAAGGAGACAACTATTGAGTTGATATCCCAGCCCTCCGGTGCCAGAGTGATGCTGAACGGAGAGTTCCGCGGACATACACCGCTCTCACTTGTTGTCATGCCCGGCACGGACCATCAACTAGTCCTGTCCAAAAGCGGATTCGCCACAGCGACTCGATCAGTTATCCTTGAGAAAAGCAGTGAGAGCATTAATGTTCAGCTTGAACCTGAGTATGGCATTGTCTTTATTAACTGCCAGCCTGTCGACGCCTTGCTCAAAGTTGATGGCAAGATACTAGGTGCGGCCTCACGACGTTTGAGATTGACGACACGTCCACACCGGCTGGAGATCAGCAAGGCCGGGCATGAAACCTTTAAAACGACGCTGACACCCCTTGCAGGTGTGTCAAAGAAACTTGAGGTTCAATTAAAAGGCACACGCAGCGTGGCGCAAGCTCCGGTATCCTCTGCGTTGACAACAGCAGAAGGACAGGTTCTGCACACAATACGCGTGCGTGAACCAATCACGTTCCAGATGGGCGCGTCCCGCCGTGAATCCGGAAGACGCAGTAACGAGAGACTCTATCAGGTTGAATTCACCAGAACGTTCAGTATCAGTGAAAAAGAAGTAACCAACGCCGAGTTTCGGAATTTTCAGCCGAGTCATACCTCCGGGCAGGTGCAGGGCCTTGATCTCAATGCAAACAATCAACCGGTCACCTCAGTCACATGGAATGATGTTGCCGTGTATATGAACTGGCTCAGCAAAAAGGAAGGCCTGCCGCCTGCCTATCGCGAAAAAGATGGTACCATGGTAGCTGTTGTTCCCCTTACTACGGGTTATCGCCTGCCGACAGAAGCAGAATGGGAATTTGTCGCGCGTTATGCAGGCAGTAATCGTGCCGATGGGCAACCAATGAAATATCCATGGGGGAATGAACGCTATCCGTCGAATAAAAATGGCAATTACGCCGACAGCAGTGCGTCCGGCATTTTGCCGTTAACCATGAAGAATTATACTGATGGCTTCAGAGCGGCCGCGCCTGTCGGAACGTTCCCGGCAAATGCCGCCAAGTTGTACGATTTGGGAGGTAATATTTCCGAGTGGTGCCATGACTACTATGATGTGTACTCGGGAGCTCCGACCACGGTACTGCGTAACCCAAACGGTCCTGCCACGGGTAAGTACCATGTTGTCCGGGGCGCAAGCTGGCGCCATGGGAGCATTGCTGAATTGCGTCTGACCTACCGGGACTATACGAATAAAGCCCGGGATGATCTCGGTTTCAGGATTGCACGCTATGAAAAAAAATAAGCGAAAATTACTGCTGTGGATACTGGCTTGTGTACTGGCAGCATGGTTGCCCGTAGCAGGAGTGCTGCCGGCTGTTGCAGATGATACAACACAGAGTGAAATCACAGGAAAACAGGATGTTCCCATAAAGAAGCAAACCCCAAAGAAAAAGGTCGTCAAAACGCCGGATGTTTTTTTCCCTACCGATAAGGTGTCGGCTGACAGAGCCGTTGCGTTTCCGACCGATATTTAAGGAGTTCCACATGAGAAAAGGATTTCAGACGGAGTTTATTTTTTCGCTGTTTTCATTGCTGATCACGTTTATCATTGTGCATGCTGTGTATGTCGCGGTAATCCGGCCAAATGCCGAGACATTTTTAGCGGATGAGATTGCCCAGACAGAAATTGACCCAAACTATGTCCGCCAGCGCTCCGCCTATGTTGTTATTCGCGATTATGAACAGGAAACATGTTTTATCCTGATGTTCTGGGCACTGGCTATTCTCAGTTACAAAGCACGAACCACATTTCGCCAGCAAAAACAACTCGAACAGGATTTTATCGGATTGCCGGAAGGCTCAACCATTACTGCTGCCTACACAGGTCCTCTATCCAGTCGAATACAGCATCTGCCGAAAAAAATGCAGGACTACCTGCTGCCGCGCGTTTTGTTGGGTGCTCTTGAGCGTTTTGCTTCAACGAAAAATATACAGGACGCATCGACCGAGGTTCAGAATTTATGTGAGGAGGAAGCCGACCGCCTGGAATCAGAACTCTCAATAATCCGCTATATTGCATGGGCAATACCGTCAGTTGGATTTATCGGCACGGTCCGTGGAATAGGTGATGCCCTGGCACAGGCCCACCGCGCGGTGGAGGGTGACATTACCGGGGTAACCCAAAGTCTGGGCGTGGCATTTAATTCAACGTTTATAGCACTGCTGATCAGCATTGTGCTGATGTTTATTATTCACCAAATTCAACTTGGGCAGGAACGTCTTGTTCTTGATTCAAAGAGATACTGCAACAAATGGCTCATAAGCCGCCTGAGCAGTGACGCGTGAATTAATGGTATGCCTTCATGAAAAAACGACGCACTGATAGCGCCTTTAGCCTCTCTTTTCTGGACGTCATGTGCTGTGGATTTGGCGCAGTTGTCCTGCTTGTTATGCTTCTCAATGGGCAGACGCTTCAAAAACGCACAGAAACCAACAAGGATCTGCAGGCTGAACTCGACCGGATTACCCTGGTAAAAGAATTTGCAGATGCCCATCTGGCGGAACAGCGCAATGAAGTCGCGGCAATAGAGCGTGAAGACAGTGATTCACGAATGCAAGCTGAACAGATTCGTACCCAGATCAGCGAGAAACAACAGGAAAACAGCAGTACAGACCAAACGGCTAGGCAGCAGAGAAAAGAAATAGCCCAGCTAAAAAAGAAAAAAGCCTCCCTCGAAAAATCAATCAAGAAACAAAAAGGACAAGAAAGCCAGCCGATATCAGGCCGGAAACTGGTGGGTTTTGACGGTGAGAAAAAACGACAATATTTGACGGGCTTAAAACTTGGCGGCGAGCGGACCCTTATCCTTGTTGACGCATCAGCGAGCATGCTTGATGAAACCATCGTAAATGTTGTGCGCCGCAAACTGATGAATGCGTCAAAACGACGGCAAGCTCCGAAATGGCAGCGCTCTGTTCGTACACTCAAGTGGCTGCTGGCAAACCTTCAGCCAAACAAAAAATTTCAAGTCTATTATTTTAATACCAAAGCACAACCCGCAATGAGCACCACAAAAAATCAATGGTTATCCGCCAATGCAACTGCAAACTTAAAGGGGGTAATGTCGGCGATTGGAAAGCTGGCGCCGCAGGGCGGTACCAATCTGCACGAAGCCTTTAATGTGATACGAACAATAAGGCCAAGGCCCGACAGTGTCATCCTGCTGACTGACGGTTTGCCGACCCAGGGCAAAGGCAGGGCGATCTCCGGTTCCATAACCGGCAAAGAACGCCTGGATCTATTCAATAGTGCGGTACGTGGCCTGCCCAAGGGCGTGCCCATTAACACACTATTGTTTCCTATCGAAGGTGATCCGGCCGCAGCCGCTGCATTCTGGGGACTTGCAATCTCCACACGCGGATCGTTTATAACACCCTCTCGGGACTGGCCATGAAAATCAAACGCCGTACTATTGAAGTTTTCAGTATGTCGTTTCTGGATGTGATCTCCTGCGGGTTTGGTGCAATCATTTTGCTGCTTGTGCTTTCCCTGGCTCTTGAGCCGAGGACTTTGGAGTTTATGAAATCTGATTTGAATGGCAAAATCGAGGAAATCAAGAAGGAACTCGAAAATATTGCCTTTGAAAGTCAAACGCTTCAGCAGGAACTCACGCAAAAGAAAAAGACGCTGCAGGAGGCGCAGCAGGTACTGGCACAGTTAAAAAAGGATCTGGAGCATGCCCGCAACAACGACCCCGCAGCCCAGGCAAAGGTCAAGGAAGAACTTCAGGCGGTGGTACAGACACTGACAGAAGAAATGAGACGCCTTCTCAACGAATCCTACACTTCCCTGAACAAGGATGCAGTAATTGGCGGCATTCCCGTTGACAGTGAGTATATCATTTTTGTCATCGATACATCAGGCAGTATGGTGAAAGTTGCCTGGCCCATGGTCGTACGCAAAGTGGAGGAAGTTCTCAAGGTATATCCAAATGTTAAAGGCATACAGGTAATCAATGACATGGGCAACTATATGTTTGGCGCCTATGCCGGGAAATGGATCCCTGATACGCCCGCCCGCCGCAAGGAAGTGATCCGCAGGCTCCGACACTGGCAAAGTTTCAGCAACAGCAGCCCTGTGGAAGGAATAAAGCATGCGGTACGGGTTTATTTCAGGCAGGGAGAGCGAATCAGCTTATACGTTTTTGGTGATGATTTTTCAAGCGGCAGTATCAATACCGTACTAAATGAAGTAGCCCGCATAAACACGCAGGATGTCCGTGGCAAAACCCGGGTGCGTATTCACACCTTTGGATTTCCCGTGTTATTTACCAACCCGGCCTATAACCAGGGCAACAAGGTTCGTTTTGCCCACCTGATGCGCTTGCTTGCCGAGCAGAATGCAGGATGTTTTGTCGGCCTGACCGATGTCCGCTAGACAGACTAACCACGCCCGCCCCGTCTGATTACGCAACAAAAAACGCCCCAAGAATCAGGGGCGTTTTACTTTTTCAAACAGTAGCTACATTGGAATTTAAAATTAAAGAGCCTTTTAAACTTCAATCGTCGAACAACCATACAACTGTGCAGAAATCATCACTGCCACCCGATGGTTGAATAACCTTTTTCCTGCAAGCAGCGGTTAACAAAACTCTTGTATACCGGACTTGGTTCTTTTGATTTAAAAAGACCCCTGGTTGTCGCGGCAGCAACGCCCGCGGCAGCTCCTGCACCCGCACCTTTTCCCGCAGAACCCCATACAGCACCGGCAGCAGCGCCAGTGGCTGCGCCCACAGTACCTGCCACGGCTGCATCTTTCGCAATCTGGCTGCCGGCCCCGGACTTGACATATGCATCGGCCAATCTGCCGCATTCATCTATATCAAACTGTGCCTGAGCCTGTCCGACCATTGACAGATGCGCGTTAGGGTACAATACAGGTTTTTTTGCGCTGCAACCAACCATGCAAAAAACTATACATATGAGTACGATCTGTTTCATTTAAACCTCACTAATAATTCCGTATCTCTGTATCCGTCCTTTTTTCTAACGGTTCCGTGCTTCAACCAGGCGTTCCCGCAGTTTGTTGGCCCAGAAATCAAGCGAATTTTTAACTGTCCGCCAACCGCTGAACTTATCGGCCTTGCCGGTAATCTTGCCGCCCGTACGGCGATCAACCGCCGCGGCAAGCCGGGTGTCGCTCATGCTATCGAGGATATCAATCTCAATCCCCGCTCGGCCGGTAAAGGCCCACTCACCCGTTGCAAGCGAGGCAAGACCGCTGACCGCAAGCCCTATCGGAATTATCGTTGAAATGGTATCTAAGGTCACATTGGCATTTTCGGCCTCGGTGATAGCAACACGCAGATGCAAAACATTCGGGCCGGGTTCGTCCACCAGCTCATAGTCCGCAGAAAGCTGCTCGCGTATGGTTGCATCAGCATAATCTAAAATCCGCTGGCGGTCTTCCTTGGTCAATTTTTCCATCTCGTGCGCCCCGGAGGCATACAACCGGACAGGATCCAGGAGAATTGCAGTGTAGGCCGAAAAATCAGCTTGGGGATTAACATACAAAAGCAGGGCCCTATCGTCTCCACCCGGTGTAAGCATTGAATAATCACCCAAAAAACCGGATTCAATTGTTTTGCGAGACTGATGCGTCGCACAGGCCGCAAGCATGCATACCAAACCAACAATCATGTACAGCACTATCTTTTGTCGCGTATAGCCTTGCATTATTCTTCTCCTTGCATTTCTTCGTTTACTATATTTGGGGAAGCCAGCGCCGCAGAAGCGACTTCAACCGGCCATCCTGTCTCCAGGCCGTAATAAAACGATTGGCACCTGACAAGAGCGCCGCGTCATCCTTGCGAACTGCCCAGGCAATATTCTCCTCGCTAATAAAAAAAGGCAGTGCCGTAAGGCCCTGCGACTCATACAATGATGCAAACCACCATACCACAGGTGCGTCGTGAACAAAAAGGTCAATGCGACCTTTTAAAACAGCCTGAGCACCCTGTACGGGTTTTGCATACGCAACCTTTTTGGCATTGGTGAAAAACTTCTCCGAGATAATCTGACCTGTTGTCCCTTTTTCCATTCCGATACGAATACTGGCAGTACGCAATGAATTAACACCGCTTATGCGGACTGCATTTGCATTTGTTGCCAGGCCAATTTGTCCGCTGAGCATATAGGGATCGGTAAACGCAACCCGAACCGAACGACTCGTAGTAATGGTCATGCCCGACATGATGATATCAATCCTATTCTCCAGCAGCGCCGGTATCAGATCACTCCAGTCGCAATCGACAAAAGAAGCAGTTTTACCCAGAGATGCCGCAAGCTCCCGCGCAAAATCAACCTCAAACCCGGCAAAAGTTCCGTCATCCTGCCTGAAAATCATAGGCGCACGATTTGCGCAGCCCCCTACCCGTAAAACATTCGGTGACGAATCAAGACCCGGGCGCGAGGTTGCCGCGCAGGCGACAAAACATACTGCCACGCATGCCAGTATGCATCCATATGCTATTTTTGTAATGATGTTATTCATCGTTCACCTTCATTCATATGCATCTTTACACCACAAAACAAACCCGGCAACAACCGCGCTTTTATTCAGGAGTTTCAAAACGAATTATCGTTTGTTTGACGATCTGCATAGTAATCATATCGCCCTGCTTGATCTCGTTGAACCGTTTAATTTCAGGACCGGCCTCTATGGTGACACGCTTGCCATGGGTTCCACTCAGCGTTATCATGCGCGTCTCATAATCAATTTTTTCAACGCTGGCACTAGACTCAACAACCGTCACCTTTTGAGCGCCGGGTGCAAGGGGATCTCGCTGTGTAGTCTCAAACCCATCGGCAGAAGGCTCATCGTCAGACTGTTTACGAGTAATCGTCATGGTCTCCAAAAGTTCAGCAATCACGATATCGCCAACCTTGACCTTTGAAAAGTTAGACGCATCGGGCCCGAAATTGACCAGCTGCCTGCCGTGCTTATCCTTCAAAACCACCGTATGGTTTTCATGATCCACCTCTACAACCTTTGATTTGGCTATGCTCACCCTGCGGGCATTGAGACCAGTGGCTGTCCTTGTTGTTTTTATGTTTGAACATGCGGCCGTCAGGGCGATCAGAGCCATAACCATCAAAACAAATATTATTTTCTTCATTACACATCCTCCTGTGTCATGCTGTTTGCATTGTCATCTGTTCCTGAAAAAAACTTGACCCTCGTCTCCCAAGATACGAACCATGAAAGCATAGCGATCTTATCCCTGAAAAACAAGGTTGAAATGGACTTAAAAAGCTACAAAAAAAATCTTCAAAACCCCACGCACAAAGAACTGTCTCCCACGATATCGGCAACAGATCACTGCTGCGTTGCCGCCTCTTCATATATCCCGGCATGCCGGTACAGAATTCGCCGCACCTCTTCAATGGTCTGTGGGTTGGATTGTGTAGAATGCCCTGAACGCACCACAAACTCCGAATCGACGCCTTCAAGATGTGCGCTTGAATAACTGACGACACCGTCCTTTCCTTCTGCAAACGGACCCGTACCCTTTACAGCTATAATAGAGTTAACGTGTACCCCTTCGTCAACAGGAAGAGATGCCAGCGTTTGAATGAATGGACTATCCGGATCCATATTGTCAATTGACGTTGGCATACGCACGGCTTTCTGTGCTGCCCCAGCCGGATCCAGCTGAACGAGTTCCAGGCCAACCTGTGTCACTCTGGCCGGCAACGAAACGAGACTGCGTGCGATTTTACCGAGTATGCCGCGGGCACGATAACTGCCCCGATGCGGTGTGGCAATAAAAACTACTCGCTCCACAAATGGCAGCGGCTCGACGAACGCTGCACGCTGCACAATATCTCTGGTTTCGTCTTTCAAACTAACCTGTTCGAAAGGCTCCGGGCTGACGAGATTCCAGAAACTCGATCCGCTACTTACGACAGTCATTTTCGCAAGCAGCCCACCCTGACTATGACCGATGATGATCATGCGGCTAAGATCAGAATTTGCTGCCTGCAGATCAATATCAGCCAGAACTTCCTGAAGCTGTTCCCTCAAATACATTGCAGAAAGCGCGACCGGATTTCCGGTATTATACATAAAAAACCAAAACTGGTAGCGGGAGACGATAGCCGGGTCGCCCAGAAGTTCATTCAACATCTCGGCCCAGCGTGCCGGACTGGAGGCGGTGCCGTGCACGAAAACAACCGGAATACGGCCGGGGACATAGGGGTCGAAAAAACTCAAAATGCCCGTAAGGTCATCTTGAAGAAGGTTGAAATCGCCCTTGCGGAATCCAGCAAACTCAAAATCCCAAACAGGTGCACCATCAAGACGCACGGCTAACGCCGTACTCGGATCGTCTTCAAGATCAACCATATCGTCGCTTATGGCAACCTGCGGAACGATATCAACATCATAGAGCTCAATCGTTCCGGACACAATTCCGGTTTCGAGCGCCATGCCGAGGTTCTTAAATCTCACAAATGCTGTTACAGGCACTCGTGCACCCGGATGCAGCCACCGGACAGCCTGACCATCTACAGGCTCAGTTCGGGCTGTAAGCGCAATGCCAATGCCGGGACGCCGGTAGCGGTTTCGCAACCCGCGAACCTTAAAGTCCGTCAGGGGCTGAAATTTTTCAAGGTGATATCCGCCGTACAAAACATCGGGTGATATGCCGGATAGCTCAAGACGCCCGAAAGGAAGAGGTAGGGTTTGTTCATGCAGCTGCACGTCGCTGCCCTTCTCCGCACGCAGCCCCTCAGTAATCGCGCGATTATACAGATCCATGGCCAGGCGCAGACGCGGATCATAGGGGTTGGCCGGGTCAACCCCGGAGAAAAGAAACGCATATGCGTATACAGCACAGGCAAGATACGTTGTGCGTCTTCCTTTCCGCTTGGCATTCTCGAAAGATAGCTCCGCCAGCGTAAACAGCCGCGCATGTTCATCCGAACCGCCAAGGCCGGCGTGTATCTCAGCCAAGGCCTTTTCAGGATCAGTTTTATACAGGTAGTCCAGACTCAATCGACCGAGAAACTGCTGAGAAAAAGCGCTGTGCCGCCCTGTTGACAACACATTCTGCGTCAAAACACGTTCAGCACCGCGCGTGCTCATACGGCTCACTCCGACAGGCGTGGCGCAACCGCACAGCACTAACAGAACTGCGACAAGCACTGTTATCATCAAATACTTTCGAATTTCCACAACAGCTCCTATTATCTTGTACACGTGTTCCCAAGCAACCAGTCGAACCAGCACCCACATGATGAGAGATACAAAGATAAGACGAGCATACAGTATACCGGCAACTCGAAGCATCGGCGGATACAAGAACAGAATATCATCGCCTAAAACGCACAATGCGACGTAGTTATATAGCAACCACACCGCAAGCATGCCCTTTTTTTAGGAACCCGAGCAGAATAGTCGTCTTACTTGACAACCTCGATCACGAGAGCATTGGCGATTGCAACAGTAACCGTATCTCCGACTTTAACCTTCGAGAGATCAAGGCCTTCACGAATCGTAGCCTCATGAACTTCCTTCTCCGGAAACTCCAACTTGATACGCCGAGTATCCTTGTCCAACTCAAGAACTTTCGCGGTAATCCGAGCCTCACCGAACAGGGCAGCTCCGGGCGCACCGTCACTTTTACGTGCCAAACCTGCAGCGGCATCCACGCTTGGAGCCTCATGCTGCCCCAAATACAACGCCATGATCTCAGTAAAGGTTGCGACTACAGTGTCACCAGCTTTGAGCTGGTCAAAATTCTTTATCGCAGGTCCTGCCGTATACTTTTTCGTCTGTCCGTCTCTGGTCTCAATCGTGATGAGACGCTTTCTGGCGTTAATGGCTTTAATAACAACTTCAGCACTGGCGCTGGTAGCGATTGTAAAGGCAGCACCGGGATCCCTGGCGACAAGCGTCTGTACCTCAACAGGACCTGACATTATGATCCCTGCTATTTCCTCCATAGCTGCCACAGACTCCTCATCAGTGACCTCGACTGCTGGCGCGTCAGATGAATCCTTCTGAATGAGGCTACAGGCGGTCATGACAAAAGCTGCGACAAAAAGTATTACTAAAGTTTTAAAGATTTTCACGTTCATGGCAATTCTCCTTCTCTGATATGGTATTTTTATTATACGGTTACAGGTCGTCTCTCGGAATAAAATCAGAGGAACTTTATTCCCTGCGCCTGTACATTCGAAGTTACTCTATCCTGATATTTAATTATTCTGCCCGGCCGCCTGCTGTATTACCTCGGCAATTTCACGGCTAATTCTGTCTAGGGCTTTATTCTGGGCCTTAACCAGATCTTCATATTTCCCCGATTCAACCGGTTCAACAATACTGGTCATACGATCAAATACAGGCTCTTTCTGCCCCGCAACCTCAAGTGACCAGCGCACCTTGACCCCTGCATTTCCGTCAGGTTCACCGTTAAATCTGAGCAGCATAATCCGCACCTGATAATCAGCAGGTGCGGGAGATTTCCATGGAAACACATCAATGCGGGAAGTACCAAGCAACAGTGAAAGATTTTCAAACAAAACCCTCGAAAAAGCAGCATCAAGGGGCTCGGCCCAGCGATGAAATTCAGAGTACAAGACCTCATTCCCGCCGTCCCGGGTGCACATCTGCTTTCGATCAATATATTCCGCCATCAACACGGGCCCGACGCAGATGCTCAACGTGTTTTGATCTGCCTCTGCCAGACCTGATGGTGCTGATTGCTGTATAGAATTGAGCATATAGAATCGCGATGAAGGCGAAGAAAAACATGCGCTCAAAGACAGCGCGAGGACAATACCAGTAAGAATTTTTATTTTCATCGAGAACCTCCTTTTCCAAAGATAACAGATTCAGGGTGGCGTTCCAAGGACTCTGCCAGGGCACCCATGCTTCGGCTGGCCTCCTTCAATTCGTGCATGGCCTGGAGCAGCTCAACCATAACGGGTGAGCCATTGGAGGTAATGTTTGCACTGTTGGTCAATGTTTCCTCCATCTTCTCTGCCGTGACCTGCGCGGCCGCCAGCGTTTTCTCCAGGGCCCCGGATATGGAATCAAGTTCCTCATTGATATTTTTGGCCAGCCTGCCGTACTCGTCGGCAGCACTGATGACAGACGTGGAAAGCGGATCTACCTGACCGTTCACATTGCGCACGAGTGCCTGAAGCTCTTCCAGCGTATCATTAAATTTATCAATGCCTGCCTCCAGGTCGGGATCATTAACCAGTTTCTCAATTCCGTTGGCTGTACGGGAAAGCGTTTCTGCAATTTCATCAAACTGTATCTTTTTAATCATCTCGCCAAGCTGTTCAATAACTGTCGGAATGGTGGGCACTTCCGGAATTGTGCCGTCACCTTGAAACTTCGCAGGCGGCGGATCCTTATGAAAATCAAGCGCAATCAAGAGCTGTCCTGTAATCAGGCTCTGCGTTTGCAGTTGAGCCCGGAGTCCGGCGTCAATGGATGGTTTCAAGCTGGATTTGTGTTTCTGACCCTTGGCGAGCAAGATTCTTTCCGGGTACAGTACCGCGTACACCGGAATGTCAACATCCATACTGTCTTGATTCAAGGTCATTTTAATATCCGTCACCTCACCGATCTGCACACCCTTAAACTTAACCGGTGAGCCTACTGACAAGCCCTGCACCGAGCCATGGAAATAGAAAACACAAGGGACGGTCGTGGCAAATAATTTGCCTGAACCGAAAACGATCACCGATATAACGGTGAGGGCGAGTGCGCCGATAACAAATGCGCCAATAGCTGTTGTACTTGTCTTTTTGCCCACCGAACATCTCCTCTCTGTACTGTTATGCTTCACCGCGCGTCAGAAACGCACGAACCTTGGGATCAGTTGTTTCCTGCAGCAACTGCTTGGGATTACCCCCGGCAATCATGGTTTTTGTATCAGGATCAAGGAACACGGAATTATTGCCAATGGCAAAAATGCTCGCAAGTTCATGAGTGACCACCACGATGGTTGATCCCAAACTGTCACGCAACTCCAGGATAAGCTCGTCAAGCTGCCTGGCGCTTGGCGGATCAAGCCCGGCTGAGGGCTCGTCGAAACATAGAATTTCAGGATCGAGGGCCATGGCACGCGCAAGACCGGCGCGTTTTTTCATGCCGCCGCTGATTTCCGATGGATAATAGTCCTCGAAGCCCGCAAGGCCGACAAGGGAAAGCTTGAGGGCGACGATATCCTGTATGTCAGATGGTCCCAAACTGGTATATTCCTGCAGGGGCAAAGCGATATTTTCAGCAAGCGTCATGGAACTCCACAGGGCACCGCTCTGATACAAAATACCCATGCGGCGCATAAGGCTGTCGCGCTCCTCAAAATCAGCTTCCCAAAAATCTGTCTGACCGTACAGAATCCGCCCCTTAGCAGGCGCCTTGAGACCTACCAGGTGACGCAGCAGAGTGCTTTTCCCGCAGCCACTGCCGCCCATGATAATAAAAATATCAGAGCGGTTGATCGTGAAGGTAAGATCGCTCTGAAGCACAAAGCTGCCGTAGGCCATGGTCAGATCTTCAACGCGGATGTGAGGCTCCGGAGCGCTCATGATTATATCCCCAGCACATTACAAAGAATGGTTATAATCGCCGTAGCGATGACAATGCTGATAATTGAAGTTACAACAGCGGATGTTGTCGCCGTACCCACCGCCGATGCACTGCGGCCGCACTGCATCCCGCGCATGCAGCCTGCCAGCGCAACGATCACGCCGAAAACCGCTCCCTGAAAAAGACCGATCCAGAGATTTGAAATCGGTACGGACTGGATAGTCATTTGATAGTATTCCGTGAACGTGAGATCCAGCATGCCCACGCCGACGATAAAACCGCCCAGAATACCCATTAGATTGGCATACACGCACAAAAGAGGCATCATGATGACAAGTGCCAAAACACGCGGCAGCACAAGAAATTCCATGGGTGAAATACCCATAGTCTTCAAGGCATCGATTTCCTCATTAACCTGCATGGTCCCGATTTCAGCGGAAAATGCGGCCCCGGTACGGCCTGCCATAATGATGCCGGTCATAATCGCACCCATTACGCGCACCATGGCAACACCCACGAGACTTGCCACATAAATCTGAGCTCCGAACATGGAGAGCTGCACCGCGCCGACAAAGGCCAGAATCAAGCCAACAAGCATACTGATCAGGGAAACAATGGGAAGAGCATCCAGCCCGCAGGCTTTCATGATAGAGAAAAATTCCGACGTCGGGAAACGGGCCCGGCCGGTTACAAGCCTCCCGAAGGCGACAGTCACCTCGCCGAGGAAGGTAATTACATTCCGGGATGAATCAATCAGGTCGAGCGTTTGTTGACCGACCCTGTCGAGGAACGGTTCGTGTGTTGTAGTCCTTCTGGCACCGCTACGCTCGGGTATGGCCGTTGCCAGAGCAAGCAGCCGCTGCACGCCGGAAGGCAGTCCGCTTGTATCTATTTTGATGGTGCTCTGCCGACAACGGTCGAACACCTTCAGCAAAAAAGTAATCAGGGCGCTGTCCCAGCCGGTAAGCTCACGGGCGTCGAACACGATAGAGGTGATCTTTTCATCCTGCAAGCGCTGCAGCACGCTGATTGCATCAGCAGAATCATGCTGAATGCTCCAATCACCCTCTAACAGCAGACAAAGCGTGTCATCACTGTTCTGCATTACGCGCAGACTATTACCGTCTGCACTCTTCCCGGATTGTGTCGTGATTGTACTCATATGGAATACCCTGTGCCAACGATACCCCGGCGTTGTTTTCACACCTGCTGACCTTGCAGACCTGCAGGTCGTTCGCTGTGATCAAAAAAGGAACCGCAGACTACCCCTCCAGAAAAAAACGGGGACCCGGAAAAATTCCGAAATCCCCGTACGAATACTCAACCTGCGCCTAGGCAAGCATTACTGCATTACTTGAAATTCAACCCGGCGGTTGCGTTCACGGCCGGACTCGGTCGTATTATCAGCAACAGGATCGGCCTCGCCAAAACCTTTAGCAGTCAGGCGTGACTCCTCAATACCCTGATCAACCAGGGCGGCCTTGATAGCAATGGCGCGTCTCTCTGAAAGACTCAGATTGTATTGCTCCGGTCCCACAGAACAGGTATAGCCTTCAATCACAACCGAAGCATTATTCTGCTTAAGCATATTGGCAACCTGCTCCAGCATAATGGCAGCTTCCGGTTTGACAGCGCTGCAGTCAAAATCAAACAAAACGGAATTAATGATCATTTTTGCCGGTGCCGGGGCCGGTGCCGGAGCTCCTTTTTCAAAAAACACCTTAATGGCATAATCAGCCATACCGTCAGCCGTTTTCAGATCATTCAAATAGCCAACCTGACCACAACCAGCCTGTCTGGTCAAGGCATTCATGCTTCCAGCCCTGCCAATCGTAATGGCTGAGACACAAACCTTATCGCCGTATTTTTCCTTCAGCATGTTCACGGGCGAGGCCGGATTCAGACCTGTATAATTACCATCGCTTATAATAATAATAGCGGTTTTCCCCTGCACATTTTCAATATCGCCGGCTGCTGCCGCCATCGCTACACCCAGCGGTGAGCTGCCGAACGAGGCCTTCGTGCCGTTAATACAGTCCGCAAGCGTTGATGCCGAATAAGGCTGCATCGGACAGACAAGTTTTGTGCGAGGATCGGCAGACAGACTCAAATCACCGAAGGTGCGCAGGCCGCCGTTGAGCTTCATGCCAGCTATGGTTTCATTCAGGCTCAGTGCTGCAGACTGTGCCAGATAGAATTTTTGTTCACCTTTATAAGGATCTCGCATGGAATGTGATGTGTCAAGCAGGATCAAAAAGTTATCAACCACCTGAACGTATCCGCCCGAGCTGAGCTTGGCCTCAAGTCCCGGCTGTTCAAAAAGAGATGCCGGCTGTTTAACACTGCACCCCACAAATGCTGCGACGGCAATCAGACATAGCATTAACTGAAAACATTTTTTCATAACCCTGCTCCTTTCCTACTAAAAAGAACTCTCATTGTTTTACATCTCTAGTCACGAACACCATACCGATATACAAATTATATGTAAAGGCTTTTACAACAAGCCCCGTACCTTTTCTTGCATCTGCCTTCTGTTCAGCGAATGCATCTGTACTGCTGCACATCGTTCGTTTGAGTTGTCCAATCTATAGGTAAAAAATCAACCCTTGTCAACAGAATACTTGTACGTGCCCGGCAGGTGTATCCATTCATAGGCACGCTACACCTGTGCGCGTATTGCACCCTTACATACCAAGCATATCCAATGCCGGAAACGGTTCACTGGTTTGCGGGCAGATCAAGCACTCAACAATGCCGGACTGTTAACAACGCCATACGGTTGGCACCCCACCAACCCCATTCAGCATCCAGGGGAAGCGCTGTCGTTTGCAAAACCCGTATTCAAGGCCTGTTCAACAGCATCAATTGGCAAAGCTTTGCTCCAATACCAGCCCTGACCGTAATCAACACCAGCAGCCCGCATAAAAAAAGCCTGCTCCCACGTCTCAACGCCTTCAGCGATGGTATGCATATGCAGAGCAGAGGCCAAAGCCACAATGCCGCGCAGCATGCGGGCTGATGTGCGGTTTGTAAGCACAGGCCTGATCAAGGCATTATCAATCTTAAGGATATCCAGATCAAGCCCGGCAATCTGCTTAATACCACTGTTTCCCGTACCGAAATCATCTATGGCAACCCTGATGCCATTGGCAGTAACTCGCTCAAGGGCTGCCCGCCCCAAAGCGGTCAAAGACTGACGCTCAGTCACTTCAAAAACCAGCCTTTTAATATAGGGCGTCATGTTCAATTCCCGCATGATGCCCATAATGCGTCCTGTGCCCAGGACAACAGGAGGGATATTGATGCTGACATAAAAATCGGGATACCGGTCAAAAAGCGGCACCACATCCTTTGATACGGCACATAGTATTTGACGCATGAGAGCGGTCAAAATATCGACATCATTCTCAATTTCATCGATAAACGCGCCCGGAGAACTCGTGGCTCCATCATTGCCGCGTATACGCGTCAGGGACTCAAAGCCGATAACCCTTTCAGTTTCCAGCTCAACGATCGGTTGATAATATGCTATACACTGATTCTCTATAGTATCAATCAAGGATCGGTTCATACATGTTCCCACAGTGCGTACGTTATTCCCCCCAGGCAAAAAGCAGCATGCTCTGTCCACGGAGCACGGTCAGGGCATCGGCTCTCTGGAGGCAGGAGAAAAGGGATCCCGGGGTGTACTGTTGTCCGGGGCTTGCCCGGTGGGCTCTGCATCTATCCTGTCCACCAGTTGCAGCGGTTGCATACTCCCGGCAAAAGCTTCGTCTGCCTGGGTGCCCGCATTACCGGCTCGCTTGTCAGGATGCCGTTCATAATATTTTTCAAGGAATTCAATTGCGTCAAGAAATTTGATGTCAGGAGTACCGGGCCGAAAAAAATCTTCAATGGTCGGCTCTTTCTTCTCGGGCCCAAATATTCTAAAAAAAACAATACATCCGAGCAACACAACCAACAGCCATAAGGTCTGACGTGTAGTTCCCCACCATGTTCGCCGCTTCGGCGCGACAGGAGCTGCCTGTTCAGGTTGGTCTCGGTGCCCGCTTCGAGAGTCACTAACAACCATTTCAGGATCGAACTCCTGACCGGCATTGGGACTACTTTTCATTGCGTCATGGTGCGCATCATCCATCTCTGAGGTCGAATGATCCTGCTTGAAGGATCCAAGCACCGTGCTAAAAGGAGCGGAACGTTCTTCCCCAGCATCACCAAACCCTGCGTCAGATTGACCCGGGTATGCACCGGCAGAAACGCCCGCTTGCCCACCCTGCCCGGCAGGCATTTCAGGGGAAGCCTGAACATCCTCGACCGGAGAAGCTTCATCCTTGCCACGGCTTTCATGCAAAATCGACTGAAAAGCATCATCGGACAAAACCTCAGAGATGTCTCTGCCATCCACACTGCCTGCGCCGGAAAGCTGCACATTAGCGGTATCATCAAGCGGAGTAATCTGCTGTTTAACTTTTTTAATAATATTATCGACCGCTATGCTGTCGGCGGCAGAATTCTCACGATCAAGAACCGCCCCGCACTCAGCGCAACGAATACTGTCGCCTGAATTGACAGTGCTTAGGCATACTGGACATTTACGTAGAATGGTCATCTTTGCTTACTCAAAACTCACAGGTTCACACCAACGCCCTAAAAGAAAGCCGGCAGTGGACACACTCCGGTGCCGTTCAAGGATTGCATTATGATAGAGAATTAAAAAACTGTCAATCATGACAGGTTAAATAAAATAGCACCGCGAACCGTACAAATACTGCGCCTCATCAGCAAACGCTCAGCCGGGTCAAGACCTCAGACGACAGCAGGCTTTCAAACCGTATGCCCACAAGACCGGTCTCAGTACTCTGAGACCACGCAATTGTGCCTTTGACAGTGATATGATCCAAACTCCCCGGCAGCGTTATTTCAAGCAACGCATCCATACCAAAAAAAACATCCTCTAAAACGGGAACTCGAATTGCAACGCCGCTGCGGCTTACATCAACAAGTTCGCAATCCATAAAGCGCAGGCTGATCTTCTTAAAAAAGTACTGCGCCATGGCACTGGACTCAAAGCGCTCATGATCACGCCGGTCATTCCCGTTCAAACAAGGATCCATCTCAATGCTCATCTTTTCTGCTTCCTCAAATAGAAATCCTGCCACTGAAAAATAAGTGCGGCCTCAACAGCCATTACTTTAGGCCAGCATCACTTATCGCACAATCATTTAAGAATCAACCTATCAAGCACATCCTGCGCAAGCGGAACATCAAATTTAATGGCGACAAAAGTCTTCTCACCGCGCTGAACCCGGTTGACCCTGCCTGAAACCGTCATCTGGTCAAGGCTCCCGGTCACGCTTATTTCAAGCGACACGTCCATGCCGGCCACAATATCCTCTGAAGTGGGAACAAGAATCGCAATACCGTTTCGGCTGACATCAACCAGATCACAATCCATGTAGCGAGCGCTGCGCTTTTTAATAAAATACTGAATCATGGTATTGGCTTGGAAACGATCATTAGAGCGGCGGTCATTCTTATTGAAAAAACTATCCATCACCATACTCCTTTGTTTACATTGCCCGGGCAAAAATCCACCCGCCTGAAATAAACGTCCCCAGAGAACTGCCAATATTGGCCAGCACAACTACCAATAGTACCTTGCATGCCGGATTGCTCCAAAAACCCCTGATGGTTGCGATTGACTGCGGCAAATTCTCCAGATCCTCAACGGTGGGTTTATGTACCCAGGCCTGCACCAGACCTCCGACCCATCCAGCGGCTATCATCGGATTTAGACTGGTAATTGGCGCACCAACAAAACAGGAAAGAATTGTTAGCGGATGCGCGAGCGCAATAGCAGCACCCAGTGCAGACAGAATCCCGTTTACCAGTATCCAAATATAAATCGACTCAACCGTATGGTCAACCCCTCCTGTATAAAAACCATACACAAGCACCCCTGCGATTGCAACGGGAAGTGCCCATTTCAGAAACGAACCCAGCCGGGATCGGGACGGCAATTCAAAAAAAGGAGCCATGTCCTCATGGCGATCAAAACTTTGTATAATACCGGGCACATGCCCCGCGCCAACAACCGCGACAATTTTTTTGCCGGGCGCCGTTTTGATATTATGGGCCAGCACCACATCGCGTTCATCAATCAGACGGCGTTTGATCCCCGGAAACGCATCGGCAAACTCGCCCATAATACTTTCAAGCTGATCCTTGTTCTTCATCTCTTCAACAAGCTGCTCATCCAGCTTCTCAGCGACAAAAATCCCGGCAACCAGATGCATCATCATCTTAATTTTGTTCCACAAAGACAATGCACCCCATACCCGCTTCAATGTTATATCAATAGCGCGGTCTGCCAGCACAAGCTTTGCACCGGAGCGCTCACACTGCTGTATGCCCTCCAGCATTTCAGCCCCGGGCTGAACACCCAGCTGATCACCAATACGACGGTAAAAAGAACTCAACACAAGCTGTGCAAGCAGAAAAGCGGCCTTTTTTTCCTTGATAACCTTAAAAATGTTCATCTTCTGCCAGTTATCGCGCTGCACCATGGCACTGTAACGTGCAGGGCACAGTTCAACACAGACAGAATCAGGCCTGACTGCCGTAATCGTCTCCCGCACATCATCCACGCTTTGACGGGAAACATGCGCGGTTCCAATCAGGTACACGGTCCGCTCATCATCCAAAGCATGTACCCTCACACATTCCGGCAATGTGAGTGCTGTGTCTTCCATAATCATATCCTTATTACATTATAAAATAATTTACAATTTTACCGTATAATTAATGTTTTGTAAACACCCACAGATGGCGAAACAGCAGACGGGCAATAAATTTTCAAAAAAGCTGCCACACGAAAATGACGATCATGACAACCGTAATGAGTATCTTGCCGGCCGTACCGGCCAAAAAACCAATAAGTGTTCCGAGTCCGACCCTGGCCGATGTCCGTATATCACGGCACCGGGCAAGCTCACATATACATGCGCCCAGAAAAAGCCCGGCAATAGCGCCGGGTATGTTCGCAAGCAAAAAACCCGCAAGCCCGCCAAGGCATGCTCCGACCATGCCCCAGCGACTGGCACCAAAAGCGCGCGCACCAATTATCGAGGCAGAATAATCAAGCACCTGACTCACAGCGGTCAATGCCGCCAGCACGGCGAGTGTGCCCCAGGTAATAATCAAAAAATCACCCTGCCAGGCATAGAGCAGCGCCCCGGCAAACACCAGAAGCGGACCAGGAATAATGGGGGCCACGGCCCCGACAAGGCCGACCAGCATAAGCAGCACGGTAAGAATAATTACGAGCACATGCATCAACTCTCCATTTTTATCTCCGGGACTTACGCCCGGAAGGCAGCGCCTGCACAGGATCATCCGGCCAACTGTGTTTCGGGTAGCGTCCCCTGAGATCTTTTTTCACCGCATGGTAACTGTTTTTCCAAAAACCCTCCAGGTCTGATGTAATCTGTACCGGCCGCATTGCCGGGGACAGCAAATGCAGAAGCACCCCGACCCGTCCGTCCGCCACCCGGGGTGTAAAGCGCAGACCAAACAGATCCTGTATGCGCGCAGCAAGCACCGGCGGCCCTTCCAATCGGTACTGCAGCCGAACACGCTTTCCATTAGGCAGCAGTATAGCACGGGGAGCCAGCGCATCAAGCACGGTTTGCCGCCCCCGCAACAGCAAAGCGGCAAGGGCAGCTTGCAGATCACGCGTGTGAAACTGGGCCAGACTGCGGGCAGTACCCAGAAACGGTTCGAGCCAGTCCTCAAGGTGAGCGGACAGATAGGCCCCGGTGACGTCGGGCCAGCTTTCTTGTCCAAAAACATCACGCAAAAAAATAACACGGGCCTGCCACTGGCTCAGCTCATCGGTCCAGGGCAGCACTTCAATGCCAAGTTCCTGAATACCGACCAGCAATTCGCGACGTACGTATCCAGGGTCGGGCTTTGCACAGGGCTCTCTGCGCAGCGCCAGCCGTGCCAGGCTCTGGATTCGCTCAGCTATAACGCTGCGCGATTGAGCATCCCAGCTCAGCCGCTCTTCAACACGTATATCCCCATCAAAATGGTGCAGGATCTGTTCACGTTCAAGCGGCGCAGCCAGAAAAATCCGCGACCGACGGGCAGCCCCGTCCAGCGTTGCCACCGCCAGGTATTCGTGTACGCCCAAACCGTCTGCTACAGGAAAAAAGGCTCCGCGGCCACCGGAAAGTAGATAATCAAAACCTGTTTTTCTCTGCGCTATGCGGTCCGGATAAGCATAGGCCAGCAATACGCCGGTACTGCCAATCTCTTGTTCACCACGACTGCCGGCTCTAAGCTTTTTTTTCAAAAGCTTAGAGGTTCCCAGCACCCTGCGGCAGGCAGCCGCATCCGCGTTGCAGTCCCTCGCAGAATAACAACCCGAAGCCGCAACACCGCGCAGGGCCTCCAACCGCAGGCGAATATCGGCATCATAAGCGCCGGACGGAAAACGCAGCACGTCGCGCTCGCTTAAAAGCGCTGCCAGATCACAGGCAAGCCCGCCCAGACCGAGCTGCTGACCCCGGCTGACCATGTAGGCCAGACGCGGGTGCAGGCCCATACCGGCCATCTGCCTCCCGCCGACAGTCACATGCCCCCGCGCATCAAGCGCACCAAGACGATGCAGCAGTTTACGCGCGCGCTTAAAGGCCCCGGCCGGAGGAGGCGTTATCCAGGCAAGCTGCGCCGGGTCTGCCGTGCCCCACAGCGCGATCTCCAACGCACATGCGGCCAAGTCGGCATTTTTTATTTCCGGTTCGTACTGTTCAGGCAGGGACCTGTCCTGATCACGGGTCCACAACCGGTAACAGACACCCGGCTCGCTACGCCCGGCACGCCCGCGCCGCTGGTCAGCACCCGCCCGTGAAACCGGCAAAGTCTCCAGTCGAGTCATATCAGCGCCCGCATCATAGCGGGGAACCCGCATCAGGCCGCAATCAACAACCACGCGCACCCCTTCGATGGTCAGGCTAGTCTCGGCGATTGATGTAGCCAGCACCACCTTGCGCATACCCGGCGGCGCCGGCGAAATGGCCCGATCCTGCTCATCACGCGAAAGATTGCCATAGAGCGGAACTAACTGCGTATCAGCCGGCAGGCCTCCGGACAGCAGGGCAGCGGTTCGCCTAATTTCAGACGCACCCGGCAAAAACACAAGCAGACTGCCCGATTCAGAGCGCAGCACGCTCAAGATATCCTGAGCTGCCTCCGGGACAAACACCTTGTGCAGCGGACGCTCACGATAATGGGTGATAACCGGATAGGCACGCCCTTCAGCCGTGAGCAGCGCAGCCTGCAGGGTGCTCGCGAGCCCGGTCGTATCAAGCGTAGCCGACATCACAATCGTACGCAGGTCAGGTCGCAGGGCCGCCTGCGCATCCAGCAGCAAGGCAAGGGCAATATCCACCTGCAGCGAGCGCTCGTGAAATTCATCGAAAATAACCAGACCGACACCTGAAAGCTCAGGGTCACTCTGCAGCATGCGTATCAGCACACCATCGGTAACCACTTCAATTCTGGTGTGGGGTCCTGCACAACTATCAAGGCGTGTGCGATAACCGGCCACACGGCCCAGTTTTTCACCAGACATGTCGGCCATGCGCCGCGCCGCAGCGCGGGCTGCGAGCCGACGCGGCTCGAGCATCAGTATCTTGCGGCCCTTCAGCCAGGGCTCGTTCATAAGTGCAGGGGGAACAACCGTGGTTTTGCCGGCCCCGGGCGGAGCCTGAATGATAAGGCGTGTTTCGCGCCGCAGGGCGGATTTAATGTCCGCGAGAATTGTGGTAATGGGTAGTGCCGCGCTGTGCGTCATGGAACTTCAGTGCCGGGATGGCGTTGCTGCTTCAGGAATGCGAATTGTTTTTTCACTCCTGAGGCGCTGGCCCACTACTTCCGGGCAGCACCAGCAAATTAGACTTGTCTTTTTTGAAGCGCAACCCCTTATGCTGTGCCCCGATTTCTTCAATAGATAGCACAGTATAGATAGAAAGATGCAGGGTTTTCACATCCTCAAAGCGCCGTTTCATATCCTCTTCCTGAGGGTTAACCACAAGCGGGCTCTGATCAAAAACAAAATCAGACACTGCTATAAAGCTCAGTCCCAGAGTCGAATCAACCACCGTACCTGCCTTGACACTCACCTGCTTTTCACTGACAGGATCACGATAAGTGATAATAAAACAGGTGTCTTTTTTCTTGCTTGCCATACAACCACCATAGAACGGGTAGATCCTGTGCGTGACAACCACTGCACAATTCGTTTACCCTTTTGTTTTTTTTCTAAAAAGCCGCAACGATGGAAGCAGCGCTCCGGCGCGCCTAACATGCGCATCAACCAACGCTGAAAGCCAGGCACGAGCACACTCACGCGCGTCATCAGGCAATGACTGTACAGTTGAAATATAATCACCATCTGTATCTGCATGCTGCTCAAAAGCCGCGCACAACGTCTGCCGCAGACCATCCAGCTCGCTGTCAGTGCATGGCTGCAGAAAAAAATCGCACGCATGTTTAACGGCGGTATGCAGCTCACAAACGGCGCGCGCTCCGGTTTCACAGATACAGGCAGGGTGCCGCCCCGGCGGTATTTTTTCAACCAGAATCTGCAGCCGCTTAATGCGCTCTTGCTTGGCCAAAAGCAGTTTTTCAAGCGCGCCTTCATAGATCAACATGCCAAATTCCTGCTGTTCAAAAAACAACCTTCGCACATGCCGGTACCAGTCCTCCAGCGCGCACAGATTGGCAAGGTAGGTAAAGTTATGACCGATGATCCGCGAGACGCCGACCGCCGCGTTATGGCTATAGTCCAGCACTGCGGCAGAAGGAGTGTTGCTGATGACGAGTTTATCTTCAACAAGAATATCTTTGCGCACTATCGATCCAGCCGCGACCGTAGTGCCATAGCCGACCTGCAGCGGACCGACCATACCGCCCTGCCCCCCCAGAAAAATAGCTTTTTGATCCAGGAGCACCCCGCGCGACACGTCACCAAGCAGCGACGGCGTTGTCTTGTTTCCGTCGGGCGTGAAATTAAAATGAATATAGGAACTACCGACCTCGCTGTGATCACGACGGCTGGTTCCTCCGGCCATAAAACAGTCACAAAAATTTATCAAACTGCCCAGGGTCACGAACGGAAACAAAATGGTTTGTTTCAGCCCGACACAATGCGCGCCGCCGGCCTGCTCCTCCAGAATACATGCTTCACGCACCTGCGCACCCGGCCCCATATTTGATTTCTCCAAAAAAACAGACTCTGAAAACGAACCGCCCTTCAGCTCAACCTGCGGCCCAATCTGGCAGTTGTCAACCGTTACCGTTCCTTCGCGCCCGAGAACAACGCCGCTTGAAATCACAGTCCGCGCGCCATACAGACGCGTGCCCGGATACAACACGACACCGTTTCCTGAAATGCTGTCAATACTCACCTCATCGCCAATATCCAAACTGAGCGGATTGGGAATGCTGACGCCCTTTGCAATCAAGGCCCTTATTTTTTGTTCCGCACGCGGTTTGAGTTCCACGATACACATCCTTTGCAAGAGAGAGAAGTACGCATCTTTTGTACAACCACTTATGAAGGGAAGAACTATAATGCAGCTCTCCTGCTGTTGTCAAACCATAAATCAAACCACCGTGGTCTGCGATTACCTGTCAAAAGCATGTTCGTATAAACACTCGCCTTTGCGATCTCTTACCATGTTCACACAATCGCCTGGCGACAATATATCCCAATAAAGGCTTGCAATTACCTGCAATAACAAATACTAACCAATAATAATCTATTAGCATTGACAAGGTTCTGACTATAGTGTAATCTATTTCGGTACGTGGTACGCATTGTCATCATGCACGTAGCAAGTCAAAGCATGCACGAACTAAACAATCAATGCAGAATACTTTTAAAAATATTTGGTGGATTCAAGTTTGAAGTGCAACTTTTATAGGTGAATTTAAGTGGTGAGCTGCGTTACTATCTAAGCCACTTAAACGACCAAGTAAAAGGAGCACC
>Ga0208648_1000717_pt1 | contig 31103 bp, 26 predicted proteins | sample AntAceMetag02UKL_FD_184772 | JGI IMG/M metagenome (GOLD analysis project Ga0208648, IMG submission 184772) | Saline lake microbial communities from Ace Lake, Antarctica - Antarctic Ace Lake Metagenome 02UKL (SPAdes) (version 2) | ecosystem: Environmental > Aquatic > Non-marine Saline and...
TTTGGTTCAACCTCTATCTCAAGAAACAGGGGTTGATTCGATTTGGGATCCCCCTTGATTCGAATATTCGTACTGCTCGGAACTCCTGGTGAGGCGGAAGGATTTTTACCCGGCGGGACATTCCCTGCAGCCGGCCTGACTCGCACTTTTACAGACGGTCCCTGCTGTATCTTACGTTTTACTGTGGTTTTCGGTGGCGGTATCGTGAAATCTCCGGCTTCCCTGGCAACCAGTCGCCAGCTGATAACCTTTGAAGAATTAACCTGACCGTTGACGTATTGATAATTGATAGACGAGTTGGGTCCGGATATTATATTAAATGCGGATGGAAAATTTACATCAGGTGTAGGCAGTGTAGTCCTCGAACCACTTACTTCCACCTGATAATAGAATGAGCCACCTACAGTTGTTTCTGCCGGATCAGCTTTCGCTGTTATTTTGATATCCTGTGCGGCAAAACAAAAAGTAAGACTTGAAAGAATAAACCCTGTTACTAATAATAGAGAGAAATACTTGTTACTGTTTTTTACACTTAGTCCAGAATGGCATTCTATCAAGTGTTCAAGTAAGAATTGACGCGGAGAAAAATATATATTATGGAAAAGTTTTCTCATTGTTCTGGCTTAGAATATTACCAATCTTTCTTAGCTTTTTTTCTTTCAGCAGGGATTTGCTGTCGAATTACCTCTTTAAGCAATTCTTTTTCATCCCTCTCTAATTTATCAAGAAATCGTTCAGCAAGCTCCTTGTCCATATCTTCCTGCTCCTGGGGTTGAGGCTGTTGTTCCTCTTGATTCTCCTCTGGGGGCTGTTGCTGATCCTGTTGTTTATTATCTTGCTGATCTTCATTTTTCTCATTCTGATCATTATTGTCTTGTTGTTGTTCCTGTTGCTTTTGCTTTTGTTGCTGTTGCATCATCCGTAATGCCAGCTCCAAATTAGTCTTGGCGTCCATATCGTTAGGATCAAGCTTCAATGATTCGATGAATGATTGGACTGCCTGATCGTACTGTTGTCCCTGGGCGAACGCTGTTCCGCGATTATAGGCAGCGCGTGATTTTAGTTCCTTTGATGATTCCTCAGGCAAGCTGCGATAGAGAGAATCAGCACGCAGGGCATCATTTTTCCGGGCATAAATCCCGCCAAGATTATAGAGTAATTCAGGTCTTGTGGAATCCATCTCTGCCCTGGCTTCAAGATATTTCACAAATGCCGAATCAAGCTGTCCTTCAATTACCTGTTTATTGCCCTCTTTAACTAATCCATGGGGTGTTTTAGCCTGGGTGGGAAATCCTGAGCACAGAATTATCAATAACAGACTGCTTATTATTATCTTGTTGCTTTTTTTGGGTTTTGTGCCCATTGGGAGTATAAATTCAATCATCAGCAGAATGAACGCGATTAATATGAAAATCTGGAAACGGTCTTCAAATCCGGAAATTTGTCTCTCTGTCATTTCTTGCCTGTCAAGTTTGAATATTTTCCTGTAAACCGCTTTGAAAGCGTTACCACCTTGCCCGGCTCTATAATAAACTCCACCGCTGTTGGCGGCAATTTGCTGAAGCATGGATTCATTTAATCTGCTGGTTACTACATGACCTTCATCGTCAAGTTTCCAGCCTGAAGGCTGTCCGGATTCATCATATTCCGGAATGGGATCACCTTTATCTAATGCCATACCAATACTATAGATTGGAATACCGATTTTTCCAGCCTCAGAAGCTATCGATTCAACTCCTCCTTCATGATCCTCGCCATCGGAAACGAGGATAATTGCACGACCTCGGTCTTCAGCTTCGGGGAAAGAGGTAAAGGCAGTTTCCAGGGCTTCCGCAATGGCAGTTCCGGGCGATGGAATCAGGTCTGTCTCCAACAATCCAAGAAACATTGAAGCCGCTGAATAGTCCATCGTTAATGGACATAAAGTGTAAGCAGCGCCTGCAAAAGGTATTATCCCGATACGATCACCCTTGAGACCTTCAAGGAATCTGTTCAGTTCATAACGTGTTTTTGCCAGGCGGCTGGGACGAATATCCTGGGTGTCCATCGATTTGCTGACATCGACCAGCAGAAATATATCGATTCCTTCCCTGGTCACATTTTCATAACGGGTTCCGATTTGAGGGTTCGCCAATCCGATAATCAATACAGTTAACCCTGATAATACAAGGATTTTTTTTGTTCGGCGCAGCTTGTCATTCCTCCCTGGAGAGAGATGCTGCCACAATGAAGCGGAGGCAAAGCGTTCCCTGCCCTCACGCCATCTTTTGCGGAAGAGAAGTTCGTATAAAAACAATGCTGCCGGAAGCAGCAAAGCAAACAACCAAAGAGGTTCAGCCCAACGTAACATTTGTCAAGTCTAAAAAATGTGAAAGTGATAAGACAAGCTATTAATAGTTGTCAGAAATATTTATAATCTTTTTCCCGGTTGGTCGGATCTAGATTTTTCTGCCTGCCCCGGGACGAGACTAAATAAGCCCATTCTCAGCTTTGATCAACGAATAGCGCAAGATGATGCGTGCCTCGTGAACAAGGCCTCAGTCAATACTACTTTTATTATTGGAATATGTTCCGATTTCCAGCTACCTGGATACCTCCGAGATTCGTGCCAGGTGATGGTCATCGTGTTCGGCAATAAAATACATCAGACCTGGAACAGTCATCTGTTTATTCAACCTGGGATGTAAAGAAGAATGCCGGATAGTTTCATCATCGAGTGATTCAAGCGAAACGACCAGTTCGCTACGAACCTTATGGAAGTCAGAAATGATATTATTAATATCCTGCTTATTATAATCTGCCTTTTTGGTTTTCTTGTTTTCCATGTCGGCAGCCATGAGAACTTCTTTCTTTTTCTTGAAATCCTCTATGCGTGTTGACCATAAAATTTCAACTGCTAATAGATGTCCGGCATTTTCCTGGATTGACCAGGAATTATTGCCGGGTTTCTCTTTGAGAATATCAGGAGATAAAGATGCAACCAGGTTTTCCAGTCTAACAGGCGTCCCACGCAACCGTTCAAGCAGGCTCGGAAACAAACCCGAGGGGATATTCAGATCAAAATCTCTTTCAATCCATAGCATTTCTATGCCTTATTATTTGAGCAAGAATATTGAAAAATATTCAATCAACAATTATCTGTTCATGATTATAAGTTTATGACCTTTAAATGGATCAATTCTGTCAAGGTGTACCCTAAGTTTTCCACCCACAAATTCAAACGTGTAATCTGAATCTTTTTCTAATTTTTTCCCTTGCTCGGAATAGATTTCTATTTTTCCTTTGCCCTCATTTGCTGTCTCATCAATCATACTTGTTTCACGGGTATCGATATGTTTTTTGAAGTCGAATTGTTTAAAAGCTTGTTCCGTGTCAAAACTCGGTTTTTTGAAGAATAGAAATCCGCTTTTGTAAATATCTTTGCTTCGTAAAATATCCTCTGATATTATTACATAATGGATAGAATTGCCCGCAAGATTTAATGCTGTAACTTTTTTCTTGGTTTGAACGTTCTCTCTCTCCAGGTCTTTATTCAATACTTCCAGTGAATCTATGGCTCCAAGTTTGGATTGAATCTCAGCATCGAGAACGACAATTCTCTGTGTCAGGGAATCGCTTAATACTTCCTGCTCTTGAATAATCGTCATCATCGAATCTGCTCTTGCCTGGAAAATCAGGCGTCGAGCTGCATCAAGTTTTCTGCGGTGATCAGTTGGTGATATAGTTGCTTTGCCCTGATGGACAGACGTATAAAGCTCTTCGTTATCATAATAGAAATAGATTAAGAAGCCCACCTGCAGCTCATCCCAAAGACCTGCCTTACGAAGGATTTTTGTCTTTTGATCCTCAGGCACATCTTCACGTGAATCGAGGTATTTTAACGCAAGCTGGAAATGAGTATCACCACTTTTTACTTCATTGGGTGTTTCAAAATAGGTGCTTAATTTCTTGACTTCTTCCTGGAGATCAACTATTTGTTTGCTTTGAGAATATATTTCATCAATTAGAGGCAGAAAACCGGCTTCCTGCTCGTTTTTCATTCTGAGATACGTCCAGAATGATAGGCGTTCAAAGGAATCCATTTTCTCCTGATCTTCAAGAGAAATCGATTCACTGCTTTTCCCCTTTTCCTCGAGCATCTCGTTCCAATTGCCGACAAGGGTAAAAAGCTCCTTTTCAGCAGAAGTCATTTTCTTTTTCAGGTCATCAACCTGGGCTGTGTATTCAGCCCATTTTTGCATCGTATCGTCAGCAGAATCCTTCTTTTCGAGTTTTGAGCAGCCTGCTTGAAAAATGAAACTTACAAGTATAACTGCTGTTACTAATTTGGCAAAATCCCTCACCACTTTCATCCTGCCTCCCTGGTAAATCAAAAACTGCGATAATTGAATATTAAATATTGCACAGCCGCAATATAAAACTCAATTATAAGCAAAATCAGCCCGAAATCCAATTGATTCAATAAAATTCTTAATTATTAATTCTTAATTTTAGTAGGATTAAGAGGCCATATTTCTAAATCTTGTCATTACCAGCAATCTTTCGATTAATATAAGTATAAGCGCCAATCCCGCCCAAAGGTAAAATTCTTCCTCGTAACTCCGCATATGTTCAATGTCTATGAACGTCTTTTCCATTTCATCGATTCGAACGTAAATCTCACGGAGCGCTTCAGTTGAGGTCGCGCGAAAATATTTGCCACCGGTCATCTTGGCTATTTGACGCAGGAGGTCTTCATCAATCTCAACTTTTACCTGACGGTACTTAATTCCAAATGGTGTTTGGACGGGAGCGCGTGCAACACCACGAGTACCCACACCAATGGTATAGACTTTTACCCCGACTTCCGATGCTGCTCTTGCAGCGGTCAACGGATCAGGTTGATCAACGTTATTTACACCATCGGTCAGGAGAATAAAGACTTTGCTCTTGGCGTCACTATGCCTTAGGCGATTCGCGCCAACTGCGATAGCTTTACCTATAGCTGTACCATCGACCACTGATCCAGCTTCAATCTTATCCATTAATTCTGATAAAACATCATAGTCAAGAGTCAACGGGCACCATGTGTAAGCTTCTCCTGCAAACATCACAAGTCCGATCCTGTCATTCCGTCTTCCCGCGATAAACTCTTTTGCTACTTTTTTTGCGGCTGTAATCCTGTTGGAAGGCTTCAAATCTTCTGCGAGCATGCTTGTAGAGATGTCAAGAGCAATGACAAGATCGATTCCCTCGGTTTTAATTTTTTCTTCATCAAGCGCTGTTTGTGGTCTCGCAAAAGCTACTACGAGGAATCCAAGCGCACTTAATCGTAAAAAAACAGGCAGATGGCGGAGAAGTCGTCTTACTCGACTCATGAGAGGTTTAATCTGCGAAGCGGTCGGAAAAATTACCGTGGGAGCTGGTTTGCGTGTTTCACGCCACCAGTAATAAACCACAGCAATCGGGATGCTGACCAGCAACAGGAAGAACCAGGGATCCGCCCAGGTCATGTCAGTTTTCCTCCTGTTTTACTTTCCGGTCTATTCATTGATTCTTGAGTGGAGGGCTTCGCAGTACCAGTTTGAATTTGATTTATTTTCTTCCGGGTAGTACCTGTTTTGGTTCTTGATTGGGGTGATTTCTCGGATTTGAGATTAACATCATTCTTTTCATGAATTTCTTTTTTATTTGGGATTTTTGAATTTGTTTGAACCGGTTCCGGCTTATACGATGCAACAAAACGTTCAGCTACCCTGTACATGTCCACCAGTCTCTGATCTTCAAGCGCAACTTTTGCAAATTTAACCATGTCACTTGCAGATAATAATTCAAGAAATTCCTTGACGCTTCCCTTTATTGTTTTATCGTGAATCCAACCACGGACTTCCCATGTAGTCATTTCCAAAACAGGAGCTTCATGAACCCTTTCAAGGAGGCGCTTCAGTATTTCAGATAATGCGCTGACATACCCTTTTATATCTCCTCTTTTGAGCGGATTGTCCTTTTTTAATCCACGAAGTGCAGCCAGGGCTTCGTCATAGGGTGGCAGTTTGGGTTTATCGAATTTCCAGTCCTCACTGGATCTTTTTCTCTTCAATATCAACCATCTGATGAGGAAAAAAAGCGCTGCAGCTATTGCGGCTGCAATTATCCAGGGCAAAGCTGTCTTTACAAAATCGGCAAATGTAAAAGGTAATTCCGCCTGTGCTTTTAGAGGGCGAAGGTCGGAATTAGTAGAGTCCTGTATAACACTGATGATTTGCACTTCTTTTGCAGGAATAACTGTTGATTTATCTGAAATGAAAACCTCAAGGGATCCCGTCGAAAAACTACCTGTATCATAAGCTGCGACAGTCCAGCTCAATTGTGCTCCACCTGCTTCTTCAGCAGCAGATTGGCTAAGCGTATCCGCCGAAAGCACTATAAAATCACCAAGTTTATTCAATACCGTGGGCCATTTTATTTGGTCAGGCGGTGTTTTCGGTATGGTGAGGGATACTGTTATCAAGTCACCGACTGTAGCTTCTTCAGGGTTTATTTCCAATATCGGTTCTGATGCAAAAACAGGAAATCCGCATAGAAAGAAGTATAGCAGACCACCGAGCAGGAGAAATATCGGAAAGGAAACCTTATCTTTAGAAGTGCGTCCTGTAATTAGGTTATTATGGCTATAAATATTTAGAATCATATCTTGATTACACAGTTTGCCAAAAAATTACGTCAGTAATTTCAAAATACCTGGATCGAGTTATCGCCGCTTTTCACGCTGTTTGAAGAACAAAATCAGCGGTTTTAAGTATGGTTGTTCCGGTTCGTTCAGATCGATTTCAACACGATCAATATTGTTTTTTCCGCAGAATGAGGAGATTTGCTCGATTTCCCGGGTTCTACCTCTTTTATATGCTTGTCTAAGAATTCCACTGCTGCTGTCAACCCAGGTAACCTCGCCGGTTTCAGGGTCTTCTGCGGCAAACCAACCGACATTGGGAATTTGTTTTTCTCTTGGATCAATTATGTGTAAGGCGACAAAATCGTGTTTACGAGCTGTAATTTTTGCTGAATCAAACCATTTATTTCCGTTTTGAAAATCGCTGATCAGAAAAACAATAGACTTTTTGGGCTGAACACGCAAAAGAGCTTCCAATCCGATTGACAGATCAGTCCCTCTGCTCTCAGGTTCATAAGCAAGCAGGTCACGTATCATTCTTAATCCATGAGTCGTGCCTTTTTTCGGGGGAACATACAACTCAAGTTTATCACTGAAAAGTATTAATCCCACCTTGTCCTGATTGCGAATTGCGCTGAATCCCAGGACGGCAGCCAATTCTGCCATGAGGTCACGCTTGAGTAATGCAACACTGCCGAACTGTCCAGAAGCGGAGACATCCACAAGCAGCATCACAACCAGTTCTCGTTCTTCCTCGAATAATTTAATGAAAGGACGACCTTCCCGCGCGGTAACGTTCCAGTCGATAGTACGAACATCATCACCGGGAACATATTCCCGCACTTCAGAGAATTCAATCCCGCGACCCTTGAATGCGCTGTGATATTCACCGCTGAACAATTCCCGTACTGCGCCGCGAGTGCGAATCTCAATAGTTCTAACTTTTTTGACTAATTCTCGAGTGGTCATGAATTTTTTTTATAAGTGTATAATTTGACTGTTAACTCTTAAATATATAAATGTTTGTAGGGGCAGGATTTGTCCGCCCGTTCTATAGTATTCAATTATATTTGCATAGATATTATTATCTTATCAAACCTGCGGGCGGATAAATCCTGCCCCTACAAATAAAACAAACTATGCATCTTCATTTATTTTAGCTTTCAGGATAAAAATCAATTATTTATCTATGGAACTTCTATACCGTGCATTATCTCAGTCACCAGGTCATCACTTGTCATCTCCTCAGCTTCCGCTTCGAAAGAAGGAATGATGCGATGGCGAAGTACGTCATGACCGATGGCGCGAATATCTTCCGGAATTACAAATGCTCTGCCCTGCAGAAAAGCCCATGCCCTCGCGGCTTTAATCAGGTATAAAGTCGCGCGGGGACTTGAACCATAGCTGATCCAGGGTTTCAATTTGTCTAATTTGTAATTGCCCGGTTCCCGTGTAGCAAAGACAATATCCAGGATGTAATTCTCGATTTTCTCATCGACATAAATAAGATCCATTGTCTTCCGGGCATCCATAATTGCCTTTGCTTTAATCACCGGCTTGATTTTTTCCTGGTTTGCAACACCGTGGATCCGCATTATTCTTCGTTCTTCTTCCCGGGTTGGATAGATGATTTTCAACTTCAGCATAAAACGGTCCATCTGTGCTTCCGGCAGGGGATAGGTGCCTTGCTGTTCAATGGGATTCTGAGTAGCCAGAACCAGGAAAGGATTTGGTAAGGGGTGAGTTTCTCCACCTAATGTTACCTGTCTTTCCTGCATAGCTTCTAGCAGGGCGCTTTGTACCTTCGCCGGAGCGCGGTTGATCTCGTCAGCCAGGATGAAGTTAGCGAAGATGGGACCTTTTTTTGTATCAAAGGTGCCGTCCCGTTGATTATAGATCAATGTACCCAGCAAGTCGGCAGGTAGAAGATCAGGTGTGAACTGTATCCGGTGAAAATCGACATGTATTGCTGAGGCAAGGCTATGAACGGTCAAAGTCTTTGCCAACCCAGGGACTCCCTCGAGGAGAACATGACCATCTGCAATTAGCCCAACCAGTAACCTGTCGATCATGTATGATTGACCGACTAATATTTTACCTACCTCTTCAGTGAGCGCACGAATCGGGGCGCTGAATTTTTGTACTTTTTCCGTGACAGCAGAAATATCCTGGTTCAATCTTCAACTCCTTTTCTACAAAAATATTTAATATGTAAGATGTGCTGGAATTTACCGAATCACACTCCTAAAGAAAAGATAAGTTCCGTATAAAGAGCAAATCTGATTCGTAGAGATTTCGTCTTGACATCGAATTAATAATCGCCTACTTTATCACATGATCTAATCAAACGATTTGATCAAATGATTAAATCGTTGTCCGGTTCAACATAATTTGTTCTAAATAATTCAAATATTTTATACATAAACATTATCAATCATGCAAGATAAGTCAAAAGAACACTTCGATTCAGAACACGGGGAGTCTCTTGATCAAATAATCCTCAGGATGAGACGCCTGTTATCGGACTTGCCCGAGGAGCTTCGTCTCCCTGATCCTGAGAGCCCGCGTGGAAAAATTCTCACATCAGCACGAAGAGCATTTGCTGAAAATGGATTCAAGGGCACCAGCACTCGTGTCATTGCCGATGAAGCAAAAGTGAACCTTGCCATGATCCATTACTATTTTGGTAATAAAGCCAGGTTGTATAAAAGGGTACTGACTTATGCAATAATAGGCTTGTTTACCGAGATCAGCAAGGATTTAATCAATTATCCTATGGAGGAAAGATTGATTGCATTGCCATTCACATTAATGAAATCCTTACGCGATGATCAAGACAAAACTAAGCTGCTCAGACGCGAATTCGCCGATGGTGGTGTGAATTTCAAAGAAATTGTGATAGAGATGGGTGATTTTGGACCAAAAGGATTCAGGAGAATCATTCACGATACGTATATGACAGGAAAATCTACCTCGAAACTTAAAGATTTACCAATGGACTCGGTGTTGCGATTATTGATTACCTTAGGATATAGCATGCTGTTTATGGCGCCAATTTATGAAGCGGTACTCGGGACATCGCTTGATGATGAAGATGTCTGGAAAGAACAAATCACAGTTAATGAGCAGATTTTGAAATATGGACTGATGAAGAAGAGGTCAGAAGATGATTAAAACGATCCGGTATTTATTAGCTGCAGCGATACTTTTGGTTATTTATGGATGTGCTGAAAACGGGGACGATGTTTACCCTTCCGGTACACTCGAAGCTATCGAAGTCGATGTTTCTTCGACAATTCCCGGACGGATTATGGAGGTCGGGTATCGTCAGGGCGATCAGGTTAAAAAGGGGGATACACTGGTTGTGCTCGATACCGAGTTAATCAGCTTACAACGTATCCAGGCAGCGACCGGATTGCAGAGCATAGATGCCCAGGAACTCGTTGTATTGGATCAACGCGAGAAAGCGATTTTAGGTCTGAAGCTTGCTGAATCGACTTACGGTAGAATCCATAGGCTTTTGGAAGAGGGTGGAGTTACTCAACAAAAATTGGAAGAGGTTCAAACACAACGCGACCTGGCTGAAAAAAACATAACTGAGATTGATCATCGCGTTGATGCCATGAATGTCGAAAGGAAAAAACTCAGGGCTGCTCTCGCTGTTTTTAACAAACAATTGAAAGAAGGAATTATCCTCGCGCCATCTAATGGAACAGTACTGTTAAGAGGAGTGGAGCCGGGTGAGATTGCAACCCCCGGGGCATCACTTGTTCGAATCGCCGATTTAAGTTTCCTTGAGTTAAGAATATTCTTGGATGAAAAGGACCTCGACCGGGTAAAAATCGGTCAGGTCGTATCAGTATTAGTTGACGCGCTGGAGGGTAAAGAATTGAATGGAAAAGTTACATGGATCAGTCCTGAGGCAGAGTTTACACCCAAAAACGTGCAGACGCGAGACGCAAGAACTCAACTGGTATATGCAGTAAAGATCAGGATTGAGAATCCTGATGGAATTCTTCATATAGGGATGCCGGCGGAAGTGAAATTATAACCGGCTTTTATCTCATTTGTACTACTTCATTGATTTATCTGATCCATTAGTATTAATGAAGCAACGTCCGCAAAAAGACCCGAAGGGTCGAAAGCATGTAGCCCTCGGCGTAAGCCGGGGGAGACAGGCTGTCAATGTATAATGAAGCCCCGCAGGGGCGAAAGAGATTCGTAGTATCTGATTATATTAAAATAATACTTTGACTGAATTTTTAATTTGAGGATTATTATCTTCTTGATTTAACGTTATTTCTTTCGCCCCTGCAGGGCTTATTCGATTCTGGCTTCACCTCCCGGGGCTTACGCCACCGGGCTACACGATTTCGCTCCGCTGGAGCTTTCGCACTGCAAGCACAAGCATGTCTTGCGCATAACATACTGCTGGAGTTTTCGAACTGAAAGCGCAAGCATGGCTCGCGGAATCCATATTCAGCCTTCACTTTAGGTGAGTTGAATCAGTAGTCTATTCCGGAATATAAAACTATGAATACCGAAATCCTGCTGAAAATAGAAAACCTTGCAAAGAAATTTGGTGAGACATCCGCTTTGAAGGATTTATCGCTTGAAGTTTCGCCGGGAAAGATTGTTGGTTTGATTGGTCCCGATGGGGCGGGGAAGACTACTGCCATGCGGATTGCCTGTGGTTTGATGCTGCCGGATGCCGGGAAAGTTTTTTTGAGTGGAGTGGACGTTCAGGCACAACCACGTAAAGCAAAAAATCACCTCGGGTACATGCCCCAGCGATTCAGTCTTTACCAGGACCTGACCGTAAGTGAAAACATTCGTTTTTTTGCTGATCTTTATCATGTTCCTAAAAAAGAACGGCTGGAGCGTGAAGAACGGTTGATGAAATTCAGCCGGTTATCACCATTCCGCAAACGTCGCGCAGGAGACCTTTCAGGAGGAATGAAGCAGAAACTTGCGCTTTCGTGCACACTGATCCATACTCCTGAGGTGCTGATCCTCGATGAACCTACAACCGGGGTAGATCCGGTAAGCCGTCAGGAATTCTGGGCTATTCTCAAAACACTTCAATCTGAAGGAATTGCACAACTCATCAGTACACCGTATATGGATGAAGCGTTGCTTTGTGATCGGATATTGTTAGTCCATCATGGAAAAGTAATTTCGCAGGGAACTCCGGACGAAGTCCTCAAAAATTATAATCGGCGTCTGCTAAATGTCCTGTCAACAGATGCTGCAAGCGTTCGAAATGCGCTTTCAAAAAAGAATTTCGATGAAATCTCAGTCCTTCGATACGGTGACAGTCTGCATATTGTTTATGATACTGATGAACAGTTACAAGTTATAAAAAGTGTTCTAAGTAAACTCAATATGGAACCAACTGAAATCCAACCATCTATCGAAGATGTATTCGTGGAATTATTGTCCTCCACTGAAAGCAGGGCAGCATGATTTCAGCAGACATCGATACCGTACCCAAAACCGCATTGGATAATACAGATTCGTCAGCTCCAACCGATTTCGCAGTGCTGGCAAATAAATTGACCCGTCGATTCGGGAATTTTACTGCTGTTGATCATATTGATCTTGCAGTGAAACCGGGTGAAATATTCGGTTTCCTGGGAGCGAATGGAGCAGGGAAGACGACTGCTATCAGGATGTTTTGCGGGCTGTTGAAACCAAGCGGGGGAGAAGCATGGGTTCATGGATTATCAATAAAGAAAAAAGCGGAAGTTATCAAACGTAAAATAGGATACATGAGCCAAAAGTTCAGTTTATATAATGATTTGACTATTTATGAGAACCTGGAATTTTATGGTGGTATTTACGGTTTGAAAAAATCAGAGATTAAAGAACGAAGCAAAGAACTGCTTGATAATATGGGTTTGCAGGAGTATAGAAATAAACTGACATCTGCACTTCCACTGGGTTTTAAACAACGGTTAGCGCTGGGAAGCGCAATGTTCCATCGTCCTTCAATCCTGTTTCTTGATGAGCCCACCAGTGGAGTCGATCCTGTGGCCAGAAGAATTTTCTGGGAAATGATATATGAGCTTTCTGAAAACGGAACTACCGTTTTTGTTACGACTCATTATATGGATGAGGCAGAATATTGTGACAGGGTTTCAATCATGGTGAAGGGGCGGATAGCCGCAATGGATTCACCGGCTGAACTGAAGAAAAAATGGAATGGCGCGAACATGCAGGAGGTATTTCTGAAGGTAGTCGAAACATGAAAAGGATTATCGCTCTTGCCCGGAAAGAATTCCTGCATATAATACGGGACACAAGGACTCTTGTTATTGTTTTCCTCTGGCCCCTGATAATGCTGTTTCTGTTTGGATATGCAATTAATTTTGAACTAACTGACTTGCCGGTTGGAATACTCGACTATGATCATTCAGCTTCATCCCGAGAGCTTATCAGGGAAGCAACGTCAAGCGGTTTTATTGTTGCCTCAGAGTATCTCGAATCACGCGATGAGATAAATTCCGGGTTTCGTAAGGGGAAATTCAAAGCTGTTTTTGTTATACCGAGGGGATATGAACTTGACCTGCTAAAAGAACCTGTAACAAAAGTGCAGATTATTATTGATGGAGCAGATGGAGCTACTGCAGCGACTGTTGATAATTACCTGAAAGCAGTAATGGCAAGGCTAAATCTCAAACTCATCGAGGAGGCTATTGGGAAAGCCGAACCTCCCATCGAAGCGCGGATTAGATTCCTGTTCAATCCCCAGTTGGTAAGCGCAAATTTTATTGTGCCCGGGATTATTGCTCTGGTACTCGTTATGATCTGTGCGCTGCTTACTAGTATTGCCATAGCGCGCGAGATAGAGACTGGCACAATGGAACAGATTCTTGCTACACCAATTCTACCGTCACAGATTATCCTGGGTAAGGTTCTGCCATACCTTTTTGTAGCCGCTGTCAATGCCGCTATAATACTCCTGGTCGGACATCTTGTATTTAAAGTACCTATGAATGGATCATGGCTCGCATTGGCGGGATACTGCACGCTCTATCTCTTGATATCGCTTGGTCTGGGGTTAATGGTTTCTTCAATTTCGAAGACACAACAGGTCGCAATGATGATGGCGTTAATGGCAACACTTCTACCGACTTTGCTATTGTCCGGTTTTATATTTCCGAGGGAGAGTATGCCTTTGGTATTACAATATTTGAGCTATATCGTACCTGCAACGTATTTTGTAGAAGTTATTCGTGGAGTAATGCTGATAGGGAGAAATTACTTCCCCTTCGAGGCAGGAATTATGTTTGGAATGGCTGTTTTGCTGCTTGCGATATCAGCCAGGATGTTCAAGGTAAGATTGAGTGATGATTAGATAAAATACCTCACTTTCTATGAAAGTGAGCTGTGCTGAAAATGAGTTCGATGCGGGTGAGTTTCGATGATAGCGAGTCGAATAAGAAAAACCACAAAGTACTCGAAGAATTCGCTAAGAACACAGAGAAAATCTTTGTGACCTTTGTGCATACTTTGTGTTCTCTGTGGTTAAGAAGGATTTTGGCGTTCTTGAAGACTTTACCGCGTCGAAAGACCTTAAATTGATATAATAAATAGATTTTCAACATGTTCAGACCAATATTTTACTTGGTAAAAAAAGAATTCCGCCAGATTTTTCGCGATCATATCATGCTGCGGATTATCCTGTTTGTGCCAATCGTACAACTGTTCATTTTCGGTTATGCGGTTAACATGGACCTGGAAGAAGTACGACTGTCGGTTCTCGATCACGACAAAACGGCATTAAGCAGGAATCTCATTGAATCCTACTTCGCTTCCGGCTTGTTTATTCCAGCGCCATTTGCATCAAATCCCGGAGACCTCGATAAACTGATTTTCCAGGGTGATGCCGATATGACTTTATGGATTCCCAGGAATTACTCGGCTGATATCACTGCGGGTCGTCCGGTACAGTTATCGATTGCAATTAATGGATCAAACGCCAGCCTCGCGGGGCGTGCGGGAGGGTATGCCGGTGCAGTAATCAGGCAGGAGACGGAAAAAATCCTGGAAGATATCAAACTGAAAAATCCCATCCTCGCCGGCAGATTCCGTCGAGTAGAACCTGTCACCAGGTTCTATTACAACCCTGAATTGAAAAGCCGGGTTTACATGGTTCCGGCGATAGTCGTGCTGATAGTGACTATAATCTCAGGCTTGCTGACCGGAATGGCGGTAGTGCGTGAAAAAGAGATTGGAACTTTAGAACAGCTTATGGTCAGCCCGATAACACCGGCGCAGTTGATTGCAGGAAAAACAATTCCGTTTGCGATTATCAGTTTCGTGGATATCGCTGTCGCCGCAGTAATTGCAGTTTTATGGTTCAAAATCCCACTGGAAGGTTCGATCCTGCTATTAGCCGGGTGTATGTTGATCTACCTTTTAGTCACCCTCGGCGGCGGTCTCCTCGCCTCGACAGTATCCAAAACCCAGCAACAGGCGCTATTCACAGTCTGGTTTTTCTTAGTTTTCGGAATCCTGATGAGCGGTTTCTTTTTCCCCATCCAAAACATGCCCCAATGGGCGCAGCTTCTAACCTACCTGAATCCACTACGCTATGTAATGGAAATAGTCCGTGGAATTTTCCTGAAAGGATCTACAGCACAGGACCTATTGCCTCAGATTATTCCATTATTAATCCTTGGAGTGTTTACGTTTACTGCGGCAGTATTACGGTTTAATAAAAGGCTGACATAATTCGCGTACGTATTTCTCGAATTTGATCCGCGCGATACAACTGAAAATATAACAACCATATCCTCCTTGTCCATTGCAGATAATTGACTTTGGGAACCAGGATCCCTGGAGGTATTTCTTCAAAGCATTCTTTGTGTAAAACGATGATCCTTCTAATAGCCCGGTGGGTAGGATAATCAGCTTGAATAGTCACTGATGTTCCTGGAATATTCTTGCTAATTCATTGGGTTTTTGTAGGCGGAGTTAGCCGGGCAGAGTGTCTCAAAGCTCTCAGATATTTGCCAATCTGTGTTTCCGTATCACCACCAGTGCGTTCCCATTTATAAATCAATCCCGGCAAGCCCGTTCTAATCCATTCGCCAAAATCTGAGATTTTGTCCGGGAGAGGTAATGCCTCCTCATAGCCTTCATTATCACGGATTAATAATGTTGGGGGTTGTGCGTTTGCAGTCCTTGAAATCTGTAATACTGTTGGTGAACCCGCATAGAGAGTCCGTATCGATTCTTCAGACTTACTGCTGTCAATAAGGATAGCATAGAGTTCGTATTCCAGTCCAAGTTTTTTCTTCAACACTATATGAAAATTATCATTGTAAACAAGATTCAGACCAAATATTTTTGCAGGAACATCCAGTACTTTTGAGTAAACACTTGAAGCAAATAAATGATTTCTCACTACCATGGGAATTGCACTCATCGAAAACAAAATTGAGATGAAAAATGTAAATATCAAGAGGTGGATTCTATTCGTTTTCCTGAGTCCACCAAGACGTGAAATACCGTAAGCAACGGTCGGTAATGCAATCACTAAAGCTATGAGAGCATGACGAGGATTGGCTGCAGACATGACAGGACCGGCAAGGCTGGCGAATATCAAAATCAGAAAAAATATTAACCAATCGGACTTTTGCCGGTTATGCCCTAAACCCCATAAGAAAAAAGCAATAAAGGAGATATGAGTGATTATGAAGATAATCAGTAAAGATGAAGCTACAAATTTAGAGAGCGGCACATATTGAAGAGAAAAAAGTGATCGCAGAGAAATGTAATCAACTGTGCCAAGCAATAAAACTCTTTCGACAGTACGTTTTGCTGTTCCAACCGGATCCTTTAAAATAGATTTAAAAGCTAAATAGTTAGTTGCATTGGTAACTGAGATGGAATCAGACTTTGATACTTCGACAATAGCCTTGTTAATATCCTTCTTTGAACCCTTATTCATTATAGCTGAGCCATAACCACCTCTCACATACGGATTGGTATCTGGTATCATGTAATATGTCATTTGAGTGGAAAGAAGAACAAACCTCCCTTCCTTTTTTGACGAATAGATCACCCAGGGGGACCAGAGCAATAAACAAGTTGCAAATATTATGAAACTGTGGATCAGCTTTGAGTACTTGCCCTTCAGTTTAATCAGCACGTACACTAAGATTACTGGTAACATGAGAATTATAGTCGCACTGGTTAAACCTGCAAAGCCAAGCATCATTCCGGTAATGATTGAATATTGGATTTTCTGTTTACTGTTGGCAGTATCCGTCTCCATCATTAAAATTAGAAAATAGACTGATGTAACAAAGAAAAATATAAATGTCGTTTCTGACCACAGGGCAATAGAAAATGCGACGAATGAAGGATAAAAAAGATGAATGACAGCAGCAAGAAAACCAAGATTACGGTTTAGCACCCTGGAACAAAGTTTAAAAACCATTACCGTTGTTAATGCAGCAATAATAATTGTTACTATCCTGCATACAATTATTTTTGAACCGAAGATCGCAATTGCAGTTCCCTGGAGCATGGGATGCAGTGGTTGCCAATGTCCCTGGCTGTAAAAGAATTCTATTATTGATTCGGACCGGAAACCTTTCAAAATATCAGCAAATGCCAGTGCTCGGTAAAAGCTAGCCATCTCGTCATTATTTATCCTGATATTTTCTCCCCCCATCATGAAGAGAAATCCCAGCCTGACGAGCAGAGAAACAATAAATAACTCAAGAAACAGGTACTTATCTCTGCGGCTAAAATATCTTGTCACAGTATTAGAAATGTAACCGGATATGTTCATCTTGGCATTCTCATTTGTTTTTTTTTCAAAATTGATATCACACTACTGGGAAATTCAGCACTTCCAGAAAGCCCTGAACAGATAATTGACTGATCAGGGCTTTCTGGTTCACATCTTCAAAACACATTATTTAAAACAATATTTTCGTAATCCGCAAATCTCACTCTTCAGTTATTGTTCCATCTGAATAAGTCATGGAATGTACCCATTCATAAGACCCACGGTTTTCCATTACGGTCCAGAAGAAATATTTGCCATTTGCCCGATCACCGGCATCATTTAAAGTGATGTTTCCGGTAACGCCTGGAATATCTGAAAGAGCTTGCACTAATGCGTCTTTCAGTACACTCAGGTCAGCATCTTCACCCGCTGATTGAAGAGCATTGGCAGATGCGACAAACGCATCGTAATGCAGCATTGCATAGACTCCGGGTGTTGAACCAGTCACAGCCTGGATACGGTCATACAGAGCCTGATAGTTAGTCGTTGATTCCACACCAAAGACAGGAGAAGTGAACTCAACTAAAGCAGCAAAGTCAGCACCGGCTTCATAACTAGTGTCAAATAATGCCGTATTGTTCACATATCCATCGCAACCAAACCATTTCACTTTCCCAAGTGTTGTATCAGAAGAAGCTATTTCCAATACGATGCTGCCTGTATCATAGCTGATCATCTGGATTGCGGCTGTAGCAGGATCACCGGTTGTAAGGAAATCATTGATGGATACACTAAGGCTATCCAATACTTCAGTGATTTCGGAAGAACGGCCTCCATAAAATGCAAAGGTATCAATTATAGTACCACCCTGTGCCTCAAATTCTGAGCGCATCAGTTCGGCAACTGAATGTCCCCAATAGTTATCGTAATGTAGAATAGCAAGGTTGGAAATACCCTTGGACATCATAGCCTTAACCATAGCTTCAGCCATTTTGGAATCGTCGGTCACAAGCCTGTAGATATTATCATCTGCAACAGCAAGATCTATCAAGCTGCTGCTGGGACTGATTAAAATGCTCTGGGACAAATCAACATCATCTTTTAACTTTGAAACTTCGTCACTTGTCATGGGACCAACAACAAATCTGAAATCCTGGTCCAGGTAAGCATTAAGCAATGTTGATGCAACATCAGGATCGGTCTTTGTGTCAGAATATGTCAAATCTACTTCAAAGTTCAGACCTCTTGCATCAAAGTCGGCGTTGACATCTTCTACAGCCAGGTTTAATGCTGCTATATACGCATCAGCCTGATCACTGAAGAAGCCGGTTTGGGCAACGAGTGCAGCGATGCTGATTTCGGTTATTGTTGGTACAGTTGTTGTCCCGCTATCATCATCTTCTGAACAAGCTGAGAACAGACATAATGAAGCAACGAGCAAAAACACGAGTATCGCAAATTTATTATTCATGTTATAACCTCAGGTTGTGGCTAATTCATTTCTTCGCGCCAGTTGGCTTCCTTTACATTGTCACTAGAGGGAAGGGGATTTTCTCTTCTTGCTCCTGGGTAGGGTCCAGCATCATGATCACCCATTTCTCCTTGATCCAACCATGCAGGGATCCAGTTACAACGTCTTGTATATTCGAAATAGACAAATGTGCCAAGCATGTCATTTGTCAACTCCCCATTAGGTCCTGTTACATATCGCAGGGAATAGACGATATGTCCGCGATCCCAACCGGAATCCAAAGCGGTAGCTGTAAAATGATCCAATGCAGGATCATACATAGCCGCTAAAGTTCCTTCAAAAATGAATGCACCCATCTGATACCACATGTGGCCTGTATAAGAGGTTACATGCCTTCTGATACGGTCGTGGTTCATGCATAATTCCCAGCGGTCAATGTCCACTACCACAACGTCGTAATAACCACGATTGGGATTTACATCTAACTCTGACTCACCTCCGTAACCGGGACCAACAACATGGCTGCTAAGCGCCTGTTCAGCCGGGTTATCGCTCTTGGCGGAATCATTCTGGTTTGAGCAACCGACAAGAACCACCAAAATGTAAAATAATAATAAAGTTTTTTGCAAATTCACTTTCCCTCCTCTTTTTAAGTGATTTGTGAAGATAGGCACATGATCAACGAAATGCAATTATGTGAAAAAAATATTTAAGAAAATTGATTTCGAACTCTTCATCAATGTATCAATCAATAATAAGTAAATGCTGAGATAGCGTAATCCTTATATTTATAGGAACTTATATTGAAGGTTATTCTTTCAGAATAATAAAGTGGAGTATAATAATCTTGCAGTGGGAATTGTAAGACTATCAAAAAGCCCTGAACAGATAATTGACTGATCAGGGCTTATTAATTCCACATCTTCAAACACAATATTTAAAAATACAATAGTTATGTAATCAGTTAATTTCACTCTTCAGTTATTGTACTATCTGAATAAGTGCATTGAATGCACCCACTCATAAGTGCCTCCGTTACCCATAACTGTCCAGAAGAAATATTTGCCACTTCATCGTTCATATTATAGCCTCAAGGTGTGGCTAATTCATTTCACGCCAGTTGGCTTCCTTGACATTGTCATTCGAGGGAAGGGGAGCTTCTCTTCTTGCTCCTGGGTAGGGTCCAGCATCATGATTACCCATTGCTCCTTGATCCAACCATGCAGGGATCCAGTTACAACGTCTTGTATATTCGAAATAGACAAATGTGCCCAACATATTCAAACTGTCTTCGTCTTCATGAGTAAACCTAAGTGAATAGACTATATGCCCACGATCCCAACCGGAATCCAAAGCGGTAGCTGTAAAATGATCCAATTCAGGATCATACATAGCCGCTAAAGTTCCTTCAAAAACGAACGCCCCCATCTGGTACCACATGTGACCTGTATAAGAGGTTACATATCTGCGAATACGATCGTGGTTCAAGCATAATTCCCAGCGGTCAATGTCCACTACCACAACGTCGTAATAACCACGATTGGGATTTACATCTAACTCTGACTCACCTCCGTAACCGGGACCAACAACATGGCTGCTAAGCGCCTGTTCAGCCGGGTTATCGCTTTTGGCGGAATCATTCTGGTTTGAGCAACCGACAAGAACCACCAAAATGTAAAATAATAGTAAAGCTTTTTGCAAATTCACTTTCCCTCCTCTTTTTAAGTGATTTGTGAAGATAGGCACATGATAAACGGAATGCAATTTTGTGAAAGATTTTATTTTATTTTATTTTGGAGTTCTTTATCAGCGAACCAAACGAAAAAGAGTTACGACTGTGAACTCGTAACGCCTATGATATGAAAGACTTCCAGGATGTCTTACTTGTTGAATTCCTGATTTATGAACACTCCAAACTGTCGCTAACCGGTCAATCTGACTTCGACTTCATTAGCTACGACCATTCCTTTTGTGGTGTATCGTAAAATTTTGTTCATTCTTTCCAAAAGTCCTTCATTAAGTAAGTCGTCAATACAATGCGGGGGCCAGTGGCGGTTGGCTTTCGACGCCAGTTCTGCCAAGAGTTTTTCCGGAATTCCCTCGATCATTCTCAGTCCAAGCATTACTCCCTCTTCATATTCCTGGAGAGGAGTAAGGATTTCACTTCCTTCTATGCCGTTTTTATCTGGTTTCAAAGATTCCAGCCATAGGTTCGTATCTCGATAATTCCAGAATCTTTTCTTTCTTGCAGCGTCGAAACTGTGACTGGACGGGCCAAGCGCCAGGTATGAGCTGCCATTCCAGTAAGAAAGATTATGCAGGCTTTGGTGGCTAGAAGGAGTTGAATCTGTATCTTGTTTTGCCCAATTGGATATCTCATAGTGCTCGTATCCTGATTCAGCTAACAGATCACAAGCAATTAAATACTGCTCCAAATCAATTTGTTCATCCGATTTAATCTTTTCCCCTTTAAGTTCCATATCATAAAACGGTGTTCCATCCTCGATAGTCAAACCATAAGCACTGATGTGTTCAGGATTCCATCTGATTATTTCTTCAATGGTTCTGCGCCATGAAGTAACCGGATCATATTGAGAGTCGGGGACATGGGTGCCATAAATCAAGTCAACGCTCAACTGTGGAAATCCCGCATCTCGAAGATTTGAAAATCCTCTCCGCGCATCATCTGCTGAATGAATTCTACTAAGTCGATTGAGCACAGAATCATCAAGCGATTGTACTCCCAGGCTGATTCGGTTTATCCCGGCAGACAACCAGCCTTCTATTTTTTCTGTGGTAATTGTCCCCGGATTAACTTCAATAGAACATTCTGCATTTGATTCAAATTTGAAGATATCTCTCAGCATTCCGGTAGTGTTTAGTACCTGCTGACCGGTCATTATTGAAGGAGTGCCACCTCCAAAAAAGAGGCTGTGAACTGTCATGTCTTTCCAGGGAGTCTGGGAAGAAAATAATTCCGCAGATGCAACAATCCCCTCAAGCGTTTTTTCGATTTGAAGAGGACCATGAGCCACATCAGATGCAAATGCGCAATAAGGGCATTTTTTGACGCAAAAAGGTAAGTGAACATATAAAGCGAAAGATTTCATATTCTCAGTCAGTCCTACTAATCAAGTTAAGAATTAAATTATATTCATGTTCTTCTGACTGTCAACAATATATGCCTTATTCATACCTGGATATGCATAATATTATCCAATCTTTATTTTCGCGCAAAGACGCAAAGACGTAAGGGTGCAAGGGTGCGAGGATGCAAAAAAATTCCTAATTCCTAATTAAATCAAACATACGTATCAATCTGTGTCTCCTCCTGTCCTTCCAATGTGGCTTCATGTTCCATTGGCTGATTTGTATAATCTGTCTTATGAAGTTGTATCTCAGATTTGCTTGATGTTATTTGTGTAGTCTCAAATTTCTGGGCAGGGGCATCACTGACTTCTCTCGTATCAGTTTTTGCAGTATTAACTTGCTCTTTCTGGGCTTCTTCTTGTTGAGGTGGTTTCTGCGTTGCGTAATCCATTGCAGGCTGAACCATCTCAAACATTGCATGTTGCGAAGGATCTATCATTTTTATCTCCTAATTTACTAATGATTTAAAGATACATATCAAGTTGATTTCCGATTCGGGCTGACTGTGAACTGGATTTCGATACAGTTGCACTGGAAGATCCCTGGGGTAATCCCCGCCCTTTTATTCCAGTGACACCAAAGGAGAATTTTCCGCCCTCAACAAAAACCTTAGCCTTGGATTTCATCTGAATAGACCGGGCAAGGCCTTTGGCGGTTTTTTCCTTCTCATTCTTATCTTTATGTTTCACTGGAGATTCCCAGGGATCAGCCCAACCCTTAAGTGGTTTTGAGGCAACACCTGAAAAATTTGTCTTGTCAGCCATTTTCTTTTCTCAATTTTGTGCCAGATCATCGTCATGATCCTTTTTTGCTAATATTTTGAAATACTTTCGTTAAACTTCATCTTCATAATTAATCTTGCCGGAATTTGTTCGAATCTGAGTCGATGTTTCGATTGTGACACCTTCTTTGGGAAAATCACCCTTAAAACTGACTTCAGCTTCCACTTTTATTATCAATTCTTCATCTTCGGTTGAATCGAACGACCTGTTACTGATTGATGGAATTGGTGAAGAAATTTCTGTCGTTCCAACTTGTTCGATTTCTTCCACGACTTCATGTTCTCCCAAGCGTCTGACTCTTGCTCTGAACGAAGCACCCGGCGGAGCATAACTCGTAAATTGCTTTACTTCAGAATCTTCAATCGTTGATTCAGGATATTCTCGTGATTTATTCGGATGACGCGGTATCAACGCATTATTATTATTTACAGGTTTCATCAAAAAATCCTCTGGTAGTCTCCGTAAGATCTATCCGCTAATCCTAATCCATACCCACGGTATGCGACAGTAGTTAAAGATGTTGACGGAAAATCAGGAAAGGATGTAGTTATTGCTTCTGCTGAATTTTGTAATGATTCGGCAAAATCGCCGTTCAAAGATGTCATCATAGATAGGGATTCATTTGAATCAAACAGATGTTCCGGGATGACATCTTCTCCTCCGCTTTCACGTTTAGCTATATCCGACCAGTATTGACCTGCGAGTTCAGGCGCGAATGCATCCTCAGGTTGAATTGTCTCCTGTGAATCCATCCATGTTCCAACTTTATCGTCATGTCCCGTCACTGAATCCGCCCATACAGCTTCCGCAACTCCCTTGTTTCCATCGAACCAGTCTTCATCAAAGGGGCTGCTTTCCACTCTTTTTGCCGCTTCGGATCCAAGGCGGTTACGGGTCTGATCGTCATATAATCCGGCATCACGCTTGTACGCCCTTGCGTTATCCATGTCCTGCTCCACCCAGTTTACCAAATCAGGTCGATCAAGCAGGTTCAGAGCGGCGAGGGGATGCTCTTTCATGAATTCTTCGTCAAGGATATCGCCCGAGTTTCTAAGTTTTTCTGATAACTCATTTCTAACCCTTTTTCTGCTTTCATCGAGCATAACCGCATCGGGTGATTCCTTGAGCAGGTCACGGAAATCATCTGAATCCTTGATTTCATCCGCCAGGCTTCCCCTGTTTTCCAAGGCGAGACGGGCAACATCAGGTTGTGATTCCCATGTCGCTTTATCCACACCGGCAGCGATGGCATTTTCAGCATATCCTGCCAATTCATATTCCTGGGCCTGGGCTTTTGAAGGAATATCATTCACATAGGAATCATTCAGGTCATCCGTATCAGTGAGTAAATCTCTCACCTCACTATCCTCACGAGCAAAAACCGAATCATAAGGATTACTCGAGCTGACCTCATCTACGGCTTCTTCATCGGCATTCCTGGTATGAATTTCCGGATATAAATCATAAAGCGGGTGTTCCTCTTCCATCAGCCTGGGCTCGGGATCGGAATCATGCTTTTCACCATCAGGTGTACGGAACATCGGGCTCGACGTATCAATACCACGAAACTCACCGACTGGTCTTGTATAAAATGGGGAGTATGGATCAACTCCCCTGAACCGTCCGATATCCGCTGATTTCCTGTCATCTTCGACGGCTGATTCAAAAGCATTCGTGTTATCTGAGCTGTAACCGGTTCTGCGGGACAGCCCCTGGTGCCTTCCCAGGAATTTGAGTGCAGTTGAACGAACTTGTAGGACGTCGAAACTCATATCAGGCTTTCATCCCGCTAAAGGTCAGATAATATCTGCCGATAATAGATGAGAGGTCAGCCGTGTGGAGAACACCGTATTGGCGTGTAATGCGCCACCTGCTGCCACAGGTAAACGGTATATTATCTTCCCATTGTTCGAATCGCATACCATCCGTCTCCTTTGGATGCTTTATTATGCCTTCTGCGGTTGACCTGGAACTGTCGATACCCTCTGCAACTGCGGGGGGTATTTTTTATACATCCCTTGTAGGGGCAGGATTTATCCGCCCGTGCATCGCATAAGCATTGTGTTTCCACGTACGGGCGGATAAATCCTGCCCCTACATTTGTTGGAAAACAACGTCAATTACATTTTCAAATTATTTCCGGATATTACAGAAGTAAAAAAATAGTGGGCAGCGGGTAAATGAAAGGATATTAATAAAAGTCCTTCAGTGTAGCGACATATTGTGCCGGCACACTAAAGAACGACAAGTATTCAAGACGATTCAGCTTCATTAGCCGCCATGCGGTAACCCGCACCGTACCAATTGTCGCCGATTGCTTCCACGTCTTCTTTGGAAACATTATTCTCTGCTGTGACCGAGCCCGTAGCTGCGGCTTTTCGTCCCTCATCGCTGATTTCTACTTTATCATGCAAATCGGGAAGAAGACGCTCCACAGATTGGCGGCTCTCGGATCGAGCAGGAACTTTTTTATCGGAAGTTTCCTTGACTTTGGCTTGCTGAATCTGGTTTGAGTAAACTCGAGAGATACCGTTTACCATTATGTCTCCTAAATGCAAATAAATAATCCCGGCGCTGCCACACCAGTATCTGCTCCTTAATGAACAAAAGTTATGCCAGCACACTGATATATGATTATGCAATTAAAATACAAATGTTTGATACTGATTTGAAAGCTCTTTTTTTCTGAATTATTCTGACTGAATGTAACTGATAAGACTCAAAGCTTGCAGTCGAAAGTATATACCCTTGAATCATAAACGATTACAATGACACATTATCGTTCCACTGCATAAATAACACCGACGTTTCGCGGAACTTGATACTGTCCGACTTGAATTAGATTCTGTCAGCGATTGTTATTACTGATTATACAAAAAGCCTGGATCCAAATAAGCCTCCTGTTTGGATTGTAACTCATTCGACTCTAAAATTTAATTCTCTAATATTCTAATATTATTATCAACAATTATTTATGAAATGGCATATCCATTGCAATTCAGCTTCTTGCGTAATAGTGTGGCAGCACATTCGTATATCCAAAGCACAAAACCCATAAAGGAGACGTAAATGGCTATCTCAAGAGTTAGTTCTGCTAACATGCAAAAGGCTCAGGGGCAACGAGCAAGAAGCTCATCCGCAAGAACTGGAAGAGCTGCGCCAACTGCACAAAGAGCACAAAAAGATTCAGTCAGCATTTCGAAGGAAGGAAGAGCCAGAGCCACGCAGAATGAGGCAAGAGGAAAACAAGGTAAAACAAGTTCTGCTGAAAAACCCCAACAGGCAAAGGCAAGAAACGCAAAAACATCCCGTTCTGATCCCCGTCAAGCAAAAACACAAGCGAGATCTGCATCTCATGCCCAACATGGAAGAGGACAAACACAGGGTTCACCGAATACCGGAAAATTTGGAGGAACCAGTACACAATTCTCTGAAAGTCCGGGAATAACATTCGGCGGTAAAGGTTAACCAATAAATATCAACTTTATAGCAATCAAAGCCCGAATTCATTTTTTTTAAAGTTCGGGCTTCATTTTGTTTGATTCCGACTAATCCTTGATGGAGGCATTTTGTCAATCTCGGGCTTGTCCGCAGATGGCGGGTTCGACCGGGAATCCACTATTATCAAAGAATTAGCGCTATGGACTAATCTATCAAGTCAGGTAATGACATAGCATTTAAGGTGCTTCGTACCATCAGTCTCTAAAAAATTAATAAATATATTTATTGACTATTAATCTTGCATTCTTCATCCTGATTGATTAAATTATTCTACGCTTGTTTAAGTTCTATTGCATTCACATCATTCACCTAAAATAAGAGATGATTATGCTTTCCGGAAACAAATCAGCTAAACTTAGCCTCCCCCAAATTATATTAATCCTTTGCCTGATTTTATCGTTCATCCCTGTTACTGCCCTTTGCTGGACAATGCCCGGCGAAACAAGACAGATAGATGAGGGAGCTGTCCTGCAGGAATGGAAAGACCTGGTAGAAGTGACCGGGTTCAGGTGGGATTATCCGCTTGGTATTTATGTGAGGGTAATAACAACATTCACATATTACAGATGGGAGCTATACGGAAATACAGAGATAACCGGACCAATTTCAGACATTAATCCTCCCAGTGTTGAACAGATGAACCTTTTCAGGGATAGTACAGAGATTGGTGATATTAGATTGCCCTATGATCAGATATTGTTAACTGAAGATAGTCGGTACAATATAGATATACTTGACATCCTTGAAGAAACTCGCGTAATGCACCCTATTGATTCTGCAACAGGTGACACTCTCACAGTTGAATATACTGTCGAAGTTGGCAGGAAATTAGGTTATGTGGAACATTTGGATCAGACACATTGGCTAATGTTCACGACCGGGGGGGATTTCAGGTCAAAATTATTGAACGTTCCCTGGGATGCCAACAATGAGGAACATCGCGGCGACGATATCTGGGCTTACGAAAATGGTACCTACATAGATGATTTTTATTTCACCCTGGTAGATACATTATGGCAGTTCGCACCTGATATTCACTTCACACTATCTGAACCCGAAACGATAAAGAACTGGCTGCCAGGCGTGGAGAATATCCCGGGCGGGTCAGACAACAACATTAACGTAAAAATCGCACTATATAATCCGGGAGTGCAGGAGGTACAAATAAAATTGCGCCTCTGGGATATAACATGGTATCCGGGGCAGAGAACTAACAGCATTGAATATGAAGTTGATAATGAATATGCACAGGGGTTGCTAGATACCGTTTTTAACCATCCCACCTGGGACGATACAGTTAGCTGGCGAAGATGTACCGATTCCACGTTTACGCTCCAGGACATGATAATGGACAGTACCTCAATTTCGTGGGATACTGTGATTTATAATGAGGGAGACCAGGGAGGATATTTTGATTTCTATTGGAACAGTCCCAAGGAACATGGTAATACCCTTGAACTTGCGCTGAAATCGCGCGATTTTGCGGCGAGAGGCTGGGTCACTGCTCTTGTCCGCCCCTGGAGCTGGAGAGAACTGCCTGATACCGATGATTGCTGGTATGCAATTAATATCTACAGGCGATTTTTTGATCATCAAAGATTTCCGATTTTACCTGTTCCTATAGACGAAGAGCTGCGATTCTACGACGTAAGTGGTTTTCAATGTCCTTTTGATGTGGGTGACAGAATGGCGGATGCCTGGGAATACGAATATTTGATGCCCGAAATGCAATACCAACCTGGACATTACCACGACATCATGCAATTCGATGCCTGGGAAGACAGTAGCAGCATCGACAGATCGTATTACGATTTCAATTACCCGCAAGCTAAGTTTAATGCTAAGAAAGGTGATGGATTCCTTAATTTTGAAAAATACAGGGGATTCTATGGTATTCACGGTACTTCTGTTAATCCCGACACTATATACTATACAAGGTTGAATCCCTACAAAAGAAATATTTTCGTTTTGACTTTCACTGATGATTCTACCTCATCAGGTACATACAACCGCAGGGATACACTGTCCTATTTTTATAACATAAGTACACCAGAATCATTGCATGTTGATTCTAGTGTTACGTTGATAGACCTATATCATTTGTATCATAATACCGATGAAGAGGCGTACAATTATGAAAAAGATGTATTTACGGACCACTTTAATTTTCTTATTCCAGAATCTGATAGTGTAGAAGCAAATCTGTATGGATTAAACACTTTTACTTATAATCTACCCAATCATGAAGGCTTAGCTGCTGTTTACAGTAATCAGATATATAAAATGGATAGAAACACATATTCACTCTACTTGCGGCTTGCGGATGATCCTGTCACTGAACCAAAAAGAATATGGGGTTATGTTGTCAGCAGTGAATTGTCAGATTCATCCGGAATTCCAGGAACGTTTCATGTGCCCTCGTATACATATTTATGTCAAACTTACCTTGGTCATATTATGTTGCATCCATACGCTATTCGGGATGGAGAATACCAGACTGACTGGATAAAAGACGCACAAGCATATACTTTCGGACACGAGTTAGGGCATTTTGTCGGAATGAATCACCATATTCAAGAGCCATGGCGACCACCTGAGGATTTTTCGATTATGACTGATGCTGATACTGTTTATCCGAGAGGTGTTTTATCAACCCAATGGACGATATATAAATATGGCGACTATTCCAATTTCAGATTACAAAAATAAGCGAGTTGCCATTCAAAGAAAGGATTAAAAAATGAGAAGAAAACATTTATATGCAAATTTAATAATCATTTTCTTGTTGGTATGTATAACAGCTCATGCTTCTTTCTGGAAACCGTCCAAAGCTTGGGATTTTAGAAATTACGGACATAAGAATCCTCACCTTTTTAATTATGGTAGTAGTCTTCCAGTTATTGTAAACGATTATGTTACACGTTTTGGAGGTTACCCAAGATATTTTCTTTGGGAAAATGATACCACAGAAATCGATTTGGACTGGGGCATTACATACAGATCTATGCAAACACCCGGACAGAATTATACCTGGGGACAGTTACGACAATATTTTTTCTGGAGCATAAAAGATGCTGAAGGAGATACTTCTTTCTACGCCCCATGTACACTCGGAGTCGATACAACTCATGTTGGTGGACAGCCCGGTTTTGGAATGGGATACCGTTTGAGAATAAATGCCTGGGATCTTCCTTTACCAAAAGACAGCACTGTATTTGGTGTTAAGTTGTTGATTTTTGATACAACTGCAACAACAGGAACCATTCAAGCGGAGGTCGCCAGCTTTACGATACTTAAAATTCCCATAGAAACAGCTATGGACAGTTTGTTATGGATTATGGGAAACGGTCATAAAACCGTTGAGAACATGGAGTATGTTACCGAAAGATTTCCACGCAGTTATTTGACGCAAATCTGGGGGAAAATTGTTTTCTGGGAGGAAGAGGAATGGGTAAAAGCAAGAAGATGTGTTCTTCGTATGATCAGTATCTTGGAAAAAAACAACGATTCCACACCTTATGGTCCAAAAACTATAGAAGCGAGAAAAAAATATAAATCTATGGCTAACGTAGTTGTCCATCCTGATTATTTTGGTTTAAAAAAGCCTGAAAATAAAATGGAACGCTTACGCAATGATCTTATTGTTCTTGACAGGAAGATTGCCGAACAATGAGAATTTATGTGGAAGATACAATATGTCTATAAACAACAATTACAAATATAGAGAGTTTACTTTGTCTTTGTTTCTGCTGGTTTTTGCATTATGCTTTCCAGTTTATGCTTCATTCTGGAAACCGTCAAAGGCTTGGAATTTTTATACTGGTGTACACAAGAATACGCATCTTTACAACTACGGTAGTGGACTTCCATATATTGAAAATGACTATATAAACCGTTTCTGCGGTTATCCACGATATTTTCTCTGGGAAGGTGACACAACCAACATAGACCTTAACTGGCAATTGGAATATAGGTCACTTCGCGGTCCCGGGCAAAATTATACTTGGGGACAGCTCAGGGAGTATTTTTTCTGGGAGATTGAAGACACAGAAGGCGATACAAATTTTTATGCTCCATGTACACTTGGCGTAGATTCTATACATGTTGGTGGTGCAACCGGATATGGAATGTATTACGCATTTTCAATTGATGCCTGGGATCTTCCAATACCGGCAGATAGTATTGTTTTCGGTGTCAAGCTCCTCCTTTTTGATACAACTGCTACCACCGGTACAGTTTTGGCGCAGGTGGACAGTTTTTCAATTCTCAATATACCTGTTAATACTGCGATGGACAGTCTTCTTTGGATTATGGGAAACAATCACAAGAGTTTAGCTAATCTGGAGTATATAACAGCCAAATTTCCAAGGAGTTATAAAACTCAGAAAAGGGCTTTTAATAAATTCTGGAACGAAAGAGAATGGGCAAAAGCACGGGTAACGTTATTAAGAATGATCAGTATTTTAGAAAACGACAATGACTCAACTCCTCTTGATCCCAAAATCATTGAAGAAATGAAAGGTTGGGCAGTAGCAGGTGATGGAAGGCATAATGATCCTGAAGTAAGGAAAAAGTTGAGGGAGGGAGGCGGAACCAGGATGGGATCACTCCGTGTCTATCTCGAAATACTTGAAAAAAGAATCGCTGAAGAGGAGTAAATAATGTTAATGAAAATCCATCAAGATAAATTTTCAACGTTGCATACTAATTTCTTGTTGCCCCTGTTGATTATAATTTTGCTGATAATTGTCATACCTTCTACCGAAGCAGCGTCTCCAACTATTACACTTCAGCGGGTAA
>Ga0208648_1000718_pt1 | contig 31064 bp, 31 predicted proteins | sample AntAceMetag02UKL_FD_184772 | JGI IMG/M metagenome (GOLD analysis project Ga0208648, IMG submission 184772) | Saline lake microbial communities from Ace Lake, Antarctica - Antarctic Ace Lake Metagenome 02UKL (SPAdes) (version 2) | ecosystem: Environmental > Aquatic > Non-marine Saline and...
AAGATACAGACGCGCGCTTGACAAAGCCTGGTCATCAGTGACCACGCGATGCTTATTGTAATAGCTGTGAAACTGCCCCACGAGCTCCATGAGATACACCGCCACCCGATGCGGCTCACGCGCCCGGGCACTGCCACTGATGGTGGCGGTAAACTGCGATAGTTTTTTGATAAGATCAAGCTCCTCATCGGCCGTCAGCAGTGCGGCATCGATGTCCCTATAGCCGGGAAGGTCGATACCCTTCTCGGCAGCAACCCTGATAATACTGCAAATACGCGCATGCGCATACTGCACATAGTAGACCGGGTTTTCATCGCTCTGTTTCTTAGCAACCTCTAGATCGAAATCAAGCTGTGCATCCGAGCGGCGAGTCAAAAAACTGAAACGTGCTGCATCGCTGCCGACTTCGTCAATCACTTCACGCAGCGTGACGAATTCGCCGGAGCGGGTCGACATGGCGACCGGCGTGCCCTCGCGCAGCAGGTTTACCATCTGCACAAGAATCACACTGAAGGCATCCTCTGCAATACCAAGGGCGCTTAGGCAGGCCCGCATGCGGGGAATATACCCATGATGGTCGGCGCCCCAAATATCAATCATGTGGGTAAAACCGCGCTGAACCTTATCGCGATGATAGGCTATATCAGAGGCAAAATAAGTGGTTTTGCCGTCCTCCTTGATAACCACCCGATCTTTTTCGTCATCGTAGCGAGATGCGGCAAACCACAGGGCACCATCCTGCTCGTAGGCTAGCCCTTCCGAGCGGAACTGTTCCAGCGCCGCCTGCACCTCGCCGCGCTCAAACAGCTGGCTCTCAGAGAACCAGGTATCAAATTCAACCCCGAATGCCTGCAAATCAACCTTGATACCCTGTAAAATAGTATCCGAAGCAAAGCGGGTAAAAAAAGGCACCGCATCGGCTTCCGCCTCGGACAGAAAGCGATCGCCCTCCTGATCGATAATCTCACGCGCAACATCATAGAGATATGCGCCCTGATACAAATCATCGGGAAAAACCTGCTCACGTCCTTGCAGCTCAAGATAGCGCAAATACGTCGCCCGGCCGAGGTTGTTCATCTGATTGCCGACATCATTAATATAATATTCGCGCGAAACCTCATAGCCGGTAAATGTCAGCACCCGGGCAACCGCATCCCCAAGAGCCGCGCCGCGGCCGTGACCGATATGCAGTGGGCCGGTCGGGTTGGCGCTTACAAATTCAACCATAATCTTCTGCCCGCCGCCAACATTCTCCGCGCCAAAGCGATCCTGCTCAGTCTCGATGCGCGCGAGCACATCATGCCAGACCGTGGTATCAATAAAGACGTTAATAAAACCGGGGCCTGCGATCTCTACCTTTGTTATGCAGGGATCCGCCGTGGCAAGTTCTGCGGCCAGAATTTCGGCGATTTCACGAGGAGAACGTTTTTCCTGCTTTGCCAGAAGCATGGCAATATTGGTTGCAAGGTCACCGTGCTGTCTGGAGCGTGACAACTCTACAGTAAAGTTAGGCTGGGTTTCACTGTGCAGCAAACCCTCCGCGCGGCACTTTTCAAACGTTCGGCTGATAATTTCACGCAGCTTTTCTTTCATCCATATCCTCTCAATTCAACGGTATACCGCACACCACTGGCAACACACATTGCACGCTGACAATCTTTATACTGTTAGCTTTTTTTGTCAAGGAAATAGAGGGGAAAGATCCGTTAAAGAACAACACTCAGGCTACACGGTGCCAAACAAACCCTGAAGATTCAACAGAACACTACGCCCTGATTTTCAGCCTTGCGAATCCAAATATGAATTGCTATAACGAACACATACACTATGCAAAAGTGTGCCCGAAGTAACGCTGAACCCTGAGCAAAATACAAAAGTTATCTCGCACTATGTTCACACCAAACCGAAAGCTGTGAGAAAGTTGTTGCCATGCTGCTCCGCAGAAACCATATAACAAATCGCGCACGGTTTCAGCGCATAATCAGATTGTTGTTCATCTGTCTGATCACGATTACACTGTACCCGTCTGCCGGACACACGTCCCCCGGCAACAGTGCCCAAACGCTGCGCATCTATACCGCCATAGCACCACTTGCCTTCATCATTGAACAGATAGGAGGCTCACATCTCAGCGTTGAAACACTGCTGACGCGCGGGCAGGACCCGCACCTGTTCGAACCGGGACCGCGCCTGCTGCACAGACTCTCAAAAGCAGATATATACCTGATGTCCGGATTACCGTTTGAACGCATCCTGATTAAAAAAATCACAACCAGTCATAAAAAACTGACTATTATTGATGTGACGAAGCAAATAAGCTTTTGGGAATCAGACCACTACCTTGACGCTCATGATTGTTTCGACAACCATACCGATGCCCATGATCACGCACAACGTGACCCGCACTTCTGGCTCGGGGTGCAGCAGCTACACCAATTCATTACTGCTGCGGCGCATAGCATACGTGATGCCGACCCGACGCATGCCGCAACCTATCACCACAACACTGCTCGCCTGCTCGCACGTCTTTCTAGCGTGCATGCAAGCAATCTAACACTACTGCGACCGTACCGTAACCGGATGTTTTTCGCATACCACCCTGCATTCGGTTATTTCGCCCGCACCTACGGACTGCGGCAGAAAACGGTAGAAATCAATGGTCGACAACCCGGACCCCGCAGCATAGCCGCCCTTATCAAACAGGCCCGGGCCGCCGATGTACGCACAATCTTTGTACAGCCTCAATATGATACAAAAGGCGCACAGGCTATCGCAACGGCAATAAACGGTACTGTTGTGCCGCTTGACCCGCTTGCAAAAGATGTTATACAGAACCTTGAAACCATGGCCGGGATAATTGCAGGCTCTTTTATGCAGGAGCCATCTCAACCATAACACGATACACAGATGCAACACATTGGCACTAGTGTGCTCTACATCCTTTTTGAAAGAATACTTAAAAAACATGACTTCAACCCCTGTCATCAGCTTCAACAATGTCTGCTTTGGATACAATAAGTCTGAGGTTTTGCACAATGTAAACTTCAACCTTTTTGAGCATGAATCTACCAGCATTGTGGGACCGAACGGCGGTGGGAAAACCACCCTGGTCAAACTCATACTTGGGCTGCATAAGCCACAAGCCGGCAGCATCAGCGTTCTGGGAAGTACTCCCCCGAAAAGCAGCCGTCGTATCGGCTATATGCCCCAGAGTTCACACTTTGACCAGAGTTTTCCAATCCAGGTACTCGATATTGTTCTTATGGGCCGTTTAGGAAAAAAGAGAAGCCCATTTTATACCCACGCCGACAGGCAGGCCGCCATGCAGGCACTTGATGAAACAGGTCTGGCTGATCTTTCTGCACGCCCCTTCGCATCTCTTTCAGGCGGCCAGCGCCAGCGGGTTCTGATTGCCCGCGCACTGGCCTGCGATCCAAAACTGCTGCTTCTGGATGAACCGACCGCACATGTTGACCCCGCCATGGAGGAGCAGGTCAATGAAACCCTTGCACGTCTGGCCAAACGACTGACAGTTATCACCGTAACCCATGAACTCGGATTTGTTGCCCGCAGGGTTGAGCGGGTGCTGTGTGTGAACCGCACGGTTAAACTGCATCCAACCAGTGAAATTACCGGTGAAATTATTCAGGAGATCTACGGCTCGGACCTCAGGATGGTGCGACATGATCACCAATGTTCGGAAAAAGGACATCAGCATGCTTGAATTCCTGCAGGCCCTCTGCGATCCGGATATCGCTTTTTTACGCTACGCCCTTACTGCCGGCATGCTTGCCGGCATCGCCTTTGGCATCATCGGCTCATTCGTGGTCGTCAAACGCATCAGTTACCTTGCCGGTGCAATCGCACACTGTGTTCTGGGCGGTATCGGCGCGTCTCTGTACCTGCAACAGGTTCATGGCCTGACCTGGGCCGACCCGATGCTGGGAGCACTTTTTGCAGCCCTGACTGCGGCACTCATAATCGGCTTGGTAAGCATCTATGCCCATGAGCGCGAAGACACGGTTATCAGCGCGCTGTGGGTTTTGGGCATGGCAACAGGCATACTGCTGATTGCCAAAACACCAGGTTATACAGATCCCATGAGCTACCTGTTCGGAAATATCCTGATGGTTTCCTCGGCAGATGTATGGATTGTTTGTATACTTGATGGAATCATTGTCACCCTCAGTATCCTCTTTTATAACCGGCTGCAAGCGATATGCTTTGATGAAGAATTTGCACGCCTGCGCGGTATCAACACCCGACTGCTGTACCTGCTGCTGCTTGCTCTGACCGCATTAACAATTGTATTGCTGGTAAGAATCGTCGGCATTATCATGGTGGTGGCGCTACTGAGTCTTCCCGCAGCAATAGCTGGACATTTTTGCGGTCGGCTGTGGCACATGATGCTTATTGCAGCACTGGTGAGCATGGCCTGCATAGCAGCCGGCCTGTACGTGAGCTACAGCCTGGACCTGCCCGGCGGTGCGACTATTGTGCTGCTGGCAGGCGGTGCTTACCTTGCCTGCTTCGGATTAAAAGCACTGCGTCGCTAAAACCAACCCAGACCAGACCTTTCCTGCTTTGTATACGCTTAAAGCTGCGTCCGAACTTCAGCACTACACTGCAGACACAAAAAGACCGATGGGCTATGATGCTCATCGGTCTTTTTGTGTGACTGTCCGGACAACGATATGAGACGCTCAACACTACGAAAAACACATCAACCGTTGCGATATTGCCAAAAAACTCCTAGTCGATTTTACGACCATCAGCCTGAAGCAACGCTTCTGCTGCTTCAATATCTTTCTCAACTTGTACGCGTTTTTCAGACTTATCATAATTGCGGAATGATATGTGTACCTTGCCCGGATCTTCAGGCAGTGTTGCCGCAACAATATGAATAACACTTTCATCCTCACCGTTCACCTTCACTGCATGATAATAGGTATTAAAAAATGTGGTCACCTGCTCACGCAGCTCAAGCCCGTTCTCTTCAGCCCAGGCCTGCAGCATCGCACGCACAGGATCAAGTTCGGCCTCAATTCGGAAACGAACATAATACAGCTTGTCGCTAACAACGTTTTCAGTCCAGGGTTTGGGCTTAAACTTTTTCAAACTTAAGTCTGAGCGGTTTGCAGGCTGCAGAGACTGCCAGTATCCACGAAACTGCTCGACGTTTTCACGGGGCTCAAGTCCCAAAACTTTAACACGCACCTCATTGGCAAACACCTCAACACGCTCAACAACCAGCGACTCCCAGATTTCAAGACCAGTCCAGACAGCGCCTTCTTTGGCAAGCTTGCCAACAGCCCAAATCTGAAGACTGTCCATGGTACGCAAGTTAGGCATAACCTGCCGACCACCGACACCGGCAATGCAGGTAAATTTAAATTCGGGATATTTTAAATTCGTTTTATGTATATAATTGCGACCGGCAATCAAATCCGGTTCCGTTCCCGGCACCTTCAACACCTGGGTTTCATCACTGTCACCACAGGTCAGAAGAAAACAAAGCTCTTTGGTAGCAAGCACGCTCCTGTGTTCCTTAATGAATGCATGCATCGTTTTCGTTGGGCCTTCATTGCGGGTAGCACTGGTTAAAATAATATAATCATAGGGCTCTACAGTCGTTACCTGCGGAATTGATTTAACATCTAACTGCTGTTCATGTCCAATGATCGCTTTGACCCAGTAGGCCACCTCAACGGTTGAACCATATATTGAATCATAGACCAGCAAGCCTTTTTTGGGGGCCGCTTGTGCTCCGATGGGAACGAACAAAAAAGCAAGCAAAGCGATCATCACTGGTAGGGTTCTTCGTTTCATCAAATACCTCCTTCTTAAATGTTATTAATGTATCTGCGTAGTATATAAATTATAGATTGTATCTCGATTTTATTTGTGCTCCACACTACCTATATTTTAAGGGTTCTACTTATACATAAAATTAAAAATATTGCAACTCACTTGAACATATACGCAAACCTGCACACCTGCTCTACTACCGGCAATCACTGTAGGGAAGCCGGTATAGAATACAGCCCCCCTGACCACTCAACAAGCTCCTCAAGCGAGCGGGCAGAAAGCAACTCACCTGTTGCCCGTGCCGGATCAACATTGATATCTGCGGGATAATTCAGCAGACCTTCAGAGCGCAAGCGCTTAATCTCTGCTGCTGAAACCAGTCTACTGAGGTCTGACTCCTCACCGGAGATTGCGCATATACAGGCGCTGCGCTCCTTGCGGTTACTGCAAAGCCACAAATGCGCTATGCCCTTCTCACTTACAATATGTGTTACATCATCTCCATAAATCATAACGGGCGCAGCGCCCATTCCTGTCAATTCCGCCATATGATTAGCGCTGAGATGCTCCACAAATGTGGTGCGCCCGGAGCCTTTCAGAGTCCTGGCGACCTGCACGACAGCCTTTCTGCCGGGGCGTCCCTGCTGTTGATACAATGGCCCTTGCGCGCACGTAGTCCAGGCCGGAGTATCGTGACGGCGTCCGCAGGGATTGGACCCCATATGCGGTGCACCGCCAAACCCCACAAGGCGCTCAGGCGTAACGGTTGAGCTGTTACCATACTGATCAATTTCCAGCGTTGAACCGATAAACAGATCAATGGCGTACTGCCCGGCCATTTGGGCGTAAGGACGATTTGAACGCAACGATCCATCCGGGCCCAAAGGGAAAATATCGCCCCTCGCTGCAACATACGCCTCCATGCCGGCCTCACCGCCAAAACAATACATTGACTTTACAAAGCCCGATTCAATCGCCGGAATTAATGTCGGGTGGGGGTTCAGGGCCCAATGCGTGCAATGGGTGCCCCGCAGATCCAACTCAGCCCCATAGGTGGGCAGCAGGAGTTCAATCGCCGCGGTATCATAGCCGATACCATGATTGAGCGAGGTAATACCAAGCGGCAAATAGATACCCTTAATGACCATCATAGCGATCAGAATACTTTGTTCGGTAATCTTGGCAGGATCGCGTGTAAACAAAGGTTCGCACTGAAACGGTAGATCAACCGCCACAACATAATCAACCCACTCAGCAGGAATGTCCACCCGCGGAAGCTGCTCGACTACCTGCTGGACCTGGGCGATTACAATGCCCTGACGGCATTTGGTCGCTTCAACAATAAGGGGAGTTTCCTCTGTATTGGCACCGGTATAAAGATTACCCGCGGCATCGGCGCTCACTGCTGCTATCAAGGCCACCCGCGGAGATAAATCAATAAAATATCTACTGTATAACTCCGCATAGGTATGCAGTGAGCCCAGCTCTATAGTGCCGCTCCTGATTAAGGCGGCCAAACGCTCAGCCTGCGGACCGGCATAACTCACATCAAGACGACGGGCAATACCGCGCTCAAACACCTGGAGATGCTCCGGCAAATGGAGGCATGACTGCAGCATGTGCAGGTCATGTATCTTTGCGGGGTCAAGACACGCCAGGGCCCGGGCCAGCACCTGAGCCTGTTTCTGATTGTTGCCTTCAATACACACCCGATCACCGGGTTCCAACAGTGCAGCCAGCAACGCAACAGCATCCCTGCCCTGCACATGCTTACCCGCGGCAATCCCGGTACACGCGAGCCGCTCATGACGCAGCCGGGTATTTTTAGACCCGCTGTCCCATATATGACGTACGTCAGTTTTTTTCATTGCGGTCACACGACACTGTAAGAATTTTTCCGGCAATCACCCGGGCATCCTGCGCTCTGTGCGCGTTGATTCAACTTTTGCTGGAATTTTTTTCTGCTTTTTCAAGAATTCGGGCTGCCTCATAAAGCGCATCAGTCAAGTGCTGTTGATCGTTCGGGCTGAGGCCCTGCAAAAGATCCTGTAAATGCTGAGCGTGAAAACGCTGAAATAAATCTATACTGGTGCGCCCCGTATCAGTAAGCCTGATATCGCTCAAACGTCGATCCTGCGTGTTTGGGCTGCGCTGTACGTACCCACCTGCCTCCAGTCGTGCAATCAGATTATTAATACTTTGGATTGACATGTCAGCCCTGCGACTGATGTCGGAAACATGAATAATATCCCGGTCATTGAAAAATGACAACACCCGCATCTGGGTTATCGTCAGCACTGGTCGTGTTTTTACATTTGTACCGTACTCAAGACAACGCAGAATCTTCTGCAGATTACACGCAAGTGTTTGCGGTGAGTTATTCTGATCTTGCGAAGCCGGTTTCATCATATACTTCCAGTATGAACAAAAATATACTACACACACATTTAGTATATAAATATATAGTAACTGCCTTTTTTGTCAAGCCGGGTGTTTGAGAGGTTTGTTTTATAATCTTTTTTTTGGTATATCTGGTTCAGTCGCCCCAAAGTGCTGTCACTGCTGCGACGCGCATACACGAGAGAGCAATAACTCATAACAACGAATACATTTTCAAACGCCTGCACACAGAATCTATTTTATATATGAACCAGCGAAACACTATTCCTAACCGTCAGACCTGTCTTGACCTTATTGATGCAAGCGACATGCTGCCGCATATCAAAAAACACAGTCATGCTGTTTGCCGGGTTGCCGTCATAATTGCGCGGACACTCAATGCGCATAATACGAGCTATGATCTGGCCGAAATTGAAGCCGCAGCACTTTTACATGACATTACAAAAACCCGCAGCCTGACAACCGGTGAAAACCACGCTTTAACCGGCGCCGCAACTATTGCCGCCCGGGGATACCACAGCGTCGCCGATATCATCCGCCAGCATGTCACGCCGGATAAAAACGGGCACATTGTCACAACTGCAGAAATTGTCAGTTATGCTGATAAGCGTGTGCTGCATGACCGGATTGTGCCCCTGCATGAACGCTTTGCTTACCTGAAGACCCGCTATGGAAAGACACAACAAGACATGCGCAGAATCGATGCTGCCCGGCTGCGCACTGAGGACATTGAACAACGCATTGTCGACATGCTGCCGGCAGGGATGCCTGATAATTTTTTTACCAACCAGGACACTCCCTAAGAGACGTCTCGCGTACTCCAACCAACAACCGATATCGGCAGTTTTTATCTACGACAAGGAATGTGCGTATTCGTTAGCGTTCTCCTATTCGGTGCCAGATTGGGAAGGCCTATAATACACATACGTTGGAAAAATAGCGCGGAATTGTGTTGCCAACTGAAAATTGGCTTTAACATAGTCATACATCATTTGGTGCTGCGGATCTTCAGTAAAGAGCAGCTCAGGTTCATAGGCGGGGCGCAGTTCCGGCAACCAGGCGGTGATCAGGCACCAGACTGCTCTGCCCGAAGCAATCTGCTCCTTAAAATCGGTAAATTTTTCCGGCACAATAATAGGAACCTTCGCGTAATAACTGAAATGCTGCCCGGCATAACCGATTGCAATAACCAATGGCTCAGTATCCTGCGTGCGGCTTTCGACAAACGCAACAGCCTCACGATAATGCTGCCGGTTTTCAAAGGTTATCTGCTGAATAGCCGGCCATTGCAAAAATATCACTACGCTTAATACCGTTGCAAAAAAAACATTCCGTGACAGGCCCGACAATCGGCATGCCTGCGCAATCCATACCATTCCGCAACCCAGCGTCAACAAAATAAACGGCAGCGACGGCAAGAAATAACGTTTAAAAATAAACATTGGATTAAGCTGTAGATACAGCAGCAACGGAACATTGCATATAAGTATTGTATACATGCACAGCACAGGTGAGCGCCTGCGCAGATACAAAAGACCACATAAAGTCAGCACGCTGTAGAGCAGCATACCGGGCAGAGTTGAAAAACCCGGTAAAACAGTTTCATACATCTCAGCAACAAAGGGCAACCGATCAACACTGAAGAAACTAACCTTGGCGGCATTTGCAATAAAAAATCTCAGCATGGGCGCGTAGGCTGCCAGCGTCACAAGCGCCCCAACAGCAAGCGCAAGCACAAGATGTTTCAGAGCGCCGTCATACATAAATCTGATCTGATCCCTTCTTAATGCCTGCTCAACCAGCAGCAACAAACAGCACACCACCTGTACGAAAGGAACCTGAGCCATATATACATGAAAATAAAATCCTAGAAACGTACATAGAATAAAAACCAGCCAGTTACGCACAGTACCGTTTTTCAGGGCCTTGAAAAAAAACAAAGTCGCCAGCAGGCCAAAGAGCATCATGCCCGCATACCCACGTGCTTCGCTCGAATGATCAATATGAAAAGCAGATATAGAAAGAAGAAAAGCCCCCAGCAAAGCCGGTACTGATCCGGTCAGCGGACGGGCCAGGATGTATAAAACCGGAAGTGACGCGACCCCCATAACCAAAGATGGCAGTCTGACACTCAATTCCGAGAGCCCCAGCACAGCAATCGAGATCCGACACACAATCGAATATAAGGGATGATTGTTAAAATAAAAACCCAACTGACTGATCGTATACCACCAGGAAGATGCCCTGGCGTATTCGATGGTGCTCCAGATCTCATCCCACCACAGGCTCTGGTTAATATTGAAACATCTCAAAAAAAGACCCACTGCTATAATAGCTGCCAGCAGGGCGTAGCGTGCGGTTATGGACGATCTATCTGCATTCATTTCATTCATTGTAACCGAGATCCCACATACTGATTATTTTATAAAAGATCAAAGAAACGCTCCTCAAATACTCAATCAATCAAAGCGCTTATATAAGTATCGTAAAATTTTTAAAAAAAACTTTCATTTTTTTAGCAAAACCTATATTATTTTTTAATAAAAATCAATGCAGAAGAATACATCAAGCAACGAAGGAACAGGCTCCGCACGCGATGGACAAAGAAATCTTTGTAACTATTGTCATACCAGTATTTAATGAAGCCCGGCGCATAGCGCCGTTTTTAAATGACGTAGCCAAATATATTAATCAATGCACCGTCAGCTGTGAAGTCCTGATTGTTGATGATGGCAGTACAGATGAAACCATCCCGCTTGTAAAAAACCTGCTTAAACAGCACGTGCCCGGCAAGTATCACATTGAGCAACTGAAGCACAACCAAGGCAAAGGCAGCGCCCTGCGCACAGGAATGCTTGCTGCCCGGGGACGCTATGTTCTTTTTCTGGATGCTGACGGTTCAACGGCCATTACAGAACTGGATAACTTTATACCCGCGTTCAGCGCTGATCATGACATATATATTGCCATACGCGCAAAAAAACATGCTGCGCCGCTTAAACGCAAGTTATTTGGATATGGATATATATTTCTTGCAAACTGCATTCTAGGTATGGAGCTTTCCGATTTTACCTGCGGCTTTAAGTGCTACAGCCTGCAAGCCGCCCGCACAATATTCAGCCGACAACGCCTCAATAACTGGAGCTTTGATGCTGAAGATTTATTTATCGCTAAAAAATTCAACTACCGGATCAAAGAAATCCCCGTGTACTGGAAACATATCGGAGATTCAAAGGTACGGGTTTTCAAAAATGTTATCGTGTGCGGAATCGACCTGCTAAAAATACGCATCAATGGACTGCTCGGCCGCTACCGCTAAAAATGACCTGCTAAAAACCAACCGGTATCCGCCCGCCAGGGCATACCCATACCAGCCGCGCACCCACCCCTGCTCGATGCTGCCAACATCGCCCTAGTTCATACGTTAGCGATCACAAAATACTTATTTTAGATTGCCTTCACACATTATTTCCACTATACTTCTTAGATTTTAACCCTCAAAAGACTTTATAAACCCTGTAACAAGGGAAGAATATTGCCATGATTGATGTACGAACGATAGTGTTGTCAGCTGTCGTATGCACACTGAGCATACTCATAGCCGAGTCACCCCGCGCCATGGAACCTGCGCCGCCCTTCAAAATAGCATCTAAAGCGGCTGTATTAATGAACCCCTATACCGAACAAATCATCTGCGCTAAGAACCCGGATACACTGATACCACCGGCAAGCCTGACAAAAATCATGACCCTTGTTGTGGCCTATGATGAAATTGATAACGGCTATGCTTCACTTGACGATCAAGTCACAATCAGCGAAAAAGCATGGCGCACCGGCGGATCAAAAATGTTTATTGCTGTTAACAGCACTGTTCCGCTGCGCCAGCTCCTTCAAGGAATTGCCGTTGTGAGCGGCAATGATGCCTGTGTGGCGGTTGCTGAGCATATTGCCGGTGTTGAAGATGTTTTCGTCGAAAAAATGAACCGCAAAGCTGCGGAAATCGGCATGAAAAACACCACGTTCAAAAATAGCCACGGCCTACCCTCCAAACAGTTCACCACAGCTCGCGACATGGCCCTGCTGGCAAGTTACTATATTAACAAGCACCCTGAAACCCTCCAGATGCACTGCATAAAGGAAATGACTTATAATTCCATCACACAACAAAACCGCAACGGACTGCTATGGCTCGACAGCGGTTTTGACGGCCTGAAAACAGGCTGGTTTTCCACGGCAGGCTATCATATCGTGGCAACCGCTCATCAGGATCAGGACCGCTTTATCGCTGTTGTAATGGGGGCAAAAAGTTCACGTCAGCGCGAAACAATTGCACAGCAACTGATAAAATACGCATTTAGAAACTTCACCACCATTGCAGTACTTGATCCCGAAAAAACTCTTGGCCAGGTCTCTGTGCTGATGGGAAAGCAGGATCATGTGGAGCTTGGAGCCGCACACGCACTAAAGCTTACGCTTCCGCGCCACAAACTCGATGACATTATCGTGCAGAAAGATGTTGTTGACAGCGTAACTGCCCCGGTCTCTCAAGGAAGGGAACTCGGCACAGCCCGCGTTATTTTACAGGATCGTGAACTTGCCTCCGTTGCCCTTGTCGCTCTAAAAAACATTGAGCGGGCGGGGCCCATCAAACGTATTGTGCTTAGAGCCAAACTCTCATTTATACAACCACCCTATTGGGGGGCACTGCTGCTGGCCCTGTTTCTGATTGCTGCGTTGATTATGAGGGCTGCAACCCGGCAGAAAAAAAACAAGAGCTCAAAGTACAGCAGGCGCGGAGATGACATCCTATGAAAGTCGCGGCTGTTATTCCGGCACGCATCGGATCAAGCCGCTTCCCGGGCAAACCGCTGGCACTTATCTGCGGCAAGCCCATGATCCAGCACGTATATGAAAATGCCACTGCCTGCAGCCTGATTGAACGCGTCGTGGTGGCTACTGACGACCCGTCCATTCAGCTGGCAGTTCAAGCGTTCGGCGGTGAGGTTGCTATAACCTCAAGCAACCATCAGACAGGAACTGACCGAGTGGCTGAAGTAGCCCAAACACTTGACGCCGGGATAATCGTCAATATCCAGGGAGATGAACCGCTTTTACCGCCTGATGCCATTGCTGATGCCATCCGACCACTGCTCCAGGATGAACGAATTGTGATGTCGACTCTTAAAACTGCTCTAAGACCAGAAGATGACCCCCTGGACCCCAACATCGTAAAGGTGACAACGGATGCTCACGGGCTCGCACTTTATTTTTCACGAGCGCCTATTCCGTTTCAGCGTGAAGACGGACCGTGCTCGCAGATGTATCGCCATATAGGACTCTACGTTTTTAGGCGCGATTTTTTATTTGATTACACCAAGCTGTCGCAAACACCACTTGAGTTAGCCGAAAGCCTTGAACAATTACGAGCTCTTGAACATGGGCATTCGATTTTCGTTTCCGAAACCAGGTATTACCCTCTCGGCGTTGATGCACCCAGTGACATCGAACGGGCAGAGGCAAGTCTGCGAGCACAGAGTTAATTTTTTTGTGGAAATAATTAGTTGAATAGACTATTGATGAGGTGGGCAAAAACAGGTTAAATCACCGCTCATCGCACTAACATGGAAAAATAAAAAATGCCCCTGAAACACCCAATAGCAGTAGGCCCGGTAGAGATCGGAGGCAATGAACTTGTCTTAATCGCCGGACCGTGCGTAATTGAACCGAATCATCAACAAACCGTTGAACTGGCCGCCCGACTTCGTGATATTGCCGCCGAAGCAAATATGCCGTTTGTTTTCAAAGCATCATACGACAAGGCCAATCGGACATCGCTCAAATCGTACCGGGGACCGGGTCTTGATAAAGGCCTGGCCCTGTTGCAAACGATCCGACAAAACCTGCATATTCCGGTCATGTCCGACATACACACGGCCAGCGAAGCCGCCCCGGCGGCAGAGGTTCTGGACATACTGCAAATACCAGCTTTTTTATGCCGACAAACGGACCTGATCTGCGCGGCTGCAGCTACCGGCAAGCCAATCAATATAAAAAAAGGGCAATTTCTTGCGCCGGGAGACATGCGTCATGTAGTTGCAAAGGCCCGCAGTACCGGCAATGAAAAAGTGCTGGTGACAGAACGCGGTGTATCACTGGGATATAATAATCTTGTTGTTGACATGCGCAGCCTAGTGCTAATGCGCGATTTCGGCTGCCCGATTATATTTGACGCAACCCACAGCGTGCAGTTACCCGGTGGAGCAGACGGAGCCTCAGGCGGGGAGCGACGATTCGTTGCCCCGTTGTGCCGGGCTGCAGCCGCTGTCGGAATTGATGCACTTTTCCTTGAAGTATATGAAGACCCGGACAGTGCACCATGCGATGGGCCAAACGCGCTCAGCCTCGATGCTCTACCGGAACTGATCTCACAAGTTAAAAAAATTTCACAGTTCGCACGCAATCTAAAAACAGACTAAACCGCTCAAAACCTACGGTATGTTTTACCAAAATAAATTGCGTAGGAACGAATTATATACCTGACGAACAACGGGACACCAACACCATGATACTTGAACGTGCACGACGCATATTTGAAATTGAAAGTGAAGCAATTCTGCGGTTGCGTGAGCGCCTTAACGAAGACTTTGTCAAGGCCGTCAACCTGATTCTTGACTGCCGCGGAAAAGTAATTGTAACCGGCATCGGCAAATCCGGACTTGTTTCCCAGAAAATGGCCTCCACATTTGCCTGTTCGGGCACCCCGGCTTTTTTTCTACACCCCGCCGAGGGCCTGCATGGTGATATCGGTATGATCGCCCGCGACGATGTAATAATTGCAGTTTCAAACAGCGGTGAAACCGAAGAACTTTTAAAAATCCTGCCAATCATAAAACGCTTTGGCCTGAAATTGATATCCATGACCGGCAACCGCGACTCAGAACTCGCGCGCAATGGAGATGTGGTGCTTGACATCGGCGTCGAACAGGAAGCCTGCTCGCTCGGGCTGGTGCCCACTGCCAGCACTGCCGCAACCATGGCCATGGGTGATGCGCTTGCCATTACCGTGCTTGAACGCCGGGGTTTTTGTGAAGATGACTTTGCTCTGCTGCATCCCGGTGGATCTCTGGGGAAAAAACTGCTTTTGCGGGTTTCAGACCTGATGCACCAACACGATAAGACTCCAATGGTTTTCGAAAAAGACTCAATGAAAATCGTTCTTCTTGAAATGACAACAAAACGCCTCGGCGTAACAGGTGTTTGCAATGATACCCATGAATTAATAGGCATTGTAACAGACGGTGACTTACGACGCGCCCTGGAAAAAGGAATTGATATCCTCACAACTACGGCGCAGGACGTGATGACCCCTTTGCCGAAAACAATCTCGCGGGATGCGCTTGCCGCTGAGGCACTGCGGCAAATGGAGCAGCACAGTATTACCAGCCTGTTTATCAGTGAAGGCACATCTCCCTGCAGCGTTGATGGTATAATACATCTTCATGACATCCTGCGTGCAGGAGTTGTTTGACACGCATTCGAACCAGCATACAGGAACCTGGATTTTCGGAAAATGCCAAACTATGAAAAAACTTGTAAAGCTCAGAACCATTCTCCTGTTTTTTTCAGTCTGCCTGTTTATCACGGTTCTTGGTGTTGCCTTTCGGGAAAAAAAAAGACCGATAGTCATCAATCAAGACACACAGCCTGCAGCGGAGACAGATGCAAATTTAGTGCTGAACAACGTGTCCTACAGCACACTTGGTGCAGATAATTTCAAATTATGGGATCTCAACGCCCGTACAGCACGTGTTTTCGAAGACGGCAACCAAATTAATCTTGAAGGTCTTGAAATAATGTTCTACCAGCGCAGCGGTGCCCCCTACCAGCTAAAAGCTGACCAAGGTGAACTTGATATGAAAACCCGGAATATACACATCCGCGGTAACGTAAAAGCCCTGTTGCCGGACAATGCGATAATCGAAACTCATTCGGCTTTTTATGACAATACCAACCGTATCATAACATCGCCCGATCCGCTCACCATAACCCGCGGCCCCTTAATCATGCAGGGCGTCGGATTGACTGCGGATCTGAGTGCTGAAACGGTATCAATCCTAAAAAATGTTAAAGTGATTGGGAATAAATGAAAAACAATATCCTAAATGAATCCATAGCCAGACAAAAGCAGGGCACTATTGAAAAACATCGTGCCTCAGAAAAACATGTCGAGACCCACCGGACAGGTTTGCAGCACATACTATGCTGTGGTGTTAGCCTCCGGCACATCACATGTACGGCCATCATGCTGGTAGCAGCTGTATGTACAGGCATTCCCAACAGCCATGCCCAAACTGCAAAGCCTCAATACGGCGTCAGTGTTGCAATACTACCATTTGAAGTTTTCAGCATTGAAAAAGAACCGACCCTCGGCGACGAGGTGGCAGAGCTGATCACAAAACATCTTGCCCTCAATCCGTCAATTGTCTGCGTGAACAACCAGCAGGTCAAAACAGTTATGCAGGCAGACAAAGATGGTGCCATGACAGAGGTCCACCTGCGGCAGCTGGCAAAATTACTCAACGCCAACTGCATCATTATGGGGACAGTCACAAAAATCAGGGCTGAACACAGTATTGACGTAGAAATGTATAACACCTCCTCTGCTGCTCCCAACTTCAAAACGTTCTCTGAAGGGCTTGAGATCAAAACCCTTGTCGAAACAATCGCATTAGTCATTGATCAGGAAATCATGGAAAAAGCTGAACAGATTCCGGCTGCAGAGCGGCCCCGGGTCAGCGCCGCACTACAGTCTAATACGCAAACCCCAAACGGAGGCTTTAATGTTGATCGTGCTTTACTTGCAGCATTCGGCCCGATGAAGGAATCCGCCCCCAAAAGTGCCGGGAATTCAACCCCAACCGCTGCCGACATTAAACCTGCTGCCCCCGCACTTACTGAAGAAACCATTCTTGATGAACCTGAAGTATTGGCACTACCGGACAGCCAACCATCACTCGCATTGACCGAAGATCCTGTTGTCGCTCAAAAAGATGAAAAATCCCCTCGGCTAAAAGGATCCTCCAAAAACAAAAAAGATTCGGGTTTCTTTTCGCTTTCCAAAGCCATCAGCATTAATTCCGATACCATGGAATATGACAACCGCGCAAACAAAGGTATATTTAAGGGCAACGTAGTCGCTCGGCAGGATGATATCGTAATGTTTGCAAACTCGATGCATGTTTATTATTCTGATGGCGGCGGCCTATCCCGGGTGGATGCGCACGGCAACGTCAGAGTTGTGCAGGGAGACCGGATTGCAACCGGCAGCAGCATTATCTTTAACAATGCAACCCAAACCATCGTTGCAACCGGAAGCCCCCGGGTCTGGCAGGGTGACAATGTCGTGCACGGTACGAAAATAACCGTATATCTCAAAGAAGAACGCACCGTTGTTGAAAGTGATTCCAACAGCCGTGCCAGTGCCACCATTTACCCTAACAGCGACAAAAAATAACCTTAGCCTTTTGCGGGCATGGAACACACGGTTACACGCATGAATACTCTTGCAGCCCAGGAACTTATCAAAGAATTTGGTGTTAAACGCGTTGTCGATCGTACGTCGCTCAACGTTCATGGAGGGGAAGTCGTTGGGCTGCTCGGCCCCAACGGAGCCGGCAAGACAACCACCTTTTATATGCTTGTTGGTATTTATGCACCCGATGCCGGGCAGGTAATCTTTAACGGCGACGTGATCACGGACCTGCCAATGTATATGCGGGCCCGCAGGGGAATCACCTATCTTCCCCAGGAGACTTCCATTTTCAGAAAGCTCAGCGTCGAAGACAACATTATGGCAGTGCTGGAAACTATGCCCATCAGCAGCGCCGAGCGGACTGCACGGCTTAACGCCCATTTACAGGAACTTAACATCACCCACATTGCCAAGCGCAAAGCGTTTCTACTTTCAGGCGGTGAGCGCCGTCGCGTTGAAATAACACGTGCGCTGGCAACATCCCCTAAATTTATTCTTTTTGATGAACCATTTACCGGAATCGATCCGATCGCGGTCCAGGACATTCAGAATATTATATTGGGCCTAAAATCGAAGGGAATAGGCATACTGATCTCAGACCATAACGTACGAGAAACACTTGGTATTTGCGACCGCGCCTATATTGTTTCAGGCGGCCGAATCCTTGAAGAGGGCCCCCCTGAGACCATCGTAGCTAGCGCCAAAGCCCGCAGTATATATCTTGGTGAAAATTTCACTATGTAACCATTGCGAAGAAAACATTGAAATCAACTTGCCAACGGACAATGTTTTCAATACACTTTAAATATAAGGTAAACAAAGCTTGAAAATTAAAATCGTTTGCCAAAATCCACTCACTGTTTACCTACCGGTGGCACTAGTGGCGTAAGGACAAAAAACAGTTCGGCAGTTAACTGCAACTATTATTCTGACTAGGCAAAACACTTTGCTTACAGGCTACCATGGAACTCAAGCAACAGCTGAAGTTATCACAACAGCTGATCATGACACCACAATTGCAGCAAGCAATCAAATTGCTGCAGCTCTCGCGTCTGGAACTCTCAGATGTTATCCGACAAGAAATAGACGAAAATCCGGTACTGGATGAAACGCTGGAAAGCGACGCGGATCCAGCAGATACTGCCGAAACTTCAAATGACAGCCCTGATACCGGGGAGACTGAACAACCTGTAGAGGCTGAACAATCCGCAGAGGCGGAACAACCCGCAGAGGCCGAACTACCCTCAGAGGCCGAACTACCCTCAGAGGCCGAACTACCCTCAGAGACGGAACAACCCGCAGAAGCGGAAGAATTTAACTGGCAGGATTATATTGATCGAAATGCCCGCCCTGTTTCCAGCAGTTACACAAGCGGCTCAGAGGATCGAGATGATTTCGAACCGGGCATTACACGCCAAACGACATTTGAAGAGCATTTGCTCTGGCAACTTCGCATGCATCCGATGGATGAAGCCGGCCTGACAGTCGGGGGATATATCATTGGCAACCTGAACAACGACGGATACCTTCTCGTTAACCCGCATGAAATTACAGCGGCTACGGGCTATGACCTTGAAACGGTTGAGACAGTACGGGATAAAATAAAAAAATTCGACCCCGTAGGCGTCGCTTCGCTTACATTGCAGGAATGTCTGCTTGCCCAGTGTGATGTACTGCCGGGCGACAATCCGTTGGTTAAACGTATCCTGCGCGATTGCATGAAGGATCTGGAACGCAAGAAATACCAGTCCATCGCAAAAGATATGCGGGTAACCCTTAAAGAAGCTGTCGAAGCGTGCGAGCTCATCGCCCACCTTGAGCCACGCCCCGGCAGAAGGTTCAATACAAACGCCACACATTATATAACACCGGACATATACGTTCATAAAGATAATAATGAATTTGTTGTATCACTCAATGAGGACGGACAACCAAAATTAACAATCAACAGCTTTTATAAAAAGCTCCTGACGGGCAATGATGCCACGGCCGACAAAGCCCGAGAGTATATACAGGAAAAAATGCGCTCGGCAGTTTGGCTTATCAAAAGCGTTTACCACCGGCAAAGCACTATCGTAAATGTCATGAAAAGCATTATAAAATTCCAGCATGATTTTTTTGAATATGGCGAAGGTCATCTCAGGCCGCTTGTGCTGCGCGACGTAGCCGATGATATCAGCATGCATGAGTCCAATATCAGCCGGGTTACGACCAATAAATACGCCCATACGCCACATGGAATTTTTGAGCTAAAATATTTTTTCAACAGTGGCCTCGCTTCGGATAACGGCGAATCAATCGCCTCTGAAAGTGTCAAAAACAAAATTAGGGGAATCATACAGAACGAAGATCCGTATAAACCGCGCAGTGATCAGGAAATAGCCAATATCTTAACCGCAGAGGGCATCCATATCGCCCGGCGCACGGTTACCAAATATCGTGAGATATTGCAGGTTCTGTCATCCTCTAAACGAAAAAAACATATTTAACAGAAGGAGTCTGCATGGAAATCACCGTAACGTTTAGACATCTTGAACCAAATGAATCCCTGAAACGCCACGTACATGAAAAGGTTTCTCGAATTGAAAAGTTTCTTAACAAGGAAACCGACGTCTCTGTTATTCTTACCCTTGAAAAACGCAGCAACATCGCAGAGATCATTGTCAATGTTAACCGAACGCAGATAACTGCCAAGGCAGCAAATGAAGACAACATGTACACCGCGATTGACTTGATGATGGATAAAATCGAGCGCCAGACAAAAAAATACAAAGATAAACTAACAAGCCATAAAGACCTGCACCACCGCGCACGACACAACATTTTTTCACCCGAAGATTTCACGGGCACGCAGGACAACACCTCTATTAAATCAGAATCAATTGTGATTCAAAGCATGAGCGCTGATGAAGCCGTGCTGAAATTGGGAGCGAGCGATGATGATTTTTATGTGTTTAAAAATACCGAAACCAATAAGGTCAATGTGATGTACCGTCGTCAAAACGGAGACTTCGGACTTATTGAACCGGAAAACAGCTAAACCCGTTATACACAGTAGGAACACAAACATGAGCATAAGCAACCTGTTGAACGAACAACTCATACTGCCAAACCTGGTAGGAACAACGAAGCAACACATAATAGAAGAAGTTGTCGAACATCTGGCAACAGTTCAAAAGGGCATACATGCCGGAGAACTGCTCAAAGCATTGCTTGAACGTGAAAAACTCGGCAGTACAGGCATTGGAAACGGCATTGCCATTCCGCACGGCAAATTAGGCGGATTGTCTGATATCATTCTGGTTTTCGCCCGAAGCACTGCAGGGGTGCCCTTTGAAGCTATTGACGGCAAACCCGTTCATCTCATTTTTCTACTGGTTGCTCCGGCAAACTCTACCGGTGGGCATTTGAAAGCACTTGCGCGTCTCTCGCGACTTTTGAAAAATGATGCTTTCAGGCGCACGCTGCTCTCGGCCCCCACGGCCCCGGATATCCTGAGCGCTATCACAAACGAAGATAACCGGATAGCAATCTAAAAATATCCGAACTGCATCAGCTGATGTATGAACACTACAACATGGCTACACGCGAACACAGATCGCACACAACACAGGCATAACCGATATGGCTTCAAAACGTACGGCTATGAAAGACATTAATATCATCATCAGCGGAATTTCCGGCTCCGGCAAAAGCACCGCGCTTAAAACGCTGGAGGATCTCGGTTTTTTCTGCGTTGACAACTTGCCGATACTGCTGCTGCCGAAATTCGTTGAGCTCTGCACCAGTTCCACGCATGCAATCGTGCGTGTGGGCCTGGTGATGGATGTCCGTGAAAAAACTTTCCTGAGAGAATACAAACCAACCATCCAAGCACTGAAAGACACCGGCTTCAGGGTTAAGCAGATATTTTTAGACTGCACCGATGAAACCATCATTAAACGTTTCAGTGAAACGCGCCGCCACCATCCTCTGGGCGAAGGCACGTCAGTACGTAAAGGTCTCAATTGCGAACGTGCAATGCTCTGCGAGATTAAATCCAGTGCCGATCGTGTGCTTGACACCTCAACGCTGAACGTACATCAATTGCGCAAAGCCCTTGAAGATATTTTTACCGGTCTTGCCAAACATACAATGGCAATCAATTTCCTTTCATTCGGTTATAAATATGGCGTACCCATAGATGTTGACCTGGTTATGGATGTTCGATTCCTGCCCAACCCTTACTTTGTAAGCACACTGAAAGATTTAAGCGGCGTCGACAAACGCGTATCCGACTACGTATTGCAATGGCCGGAAACTCAAGAGTTTATTCAACGGTTCACCGACCTGCTCACTATGCTCGTACCGCTGTATGAACGCGAAGGGAAATCATACCTGACAGTTGCAATCGGCTGTACGGGCGGCAGGCACCGCTCCGTTACGCTTGCCGATAGCCTAAAGCACTATTACAGCCAAAACAGGGGCGATGTTGCGGTCACACATCGTGATATCGACCGCTAGCATGCCGGCGGCTGAGTCCTGCCGGCTTGAACAATCAGAATCGCAAGGAGGTACTATGGTTGGGGTGGTAATGGTAGCGCATTGCAATTTGGCACTTGAATTTGTCGCCGTACTTGAAAGCATCGTCGGAAAAGTTGAACAGTGCAAAACAATTGCTTTCGAACAGGGCTTCAGCCCTGATGCTGCACACAAAAAGATTTCCACGGCCGTCAAGAAGGTAAACAGCGGTGACGGTGTCCTGATACTTACTGATATGTTTGGCGGTACGCCCGCAAACATAAGCCTTTCTTTTCTTGAAGAAAATGCAGTCGAAGTTCTGACCGGCATGAATCTGCCGATGCTGATCCGTTTAATTACCCTTCGCGAAAAAAAAATATCCTTGACTGAGCTCACTGCCGACTTGCAGTCCTACGGAAAACGCAATATCTGCATTGCCAGCGAACTGCTGAAACGCCACTCAGGGGTAGACGATCAGACCCCATGAATGCCCTGCAAACCTGTGCGATTATACCGTATACAGCAAAACATCTTGAAGATGTCAGCCTGATGGACAAGCTTTGCTTTATCGATCCCTGGTTCAAACGTGCGTTCATAGAAGAACTCAGCGCACCCTGCGCGCTGAACCTGGTCGCAGTCAGCCATGATTCCGCACAAACACTCGGCTACTGCCTGGCCCGGGTTATTACTGATGAATACACTATTAACCGTTTGGCTGTTCATCCTGACTACCAGCGCAGCGGCATAGCAACCCGCCTATTAAAAACCTGCCTGCACCGCGCGAGCTGTCAGGGAGCCCGCACGTGTTTTATTGATGTACGCGCCGGCAACACACCCGCATGTTGTTTCTATGAAAGACATGGATTCAAACGTATTGGAACACGAAACGGCTATTACCAAACAGGCGCTGAAGACGCAGTACTGATGCAATGCACAATTACACCACACGACTGCAGCGAACCCATACAACCGGAGTAAGATGAGCATGCAAGCACAACACGGGCAGGCTATACTGGCACAAAAAAAACTGAGCGCCCCTGATACAGTTCATATGGTGCTGGATGCCCCCTGGCTGAACAGAGCGAAACCAGGGCAATTTGTCATGCTTCGCGTGCACAATAACACTGAGCCGCTTCTGCGCCGACCCATCAGTCTGTGCGCCGTCACACCCACCGGTGTTGAACTCTTATTCAAAATACGCGGCACCGGTACCGAACGCATGTCCGCATGGCCTGTCGGTCATACGGTTGACATAATCGGACCACTTGGAAACGGCTTTACCCCTCCCCTCCCCCAAACACCTGTCTGCCTTGTTGCCGGAGGAATCGGCATTGCACCCCTTATCTGCCTTGCGCGCTGGTTGTTTGTTAAGCATCCGGACTGTGACGTACATATGCTACTGGGAACTAAGACGGCAGCTGACAGCGATGCGCTTATTCCCTTTATCCCTGAAGAATGTAGCCTGCAAATAGCCACCGAGGACGGAACCTGCGGCGAACACGGCTTTGTTACCGATATTCTTGCCGCTGATTCCTCTTCAAAGCCGACCACCATGATTTACGGCTGCGGCCCAATGCCCATGCTGGAAGCGCTTGCGAACGTGGCACGCCGCACGGGCCAAACCTGTCAGATATCCCTTGAAGCGCATATGGCCTGCGGTATCGGTGCCTGCCTCGGCTGTACTGTACCCTCGCAAACTGCCGACAATTCTACACCGTTGCGGGTATGTGCAGACGGACCGATATTCGAGGCACACCGGATTTTTCCTCCGCAGTAGCCTGCATGCAATGCCCTGAAGCATCGCAACTCACATGGGTGAAGCACTTTTTTAAAAAATCATGCCCACCGGTCGATTTTATTAAGCATTTAGCACTAAACTGTTGACACTCCCTTCATTTTCGCCTATCATTTTTATCTGAAATATGCAGGAAGTATCAATATACTACCATAACAACAGACCCCAACGTGCGCACCGACATGATAAGCACACAGAACCATGCATGAGGAGGAAACCTCGTAAATGAAAACATATGATCACATTATCAGATTCGCCCTGCTTATCATCGTTGTTATCGTCGGTTTTTGTATAGTCCGAACGTACATGGTACCTGAATCATTCGGCAATCACGGTTCCTACACCTACGCCTATTACCGCGCAGACTCCAAAATCGAACAGGCCGCCCGTACAGTTGTATACCAGGGCACCGAGCACTGCACCGCATGTCACGCCCCAGAGGCTGCCACACTGGCAGAGGGGACGCACGCAGCGCTTAACTGTGAGAGTTGTCACGGCAATTTCAAAGCACATAATAATAATACCCCCGATCGCATGGCAATTAGTGATCCAATAGATACCTGCATGGTCTGCCACGAGGGGCTCAATGCCAGGCCGTCAGAATTTCCTCAAATCAGCAGCTTTGCCGAACATCTAACGGATCAGGGAGAAATCCTTCAGCCCGACATAAACTGCTTGACCTGTCATGATCCCCACATGCCGATGTAACTGAGAGTCCCAAACAATCAGGAGACCTAACACAGCATCACATAAAGGATAGAACGTATGAAACATGACCGCAGGGAATTCATAAAAAAGGCCGGCTGGACATTCATCGGCAGCGGCCTCTATATCAACCTTTTCACCCTGAATAAAGCACTGGCCGAATCCACATGCACCGGAATACGCAATCTGTACGCATTCATCGTGAATACTGAAACATGCATCGGCTGCGGCAAATGCGTAGAAGCCTGCCGGGTGGAAAATAACGTGCCCCCAGATAATTATCGCACCTGGGTGGAGCGCTACACTATACTGCACAACGGCACCGTCGAGGTTGACAGCCCGCACGGCGGAGAAAAAGGGTTCAAACCGGTTCCCTTTAAAAAATCATCAATTCAAAAGTCCTTCTTTGTGCCCAAGCTCTGCAACCATTGCAAGGAGCCAAACTGCGTTCAGGTTTGCCCTGTCGGCGCAACCTATGTAACCGATGACGGCTTTGTACTGATCGATGAAAAACGTTGCGTAGGCTGCAGTTACTGTGTGATGGCCTGTCCCTACAGCGCCCGCTTTATGAACCCGGTAACCCATGCGGCCGACAAATGCACCTGGTGCTATCACCGCATTCGCCAGGGCAAACTACCCGCCTGCGTTGAGGTCTGCCCGGTTGGCGCCCGTCTGTTCGGTCGCGTTGATGACCCCGACGGACCGATCGCCAAATTACTCAAAGCCAAACGCCTGCAGGTACTCAAACCTGAAACCGGCAATGAACCCATGGTACTGTACGTTGGCCTAGACAAGGAGGTGTACTAATGCATGAGCTCATAACCAGCGGATTTCTCTTCCCCAATGACCTGCATGTACACTGGAGCATAATGATTGTACTGTATCCCTACATCACCGGTCTGGTTGCCGGTGCTTTCATTGTCTCCTCGCTCTACCATGTATTCGGAGTACAAGAATTAAAGCCCGTGGCCCGTTTCTCACTTGTGGCCGCATTTGCATTCCTGCTATTCGCCTGTACGCCACTTCTGTTTCACCTGGGGCACCCTGAGCGCGCACTCAACATAATGTTTACGCCGAAATTTACATCCGCCATGTCTGGCTTCGGCTATATCTACAATTTCTACCTGATCATTGTGCTGCTTGAAATCTGGTTTGTATATCGACCGGAAATCATCCGCCGCGCCCGCGAAACCAAGGGGCCGCTTAAGGCACTGTACTGGTGCCTGGCGCTTGGCAGCCTCAACGACAACGAAACCGCTCTCACACTTGATCATAAAATCATAGGCATTCTGGCTGCGATCGGCATTCCATCAGCCTGCATACTGCACGGCTATGTCGGTTTCCTGTTCGGATCGCTTAAATCAAACCCCTGGTGGTCATCCCCGCTCATGCCGGTTATTTTTCTGCTCTCGGCCATTGTATCCGGCATTTCAATTCTGATTGTTTGTTATTGGCTTATCTGCCGGTTCGGCAAACAGATCCTTGACACCGAATGTATCAAAAGCATGTTTAAATATCTCTGGGCGTTCTTCATCCTTGACTTCACCATGGAGGGGCTTGAACTGCTCACCCACATCTACGAAGCGCATCATGAATGGCACATTGTATCCCTGATGCTGGCCAAGCGCCTTGGTTTCAGTTTCTATATATTGCAGCTGGGAATCTGCTCTGTAATTCCGCTGATTGTACTGGGTTTTGTAGTACTCAAAAAAATGCAGGACTCAACCCGTATCAAGCTCGGACTTAGCTGTGCAGTACTGATCCTGATACAGGTTCTGGCCATGCGCTGGAACGTGATTGTTGGCGGCCAGCTTTTCTCGAAAAGCTTGCGAGGCCTGACAAGTTATACGCCTAGCATTCTTGGCCGCGAGGGTCTGCTGGTAGCGCTTGTACTGTTTCTAATGCCGTTTGTGGTGATGTATGTATTTAACCTGATCCTGCCTCTGTTCGACAAAGAACCTGAAGCAGAAAAAAAGTAACGATTTGAGACAGGAAGTCTGATTTTTCTCGGCGTTTTACTAACACTACCATGGAGATGGAAAAATAATGCTCACACTCGTCGATCCCTTACTTATCATTATTGCCGTTACAATTTGCGTCGCGGGAATTATGAAACGCTCACGCCTATGGATGATGGGCCAGCCAGGAGATACGCTTGACTGTACCGGCAGCCGCATCAAGGCCTTGCTCATAGACGGCATTCTGCACGGACGCATCCTGCGCGATGCATTTCCGGGTGTAATGCACCTGCTTATCTTTCTGGCTTTTCTGGCCCCGATAGTAGCGATAGTCCTTTCACAGTTCACCTGCATATTCCCGCCCGCGCTGAGTGGAATTATCTCCATTCTGCTTGATCTCATCGGGGCGGCCGGACTTTTAGCAATTGCCTATGCAGCCTACCGGCGCTACATTCAAAAACCCGACCGGCTCAGCGATACCAAGACAGAAGACGGTATCGCCCTGCTATGGATCTTCGCCATACTCTTAACCGGTTTCTGCATTGAGGGCTTGCGCCTTGCTATCACAGAACAGGGTGCCGGCACTGCACCAGTTGGTGCACTTTTTTCATACATCTTCATGCCTCTGGGTGAATTAAAACCAGGCCTGCACGCCCTGTTGTGGAGAGTGCATATACTGCTGCTGCTTGCGCTGCTTGCAGCCATTCCCTACACAAAATTCCTGCACCTGTTTACATCAGCAGCCAATATTTTCCTGAAAAGCTATAAACACCCCGGAGCCTTCCCGCAGATAGATTTTGAAACCGCTGAGCTTTATGGTGCAAATGAAATTGGACAGTTCAAACGCAAACAGCTTTTTGACCTTGATGCCTGCATTCGCTGCGGGCGCTGCCAGGACAATTGTCCGGCGTACTTGAGCGAAAAAACGCTCTCGCCCAAAAAGCTCATTCAAGATATGAAAACCCACATGGAAGAAAAAGGAGCTGACCCAGCGTGCGAAAAAGCTCTTATCGGTGACGTCATCGACCACGATGTTATCTGGGCCTGCACCATGTGCCTCAACTGCACCGAGCATTGCCCCGTAAATGACACCACAGTTGATAAAACTATTGAATTGCGCCGCTATCTGGTCATGACTGAGCCGAACTTTCCTGCAGAGGCCCAAAGCGTATTCCGCAACATGGAAAATAATTCAAATCCATGGGGCGTCGGCGCACACACTCGTGCTGACTGGGCTAAAGAGCTTGATGTTAAAACATGCGCTGATGGTGAACCTTTTGACATTCTATTCTACCCAGGCTGTGCCGGAGCATTTGATGACCGCTATAAAAAAGTAGCGGTCGCGCTTGTGCAGATAATGCAGAAAGCCGGCATAAAATTCGCCATTCTGGGCACTGAAGAAAGCTGCTGCGGAGATTCAGCCCGCCGGCTCGGTAATGAATACTTGTATGAAACACTGGCACAGGCCAATATAGCGGCTATGCAGGGCTACAATGTCAAAAAAATCCTGACCATCTGCCCGCATTGCCTTAACAGCCTTAAAAATGACTACCCGGCCTACGGTGCTGAATTTGAAGTAGTGCACTCAACCGAATTTCTGCTTGAGCTGGTACAGCAGGGCCGTATCAAACTCAAAGCCGGCGAGAAAATGACAGTTTGCTACCATGACTCATGCTTTCTTGGCCGCTACAACAAAATTTATGATCAACCGCGCGAACTGCTCAAATCAATCGGCGGAATTGAACTTGTTGAAATGGATCGCAACCGTGAACGAAGCTTCTGTTGCGGAGCAGGCGGCGGTCGAATGTGGCTTGAGGAAGATCAAGGCAAGCGCATCAACGAAATGCGCACTGATCAGGCACTGGAAAAAGAACCCAATGTAATAGCAACCGCGTGCCCATATTGTCTCACCATGCTTGATGACGGCATAAAGACACGTGAAAAAGCAGACTCTGTTAAAAACCTTGATATCGTTGAATTCATCCTAAACGCTATGGAGTAAAAGGTGCCATGAACACAAAAACCATACGTACCGCACTGTGGATCTTCGCAGCGGCCTTACTGTCAACCGTAATGACCAACAGCACCTATGCCCAAACGGTTGATGACTGTATAGCCTGTCATCAGGATACAACGCTCACGGAAACTCTGCCGGATGGTTCGCTTACAAGCCTGCATGTCGACAAGGCGACGTACATGAAATCAGTCCATGCAGAGGCCGGCTTCAGCTGTGTTGACTGCCACGAGGACGCCCAGCCTTCAGAGCACCCGGCCGAGGGTCTTGATCCGGTTGACTGTCAAAGCTGCCACGACGATGTTGCAGAAGTGCAAGCCAACAGCACCCACGGCCAATTACTGGCTGGGGGCGAAACCAAAGCCCCTGCCTGCTATGACTGCCACAGCACCCATGCTGTCATGCGCTCCGACAACCCACTGTCTTCCGTACATCCTGACAACCTGCAAACAACCTGTGCCGCATGTCACAAAGAAGAAGCTGCACCGGTTATATGCGAGGCTGCCCTTGACCTGGCAGAAGGAGACACATCAGCTCTGCAGCGCATGAGCCTGCCCTCAGCCCTTGCAATGCTCACAACCCGCCTCAAGGGCCACGGAAAGACCGATTTCGGCTGCAGTTACACTACCAAAAACTGCAGCAACTGCCACTTTGACGTTACAAAGCACGGCGATAGCACGCAAGAACCACCGGTCTGTTCAGAATGCCATGACATGCAACGCAGCTCACTTCTGTTCGGAAAAATTCACAAGCCGAACATCTTCACCGGCCCCATGGTGATTGTTCTTATTATCATGTACATACTTTGTATTGGAGGCTTGGTACTGTACTTCAAAAAACCAACCGCACGCAAGAAAAAAACGGCAGATGAACCACCTGCTGAATAAGACCGCAGCACCTCAATAAAATCAAAAGAACAAGCCCGGGAAGGCTAGCCTTCCCGGGCTTTTCACAATCATTCACAGAGTAATCTTTGAGACCTACTACACGAGCCTTCCTCATACACATTACCGGCTGCTGTCAGACCCACGGGCCTGAAGGAGCGCTGCAGCATATACCAAATCACCGGCAGTGGTAATCTTAATATTCTCATACGAACCGGCAGTAATCTCTACCGGCAGCCCCATATGACGTACCAGCGAAGCATCGTCAGTAGCCTGCATTGAGGTTCGACGGGCATAGGCATGTGCGCCAATAATGATATCAGGCCGAAATGCCTGTGGCGTTTGAATCGCGTAAAGCCCGTCGCGTTCAAGTGGCTCAGGTATAGTCTTGTTTGCACGGTCAAGCCGCATAATCGTATCCTTTACCAGCACGGCAGCTGTTGCAGCGCCGCACCTGAAAGCTGCAGCGACGGTATCATCTAGTATTTCAGGAGTTATAAAGGGCCTGGCACCATCATGAATGAGGACTACATCACATGTGGAGGGAAGTACATTGAGAGCATTGGCTACCGAATCCTGACGACGCTCACCACCAGCGACAATGCTGATAGAGGGTCGCAATTTCAGCTCAGATACAACCTGCTGCCGGCACACTTCCTCATCACCGGGAGAAACAGCGATCACAATTGATGTGACGCTCTCAACCTGAGCCAGCGCATTCAGGGTATGAGCGAGTATCGTTCGCCCCTCAAGCACAATATAGGGCTTCTTACTGGCGTGCTGCATCCGCACACCGCTTCCGGCAGCGGGAACAATAACGACAACATTCATTTCAATCCCTTACAGGCCTGTTACAAGCAAAAAAAAAGCAGACTGTTTTCGGTTAAACAGCCTGCCCGATTCTTTGAGAAAATAGTTACCGTCCTATTGAAAAATAGCTTCTATATTACTCTCTATCTTTTCCTCAGGCAAGGTCTGTGCCATGGACAGCTCTTTAACCAGCAAACCCTTGGCGATATCCATCATGCGTCGCTCACCAAAGGATAGTTCCTTACCCACCCTCAAGAGGAAAAGATCCCGCAGAACGGTTGCCACCTCGTAGACCGAACCGGTTTTTAGCCGATCCATGTATTCACGGTAGCGTCGATTCCAGGTTTGAGAGTCTGATGGCTTTTGTTTAGTATCCTTGAGTATTTTATAGACCTTCTTGGCTTCCTTGCTTGAAATAATACCGCGTAAGCCGACTTGTTCTATGTTATCGGTCGGTATCATGATTGTCATTCCGTTACCCAGAATACGCATGATATAAAACTTTTGATCATTGCCGGAAATTTTCTTAATTTCGACTGCGTCTATAACACCGACACCATGGGTTGGATATACGGCCATATCGCCGACCTTAAATTCCATACTATCTCTTCCCCCTGTGCTTGAGCAACCAACATTTTTCATAGGTTTCCTCCCCAAG
>Ga0208648_1000719_pt1 | contig 31059 bp, 17 predicted proteins | sample AntAceMetag02UKL_FD_184772 | JGI IMG/M metagenome (GOLD analysis project Ga0208648, IMG submission 184772) | Saline lake microbial communities from Ace Lake, Antarctica - Antarctic Ace Lake Metagenome 02UKL (SPAdes) (version 2) | ecosystem: Environmental > Aquatic > Non-marine Saline and...
TTTATCAGCCAGTGAATGCGGGAAACGGCCTTCTTTTCCTCTGCCGACATCTTTAACCTCTTCCTCATACAGACCCTCCTTTCCTATATATGATACATTATATATGTATCAGTTTTTATGTCAATAAAATACTTCAACGTCAATACGAATTTGCTCAAACAAGGCGTTTACCACTAAAATATCGTAAATAGAATGACTTATGGTGAGCTAAAATACTTTGTTGCGGAATTGCTGATTACAGGACATATTAGAGGTATTTAATTCTCTTTAAATGGCTTACACTGTTTCGATTTATGTTTCTTTGACAATAGGGAACCATTGCTACTCTACTTGAAATTTCTTTCTATAACATTATTCTTGTTCTTCACGCTCTCATTGTTTTTAGTGTTCAATAATATAGTTATTATCAACGCTAAAACAACAAATATGATCGCTAATATGAATCTTTTTCTCATTCCTCCGCCTATATTCTTTTTTTCAACGTATATGCTATCAGATTTTTTCTACAGGTACAATAGTTACCTAACTGATATACAGCAATTGTACAAGCATCAAAAACAACCGGAAACTCTTTGTCTCGTGCCTCACCGACACCCAATGTTATGTGCGGCCAAAACTTTTCATGGGCCGCAATCTCGGAAAAGTTCTTAATCCAGTGTAGCGACGCCGTCTCCTCTACCGCAGGCTGACACAACATTTCTATACAAGCATCGCGACCTATATACGACCGGAAAGAATCCATTACCTTTTCATGAAGCGATTGCAGCTTCTCATTATTTTTAATTTCGATACTTGATACTTTTTCACCAGTATTTATTGTGTTAACGGCAATACATGTAGCTTCTAATTGGAATGCTTGATATTCCTGTGCAATATTTTGCACTATATCTCTTGCTACACCAATATCTTTTTCAGGGATAACTCCCATAGCAAGCGAAATATGAGGCAGGCAATGTTTTTTATCTAACACTATTTTTTTAACGCCGCACTCTAAAAGCTTTTTGTTTAATTCTATTGCTCGTGATGTCATTTCTTCTGATGTCAAGAGCACTACATCGAATGCAATTTTCTTCATAATTCCTCAAAAAAATAGAGCCTGACCACTACAGCCAGACTCTATTCTCTTTTTTTAGATTTTTAACACTGTTATATCTTTGTTACATTGACTGCTTGTTCGCCTTTAGCGCCTTGTTGAATTTCAAACTCAACATTTTGTCCTTCGTCTAAAGTCTTGTAGCCGTCGCCCTGAATCGCACTATGATGCACGAATACATCACTGCCTGACTCAGGTGTAATGAATCCATAACCTTTTGTGTTATCAAACCATTTCACTGTTCCTTTTGGCATTGTTATTCCTCCTTTCTTAGTTTATTTGGTAAACAATAGCTGAAAATAAAAAAAACCCTCAAGGTGTATATTTCTCTGAACCTTGAAGGTTGAAATTCACACTCTCTTATTTACGAGAACCATTTTACATTACTCAGTTTATTTGTCAACCATATAATACAATTATTTTTTTGAGGCGTATCTTTCCTTTGAAAGGCTACGACATATCCACTTCTGTTATTTCCTGAAACTGTGAAACATACACATACTTTGAAACAATCAAACTGATAAGCGCGCAGTCAGGATCATCAACAAATGTTCTCAGTGACGGATGTTTTGCTAAAAACAATTCTCTATATTCATCTACTTGTTCTGATGCAATTTCCTGCGCCCTACCCATAATAGTCAGTGCGACAGCATGCTCAAAATCTTCTTCGGTATTTGTTCTGTTATCAACAAGGATTGTTACATCCGGATTATTTTGAATATTTATATATTTTCGCGTATTTCTCAGCGTTGCAAAAAGGGCAACTTTCAAATCTTGCGAATGAGAAACAGCGACAAGTGATGTGCACGGATAAATGTCGCCTGTAGTTGCAAGAACACCAAGTTTTTGTTTATTTAATACTTCTTTTACTTTTTCTTTCATACATCACTGCCCTTCTATCTGTTAAGCATCCAAATAGTATATGTAAGATAGGTTGCAAATGCAACCCAAACAGCATACGGAAAAAACAAAAGTGATGCAATCACCGAGGACTTCCATATAAGTATGATTAAAATAATGACGCTGATATCAAGCACAGCCGCTTCAATTATTGCGAGCCCGATAAGATGCTTGCCAAAAAAGATATAACACCACCCGATATTTAAAAGTGCGTTACACAAAAACATCGCGATAATAACCCAGAAAACAGTATTCCTTTCACTGGTGTTCCAGACGATAAGAGCGGCTATCGTTGAGAGTATAAATATAACGGTCCACACCATGCCGATAACCGACCCCGGTGGTGTCCACGCAGGCAGATTAATCGTTCTGTACCATTCCATACCGCTACTCGTAAAACACCCGCCGACAAATGCCGTGAGAAATGTGATGATCGGTATAAGTAAATAATTTAGCTTCATGGTTACTCCTTGCGCGGAACGAACAACTACCTTCCATCCCCCACCGCCCCGATTTATCGGGGCGGTGTAAAGCCATATTATTTTTAGTCACAACATCGTAATCGCTATGCGATTCCTGAGATCCCATTCCCCGTGATCCCCCCTAGATTTTCTCGGGCTTTGCCCTCCAAAATCGTAAAACAGGGGGGATAGTTTCCCCTCCGGGGACCAAAACCTTGGAAACGTTCCCCGTTTCCTAAGGGCGACTAAAGAAAATTCACAGTGCTTTGCCTGTGACTTTTCTAGTCTCACTACATTCCCTACACTCAATATTAACATTTACGTTTAGTGTTCCGCAGTTGCGACATACCCAGGTATCTTTTCGACTATTAAATATTGCCTTTATCATGTAGCGGATCCTTCTTATTGGCTTAGATTCAATAATGAGGTACACCGTTACACAAAACATTATAACGATAAACACAATGACATATACAATTGGGTTCCTGCCGGAATATACCTTATCTATATCTATACCGCTTGCTGCCATCCTTTGAGTAATCAGTTCTTTTGCTCTCTTATAACCGGTTATATCAAACTTTACTGTCTTTATTATTATAGGTGATGTAAGTCGATACAAACCATCCCAAAACTTCTCAAGTTTTTCAAGATACGATTTATAATATTTTGCAGCTTTATGTTTCTCACCTTTCTTGTCATAGGTAAGAGCTATAATAAAATCGACATGAAGATATTCAGGTACTAATCGGGAAGATTTTTTAAATTCAACTAATGCTTCGTCTGGTTTGTTCTTCTTTAATAAGTCAAATCCGGTAACAAGATGTTTTCCCAGGCGTTGGACTTTCCGCACTGCGGAGCTCTCATCACGTAAATCATTATATTGATAGTTATCAAAATACGTATAGGTAGACTTGTATTTTCTAAAGTTGAAATAATCTTGTTCATTAGTTAAAGATTCTCGTGCAAACACGGTGGAGGTTTGAATAAAGGTAACAGCCATAATTATAATAAGTAGTAAGTAGCGCATTGGTACGATATTTTACTCTTTTACTGTAAGTTTTCAAGACAATAAATGTCAGCACAGAAATCGCATCGCGATTTCGAAATAGAAAACACTTTCACCACGCAAACAACTAACCCCATAAAGTTATTGATATGATCATACTATTTTAGTAGACTCTAGGGCACTTGATATTGATCTAACGATAATCTTAAACACGTACGGAAAATATGACTACACATTCTCTTAAGTGGACAGCTAACCGCACAGTACGCTGTGCGTGTTTCATAGCTCTATCTTTCGTATTTCTCTCGCTAAACGGTTGTTTTTTTCGCTTAGGCCCTAATTATGCTCCCCCGCAAACAGCTGTTTCACCTGAGTGGTCTCAAGAAAATAACAATGATGTAAAAAAAGGACCGGGTCAATACCGTAACTGGTGGAGCGCTTTTAACGATCCTGTACTTAACGCGTTGATAGAAAAGGCGTACGAAGAGAATCTCACGCTACATGTCGCCGGCATACGTGTTTTGCAGGCACGAACACAGCTAGGGATCGCTGTTGGCAACTGGTTCCCACAATCACAGCAGGCTAATGGTTCCCTCGAACGGCAAAGCTTAAGTGCATATTCAACACAAGGTCTTTCCGCACCAACACATAACTTTTCACAAGCAGCTATTGGCGGGCTTGCAAGCTGGGAAATCGATTTCTGGGGGAAATTTAGCCGCGCAATAGAATCTGCAAACATGTCACTTATGTCAAGCGCTGCTGATTATGATAATACCCTCGTTACCCTTATTGCGGATGTTGCATCAACATATGTTTCAATAAGAACACTCCAAAAACGTCTTCTGATCGCACATGAAAACGTTACTGTACAGAAAGAAAGCCTAAAAATCGCTGAGACTCGTTTCAAAGGCGGAACCACTTCTGATCGTGATGTCGAACAGGCAAAAACCATACTTGCAAGTACTCAGGCTGATATACCTACTATAGAAACAAATTTGATCCAGGCAGTAAATCTCTTGAGTACACTGCTCGGTAAGCCACCTTTTATTATATCAGATTTTATCGGTGCTCAAGCAGTAAAGATCCCAACACCACAAGAACAGGTTGCGATAGGTATTCCCGCGGATCTTTTGCGCCGTCGGCCAGATATCCGTCAGGCAGAATATGACGCTGCCGCCCAATGTGCCCGTATCGGAATAGCAAAAGCTGATCTTCTTCCCGCTTTTAGTTTAAATGGATCGTTGAGCTGGAAAGCTTCAAACATGACTACTTTTCCACTAAGCAACATGTGGGATTATAATGCTTTCAGTGGCAGTATGGGGCCTTCATTTAAATGGAATATTTTAAACTATGGACGCATTATAAATAATGTACGTACGCAAGACGCTCTGTTCCAGGAAAAACTGCTCTTATATCAAGATAAAGTTTTGCAGGCACAAAGAGAAGTTGAAAACGCGTTAACCGGTTTTGTAAAATCACAGCAGCGTGCATCGTTTCTCTTGCAAAGTGTTTCCGCAGCTAAACGGTCGACCGATCTTGCAGTAATCCAATATCAACAAGGTATGACCGACTTTACCACTGTTCTGACTGCACAGCAGGAATTGTTATTACAACAGAATAATCATGCCGTTGCACGGGGTGCTATCTCTCAAAATCTGGTGTCGATGTATCGTGCATTAGGCGGCGGATGGGAAATACGGGAAGGAAAAGATTTTGTACCTACTTCGATTCAAACAAAAATGAAGGAACGTACATACTGGGGAAATCTACTGAAACCGAAAGTATCCGAAACTGATCCGGTAGAAGCTTCAAAACCGGTTATCCGTTTACCTGATATGTAGTGAGACTTGCCAATCTCACAATGTTGTCACTTGTGAGATTGGCAAGTCTCACTATCCCCCCTGTTTTATGATTTTGGAGGCGAAGACCGAGAAAATCTAGGGGGGGGGATTACACAGAATGGGAGCAGAAAAATTCATCGACGCGGTGAATTTTTGGAATTTAAAATTTTACTTATTTGGGGGGGCAATGACAATAAAAAGAAATTTAACCTTTATTATAACATTAATACTTCTTTCCCCAATCGCATTGACATCGTGCGGGAAAAGCAATAAATACAAATCTCCGCATCCCCCTAAAGTAACGGTCAGCAAACCCGTTGAGAAAGCAATTACCGAATACATTAATTTTACCGGTAATACCTCGTCAATAAACACCGTACAGTTACGTGCACGTGTAGAAGGATATCTCGAAAAAGTTTTCTTTCAGGATGGTGCTACAGTAAAGAAAGCCCAGCAGCTTTTTTTGATCCAGCAAAATACGTATGAGGCAAAGCTCAAGGCTGCTAATGCAGAGATCCTTGTGCAAAAAGCAAACCTCGAACACGCACAAACTGAATATGACCGCTATAGCGACCTGGTAAAAAAAGCCGCTGCATCACAAACTGACCTCGATAAATGGCATTATCAAAGAGACGCGACCGCAGCAGCTGTTATGCAAGCGGAAGCAAATAGAGACCTTGCCCAGCTAGATCTTGATTATACAACAGTCAATGCGCCGTTTGACGGAAGAATTGACCGTCGCCTAAAAGATCCGGGAAACCTTGTTGGTTCAGGAGAAAAAACTGTCCTGGCCGAAATCAATCAGATCGATCCGATCTATGCCTACTTTACGATCAGTGAAAGAGAGCTTTTGCGTATCAGGGATGAAAACAAGGAACTCAAAAGAAGCGTCGATAGAGACTGGAAAGCGCCTGTATCTATGGGGTTAGCAAATGAAAAAGGATACCCGCATCAAGGATTTTTAGATTTTGAAGCAATTACAATTGACCCAAATACCGGAACACTGCTCTTACGTGGAATATTCGAAAATCCTAAGGGGCTCCTTATTCCCGGATTCTTTGCTCGTATCAGAGTGCAGATCAAAAAAGATGTTCAGGTAATACTTGTTCCGCAGAAGGCTGTTGGATACGATCAAATCGGCCCTTATGTGTATATTGTAAATGACAACAATATCGTTGAGCGTCGCACTGTAACACTTGGACAGGATAAGGGTGATATGCAGGTTATTCAAGATGGACTCAATGGACAAGAATCAATAATCATCGAAGGTCTTTTGCGGGCGTACCCCGGTCGGAACGTCACACCGGTCGATGCGGCTGAGAGCAACCCCGGAGAATCCAAGTAATGATATCAAAATTTTTTATTGAGCGGCCGATATTCGCAAATGTTATTGCCATCATCACTGTTCTTGTTGGCGCAGTAGCCCTCTACAATCTGCCCGTAGCTCAATATCCGGACATTGTTCCGCCGACAATCCAGGTAACGACGCGATATCCCGGAGCAAGCGCGGAAGTAATTGCAAAAACAGTCGGCATTCCCATTGAGCAGGCGGTAAATGGTGTCGAAGACTCTATCTACATGTCTTCTGTTAGCGGCAGCGACGGCAGTTACACCCTTACCGTCACATTTGACATCGGAACAAACTTAAATACATCTCTTTCTCTCGTGCAAAACATGGTAAACGTTGCGCTAGCACAGCTGCCAGACGTTGTGCAAGTCCAGGGTATAACTGTTCGAAAAGTAAGCACTGATATTCTTATGGTGATTTCACTCTATTCTGACGATGACCGATACGACGAAACCTTTATGACTAATTACAGTATCATCAATCTGGAAAACCCTATGGCTCGTTTACCCGGCATCGGGCAGGTAAAGCCAGTAGGTGCAGGTCCGTACAGCATCCGTGTATGGCTCGACCCAAATAAACTACAGAATTTCAAACTCACCACTCTTGATGTTGTAAACGCTATAAAGAGTCAAAATGTTCAAGTTGTAGCCGGACAGCTCGGAGCCCCTCCTGTACCGAAAGATCAGGCAATGCAGTTTACCATTAATGCATTAGGAAGACTCTCAGATGTTCCCCAGTTTGAAGATATCATTATTCGCAGTGTACGAGGTGAAACAGCTCAGATTGTGCGGGTACGGGACGTCGCACGGGTTGAACTCAGCCAGCAATATTTTATGAATTTTTCCCAATTGTCAGGACATAAAGCAGGTCACATTCTGGTCTATTCATTACCGGGTGCAAATGCAGTGGCTGTTGCAAAAGATGTTCGTAAAATAATAGCCCAAATGAGTCATGATTTTCCTGAAGGACTCAAATACGCCATCTGTTATGACACAACAATATTCGTAAATCAGGCAATAAAATCTGTGTACGACACATTATTTTTGGCAGGAATATTGGTATTACTCGTTATCATGGTATTCTTACAAAATTGGCGGGCAACTTTGGTCCCGGCAACAACTATACCGGTTACTATCATCGGTGCTTTTGCCGCTATGGCAATGCTGGGCTTCACCATTAATCTTATGACACTGTTCGCCATTATCCTGGCAATAGGTATCGTGGTCGATGACGCCATAGTCATCGTTGAAAACGCTTCTTATCATATTGAAAAAGGTTTATCTCCTAAAGACGCATCCATAAAAGCGATGAAAGAACTTACCGGCCCTGTTATGGGTATTACGATTGTTCTCATTGCAATCTTTATTCCTGCTGCTTTTATGCCGGGAATTACCGGCCAGCTTTTTAGGCAATTTGCTTTGGTTATCGCCTCTACCGCGATTATCAGTGCGTTAAATGCATTAACACTAAAGCCTGCGCAGTGCGCTTTATACCTTAAACCTGTTGTGCAAAAAGAGCGCAATTGGTTTTACCGCTGGTTTAATATAGCATTTAAAAGTGTTGAAGATATGTACATGAGCATAATTAAGCGTATGGTAGCTCAACCCAAACGTATGGTTATTTTATTTTTTATCATTATCAGCTTGGCTGGCTGGGGTTTTGTGACTCATCCAACAGGTTTTTTACCTGATGAAGATCAAGGATTTTGCATAGTAATGGCTACTCTTCCGGCAGGCGCGTCACAGCCAAGAGTAAGAGAAGTTTCTAAACAGGCAGATAAAATTCTTAAAAGAACTCCGGGAGTAGAATCGTGGGTGACAATAGGAGGATTTTCATTCTTAGACGGAGCTAATGTTTCAAATGTTTTCTCGGCATTTGTTAAATACAAAGACTGGGAAAAACGCGGAAAGAAAGAAACACAAAAACGTATTGTCGATACGCTTAATTATGAGTTTTCTCAGGTTCAGCAAGCGGTAATATTCACAATGATCCCGCCACCGATTCGCGGATTGGGATCGGCAAGCGGTTTTCAAATGATGATTGAAGATCGCGCTTCACTAGGGCTCACCGAGCTCGCAAAAGTGACAAGAGAACTTATACGTGCGGCAAACAGCCAGACGGGGCTCTCAAGAGTTAACACCACGTTTAACGCTGATAGTCCACAGTTATATTTGAATATAGACCGTGTTAAAGCAGAGTCGCTAAACATACAACTTTCGGCTGTTTTTAATACGTTACAATCATATCTTGGCTCTGCATATGTCAATCTTTTCAACAAGTTTGATCAGGTATTCCAGGTATATGTACAAGCAGATGCTCAGTTCAGGGTAAAGCCTTCAGATATCAAAGACCTTTATGTCCGTAACTCCAAAGGAGAAATGGTCCCGCTCGGTACACTGATGGACGTTCTTCACATGCTCGGCTCAGAGCTCGTCACACGCTACAACATGTATCCTGCTGCATCAGTATACGGACAAGCCGCGCTGGGATTCAGTTCCGGTCAGGCAATGACACTGATGGAACAGGTAGCTAAAAAGAATCTTCCCAGCGAGGTAAAATACGATTGGACTGCAACAACGTACCAGCAAAAAAAAGTTGGATCACAAGCATATTTTATTTATGCCCTGTCAATTATTCTTGTTTTTTTGGTGCTCGCCGCACAGTATGAAAGCTGGACAAGTCCGGCGGCAGTTATCCTGGTAGTCCCTATGGCACTTGTAGGTGTATACCTTGCACTCCTTATTCGCGGTTATGACAATAATCTCTACACGCAAGTGGGGCTGGTTCTGATGATAGCACTTGCATGTAAAAACGCTATTCTAATTGTTGAATTTGCACGCGACCTTCATAAAGATGGAATGAGCATACAAGACGCCGCTATTGAAGGTACACGGCGAAGATTCCGCGCCATTATAATGACCTCTTTTGCATTTATTCTCGGAGTGATGCCGCTGATGTGGGCAGGTGGAGCAGGTGCAGCAAGTCAGAGAGCGATTGGCACCGTGGTTGTCGGAGGAATGCTTTCATCTACGCTCCTTGCGTTACCCTTTGTCCCTGTATTCTACGTGGTCATGCAGCAAATGAGTGAACGATATGCAGAAAAACATAAGGACAAAGAATAAAACCTGTTTTTTTACGAAGCCTCATCTACTACTTGCGTGCTTTTCAATACATCTTCATAAAAATTCTGATCCACTGTTAATCAGCGTGTAATAATGTACCAGTTATCAGCGTGAAAAATGCACCACTTCTGGAAGGGAAAAACGTTATGCTAACCTCTAAGGAGAGTAGCTAAAATGATAAAACCGGAGGAAGTCATGAATATACGTTCAAAGGCAAAGTAAAAAGGATTTATTAGAGAAATCTAGGTGGAATTTTCACCGCGTTGGTGTGTAAAGCTTTTTCACCGACGCAGTGGGTAGTTTTAAAGGGAATGAGCCCCATCCTCGTAAAGAACTATAAAAAAAACTGTATGGTTTAGTTGATATTACCTTTCTCTTGCATAGGGCCACGCCATAATGCCACCTTCCATAACTTTGACATTTGTCCAGCCTTTTGCTTTAAGCAATGTTGCAGCTTCATACCCTCTCAATGATATTTTGCAGTAACAAATGATTAATTTATTTTTATCCTGCGGCATTTCATGAAGTCTAGTCCTAAATACTCCAAGCGGAATTAATGTTTCCCCAATACCTAACCGCATAGATTCAAACTCCTCAGGGGCGCAAAGATCAAGAATATACATATCTTTTTTATTATCCAGAAATTCTTTTACTTCTCTGGTTGATACACCGTCCATTCTACCTTTTATTTTATTTTCCATTATATGAGCAGTGGCAATAAAATGATCTATTGCTAACGAAAAAGGCGGAGCATAAGGCAAATCAGCGTTAACAATATCTGCCACAGTTAATCCGCCTTTAATAGCCATTGCGGCCATAGAAATTTGTTTACTTACATCACCTAGTCCCACGCATTGTAATCCCAACAACTTACCTGTTGTTTTTTCAACTGTCATTTTTGAAACAAGTAATTTACCAGTCATAAATGTAGGTTTATCAGGGCTAGCATTGATAACGGTAACAATATTGGTACGTCCAGCATTCCTGGCTGCAGTTTCAGACAACCCTGTACTACCTGCTGTAAAATCGAATATTTTGCATATCCCCGTATGAATCGTCCCTGGAAAAGTTACACTATTACCGCAGATAACATTTTCTCCGGCAACACGTCCTTCAAGGTTTGCCAAATCTCCATATGGAGCTACTGTTTTTTTATTTGTATTTAAATTTATTACTTCAATACAATCTCCCGCAGCGTAAATATCAGGATCAGAAGTTTGCAGATATTCATTTACGGATATACCATTGGTTTCACCGATTTGAAGGCCCGCTCTTTTCGCTAAAGAAGTGTTTGGTTTTACGCCAATAGCTACAACAGCTAATTCACATGGTAATTCAGTGCCATTTTGCAATTTAACTGCATTCAGAACTCCGTTCTCGCCAAGAAATTCTACTAATCCATTATTTGTAAGAACATTTGCTCCTTTACTTTTTACATGATTTTCAACTAATTTCGCCAATTCAATATCTAAAAATGTTAACAACTGCGGCAATAATTCAATAATAATTGTCTCAATCCCCGCTAAATGTAAAGCTTCACAGGTTTCAATACCGATTAATCCCCCGCCAATAATTACCGCTTTTTTAATTATACCTTCATCACGAATTTTTCTTAAATAATCGGCATCTTTCATTGATTGTAACGTAGTAATCCCTTGCAAATCATTACCGGGGATATTCGGGATGCGGGGTATTGATCCCGTAGCAATAATTAACTTATCATAATCCGCAATTTCAGTAGCATTCGTTTTTAAGTCCTTTAATGTAACCGTGTGAGCTTCCTTATTGATTTCAATAACTTCAGTTTCAGTTTTTGCATTAATGCCTTTTGCATTCAAAAAAAACTTTGGATTTCTGGTAACTCCGGTAGGTGTCGATACTAACATGTTTCTATCCTCAAAGACTCCCCCTATATAATATGGATATCCGCATGAAGCCATAGATAAGTCCGCGGCTTTTTGAATGATAGTAATCTCAGCTTCCTGATCAAGCCGTTTTGCTCTTGCTGCGGCTTTTGGCCCTGCAGCTGACCCTCCAATTACGATAATCTTTTTAGACATTTTATTTCTCCTTTGTATTTTTATTAAGAATCTTTCTATCTTTTTACCTGTAACAAGTAAGTGCCACCCAAAAACCATCCGGCAAAGTGATTTGTAATTCCTTTCTCAAACTTTACGTGAACACTTTCTTGCATCAAGAGGGCTTACATTCAAACGGCAGGGACAATCAAAACAATCTTTCGCGTATTATTTTCCTTCTAAACGCTGCCTCTCGCATCCTTCGAAAGGCATTCTACTATACAAACACTACGATGTGTACACTTTTCACAGTCACTATTAGAAAAGGGACAACAGTCCCCCCTATTTCAACCTAACACCTCTTTAATTTTATGTATCAATTGCTCTGCTGTAACCGGCTTGCTGAGATAACTGGTATTTTCTCGATTAAGAATAAAGGTAATCGCACTGTCTTTAGGACTCAAAACGCTAACAACAATAACGGGGATATCAACATTTTTACTGCTATTAGCTATAAGAGCAAACAGTGAATCACCTGACATATCTTCCATGAGAACATCTAATATAACCAGGTCATATTTTTTTTCGCGCAATTCTCTATAACCCGGAATACCGCCGTCAACAATCTCCATATCATAAACACCTACATACTCTCTGAGAAAATTTCTGTATATATCCTGCATGCATTTATCGTCTTCTACTATTAATATCTTCTTTTTGTTTGCTTTTTTGCTCATGATGACCCTTTTAGAATACGATCTATTTTTCTAAGCAATTGTTTTTTTGCGATAGGTTTTTTTAGAAAACCCACCCTTCCATACTTTTTCATATACCCGATTTCAGTAGGATCAATTACACTGCATACAAGTATAGGTTGATCTATTTTTTCGGCTTCATTCTTATAACACGCATAAAATTCTTCTCCATCCAGAGGCTCCATGATTATATCAAGAATGATAAGATCATAGGTCTTTTCCATTGCCCGTTTATAAGCGATTCTCGCATCACATACAATATCAATTGTATATTTATCTGTCACATCACAAAAAAAATGCCTATAAATATCTTCCATGTTTTTATCATCATCGACTATTAATATATCCTTCATTATTTTTCTCCTTTCACATATTATTTATTTTTAGGAAGAGTTACAATAACAGATGTTCCCTTACCGATACCTTTTGACTCTACATGTATCTGTCCATTCCACTTTTCAATAAATCCTTTGCAAATACTCAGTCCGAGCCCGATTCCACCAACTGCCGCTTGACGCTTAAAGAATTTATCAAACACTTTTTTTCGGGTATTTGGCGCCATACCACATCCTGTATCTGTCATTTTTATCACGATATTACTACCTTTGGAACATGTGCTAATCTTTATCCAGCCCTTATCAGTAAATTTTATTGCATTGTTCAAAAGATTGTCCAGTACCAATCGAAAATGACTGGGATTTACGAATATTCTGTCAGCGCCCTTTCTAATGTTTGTCTTTACAGTAAGATTCTTGGCTTTTATTGAACGTATTGATACGTTAACAACATTTTCTACCGTTTCTGAAAGAGAAACTTCTTTCTTTACACCAGTAACAAAATTTTCTTCAATAAAAGATATCCTTAATATATTCTCAACATCCTGATACGCCTTTATTATGTTCTCAAGAACTATCTCGTGCCCTTTTTTGGCTACATCAGAATCTTTACGAGCAATACCGTCCTGCACAATATCGCATGCCATACGCGCATTGGAAAGAGGTGTTTTTACTGAGTGCGATACGTCGCGAATCAAACTGTCTTTCATTACCTCAATGCTTTTACGATCGGTGATATCCTGAATAAAACCTATCGCTTCAATGGCTTTTCCTTTGTTATCGTAGGTCCATTCAGCCTCTTCCGTAACCCATTTTACACTACCATTTACCAAAATCCGATATTCGATCCTATACGGTTTTTTCTTCAGTGCCGCCTTCCGTTCCCTGTCCACATACTCCCTATCATACGGATGAACACAACCTAGAAAAGACTCGTACGTAATAGGTATTCCCAACCTCATGCCGAATATCCGGTAAACCTGGTCCGACCATACAAGCTCATTTGCGCCCATATCAAGCTCCCAAGCACCTATATGACCTATCTCCTGAGCTTTCTTGAGATAGTAGCGTTCTTTCTTCAGAGCATGTTCCATCTGAATTCTTTCGGTGATATCCCAGTATATTCCCATCACACCGTCAGGGTTGCCTTTATCATTTTTAGCGGGAGCTTTTGTTGTATATACCAGTCTCTCCACTCCATCTGCACCAATGTACGGTTCTTCATAAGTTTCTTTTTTTCCATGCCGGATTATTTGTCTATCGTTTTTCCTGTATCTATCTGCCAGTTCTTTTGTAAATAGATCGTAATCGGTTTTCCCGATAATATCTTTTTCTTTAATACCTGCGTCATCACAGAAACGCTTATTGGCCGACACATACACCAAATTTTTATCCTTCAAAAATATACTTTGAGGAATATTCTCAACAAGAAGTCTGTATTTTTTTTCACTATTTCTTAGCTCTTGTTCTGTAACCTTCACTGCCGTGATATCTTGAAACGTGCCTCTAATTTTTATCATTTTTCCCTTCTCAACAACACACCATCCTCGCGCCTCACCCCATTTTATTCTTCCTTTTTTTGTCTTGAAAGGTGCTTTATACATCATTGGTTTTCCTGTTCTCACCAAAGCGTTCATTGTCTTTTTAACCATGTTGCGATACTCAGGAAGATACCAGCTGATATGTTCTTTAAATTCTGGCACAGGGCTCCCTTGCTTTATTTCAACGATAGCATATGTAGCTTTTGTCCATGTTGCCTTACCGGTTGCCAGATCCATTTCCCAGCCACCGATTTTTGAATAGTCACCTACTGATTCTAATAATTGTCTTTGGTGTACATTTTCACTTTTAAATCTTTTTCGTTCAGTGATATCTCTAAATGAAATAGTAGCGTATTTGACTTTATTATTTTTATCAAAAACAAGTGAGGCGTTAACACTCACCCAGGTAATATATTTTCTATCTGGCCTTTTAACACCAAGAAGGTATTCTGAAAGGGGTTTTCGTGACTTAATCACCTTATTTACTGGATACTCTTCTAAGGGCATATCTGTTCCATCTTTTATAACGAATTTCCACCTAGGATCTATTGCCTTCTTTCCTTTCATTTGAATGGAGCTCAGACCTAGAATCTCGCTTGCTTTAGGATTACTTAATAGGACACTAGTATCTGGAGCGTGAAGAACAACCCCAACTCCCAATTTATCAATCAGTGTATAATATTTATCTTCATTTTCTTTTAATTTTTCTTCTACTTCCTTTCTCTCTTTTATATCCAAAACAAATGCAACGCCGCTTGTTTTTGAACCCGAAAAAGTTGCAGCGCCGAGCATAATAGGTATTCTTCGGCCATCTTTATGAATATATTCTTTTTCATAAGGCGCTATTTTACCTGTTCGTGCAAGTTCTTTTAAGAGCGCCTTATCTTTCTCTTTGTATTCTTTTGGTGTCATATCAGACCAACGCACTTTCCCCGAAAGCACATCATTTCTAGCATATCCAAGCATTTTAAGGAAAGTATCGTTCGCATCTGTAATATCACCCTTGGCATTCCAGAATATTGCACCCATCATACCGCATTGAAAAACATCCATATATCTGCTTTGACTATCTTTCAATGCGCGGTTTTTTGCTTCCGCCTCATGAAATTTCTTCTCAAGTTCTCTGACTCTTTTCTCGAGTTTCTTTATCTTTGCAGTGGGTTGTTTTCGATTTGCTACCATATCTACCTCTCTATCTCATAGTGCGCTTTAAACTAACTAAAGACTCAAACAGTCATTCTTTAACGCACATAACATTATAGACGCCGTCTATTACCTCAGCACCTTCTGTTACGTGTTCAAATCCGGGAAATTCATAATCCCATTCTTTCAGCGCTCTAAGATACCCAATTTGCGAGCTCTTCTTATCTCCGAACCGTTCACCAGACATGAGCATTGGTATTCCCGGAGGATACGGGATAATCGAGTTTGCGGTTATTCTATTTACGAGTTTTTCAGTTGGTACCATTTCAATATTGTCTGCAACAATCGCCATGTACGCTTCTCTCGGTGTCATAACCTGCTCAGGAATATTTGCAAACGCGGCATTCAGTTTATCTCCCGGTGTATTTTTCCTGATATAACTAAACATCTTATCGGAAAGTTCACGAATACCAATCTCGGCATACTGCTCAGGATGCTGTTTCGCTAAATCAGGAAGCACTTCAGCGACCGGTGTGTTATTATCATAAAAACTCTTAAACTTAAGAAGTGTATTTATGAGCGTCCCCCACTTACCCTTTGTAATACCCATTGAAAAAAGAAACATGAGCTGAAAATCAGTTGTTAATGGTAAATAAATCCCATCAGAAATCAACACTCATCTCAAAGCCTAATACAAGAGCATCTTTAATGTCGGTTTGTCCATTCGGATTAATAATGTACTGCACATCCGGAGTAATGTAAAACCACGGACCAAGTTGAAATCGGTGATTAACTTCGAGCGCTATTTCCGCTCCCTGTTCGGGCATTTTATTACTAAATTTTCCCATGAGAAAACACAGAGCCGTCACATCTAGATCACGGTTTGGAGCAAGCCCTTGGAAGACCAATCCACCCGCAAGCTGGTATATCTGCGTATTAATATTATCGTCAGGTGCAAGATACGCCCCACCCCATAAAGAAAGTCCTTTTGGCCGATCAAGAGGTATAGACGTTTGCGGATGATATGATCCTTTCACGCGATCAGCGTAACGTGTGCCTAGACGCTTATCTTCCGGACCAGAAAAACTTGGCCATTCACTTCTATATAACATCTGATCGAACGTAAAGTAAAATCCGTAATTCCCTTTATGCAACCTGCCTGAAACAGAAAGATCCTCATACTTATCACTTGCATAATAGCCGCCAAAACAAACACTTCCCGGTAAATTCTTTTTTTTGTGAGCATTTTGCCATTTATGTGTCAGCTGGCTCATAAGAAGAGCCCCATGACTTGTATCAAAATTAAAATTAACTCCGTGGCGATCAGGATCTTTGACAGAAGGATCTGCATTATACAGTCCTGTAACAAGTTCCCATTGCTCATTTGGAGAATACGTAATACGTGCAGCCCACGCGGCCACTTGAAAACTAGGGAAGAAGATATTTGCGCCAATAGAATTAAGATTATCATTTATTCCACTGTTCACATAGTACTGCCACAGGGGAGATGTTGCAAAAACATCACCGGCAAAAAGTCGACCGACTTCAAAGGTAAGCGTTTTTTCAAAAAGAGATAGAGAAAGATCAAGCTCTCCAAAATAATAGTCACCGGGAGCATAGATCTCCTGAACACCAAAGAAATCACCGAGCGTGTCAGAGAGATTTCTTCCGGTTGCCAGACAATTGCTCACGGTAAGATGCAAACCATTGAGTGAAACGAGTTTTTCAAAGTCAACCGCCAGAGTAATGTCCTGAAACGCGCAATAGGTTACGGTTTTCTTTTTACCACCGACAGGGTTACCGCCTACATTCGTAGTATAATTAGAAGTGAATGTTAATCCGGAATCATCGATCTTGTTACGAAAACCACCCCAGTCACCAGTAGCGTTTTTTTGCTCAAACCATGATTGAGGAAATGAAATTTCTTGAGAGGAAACAGTTTCGTCCTCGCCATACGCATATGTTGAGGAAAGTATCAGAAGTGCTATTATGAATACTCTAAATATATTCCGGTGCATAGTCTATCCTATTGCACTCAATTATACATTCAGCAAAATATGAAACAAGGGATTTTTTGCAAATATACTCGACTATCTAACAACTGGCATCAGCGACGCGATTTGCGTGTACGTCGCTCATCATTGTTATCTGTTCTTTTCTTGGCATGCGTAATAAGCGGCTTCTGACCCCTTTCTTTAAAGCTAACGACGATCTCCTCAGCTTTTTCAAAAGGAACAGTTATAAAAGAGAACTTGTCCATTACTTGTATATCTCCGATATGTTTTGCCTTAACCGAGACTTTACTCATAATAAGCTCTGCGAGTTTTTTGGGATTAATCTTGTCCTTCTTGCCAAGCGCAACAAAAAGCCTTGTTTTGCCCTCTTGATCAAGTTGCTTCCCCTTTGATCTAACATCTTTTATCTCACCGTAGGTGTCAGGATTGAGTTCTTCTTCAAAACTATAATTAAGTATAGCAGCTAACATTTCTGTCGGATTATTGCCTTGAAGCAGTTTCTTTGCTAAGTCGTAATATTTAACATCAATCTTATCTTCAAGAATAGCAGCCAGATCATCGTGTATCTTTTTCTTTTTGGCTTTAATAATATCTTCGACCCTCGGTATTTTTGCTTTCTTAATATCAGTCTTGACGAAGCGCTGTATAAACATTAGTTGTCTATACTCACTAGGAGTAATAAATGTAATAGCCGTCCCTTCATTACCGGCCCTTCCTGTGCGACCTATTCGATGAACATACGACTCTGGATCTTGAGGTAGTGAATAGTTAATAACGTGGGTAAGATTATTAACGTCAATTCCACGTGCCGCAACATCTGTTGCTACAAGAATATTGACTCTTTGTTTCTTAAATCTTTCTAGTGTTCTTTCTCTTTGCGCCTGCGAAATATCTCCATGAATAGCCTCTACATCATATCCTCTATCCATCAAATGAGCTGCAACAGAATCCACATCACTCTTTGTTCTGCAGAAAACTAAACTGTAAAAATCATCTTCTATATCAATTATCCTGCATAGTGCCTCAAATTTATCAGAGGCTTTTACCTCAAAGTATATTTGCTCTGTCAGATCAGTTGTCAGTTGCTCTTTTTTAACAGTGAGGAACTCATAACCTTTCATATACTTGTGTGCAAGATCCTTAATCTTTTTTGGCATTGTCGCAGAAAACAATAGCGTTCTTTTATCAGGATTTGTATGCTCCATTATTTCTTCCATATCCTCGATGAATCCCATATTGAGCATTTCATCTGCTTCGTCAAGTATCAGGTGCTCGATTTCTCTGATCTTTAATGTCTTTCTGTTAAGATGGTCAATCACCCTGCCCGGAGTCCCAACGACAATATGCACATTTTTTTTCAATCTGCGTAACTGCTGGTCAATAGATTGCCCGCCATATATCGGCATTATTTTGATAGCCTTGTCACCTTTGAGAGAATTGATTTCTTCGGATACCTGAATAGCGAGCTCTCGTGTAGGAACAAGAATAAGTGCCTGAACTGTTTTGGAATCTGCGTTAATCATTTCTATCAAAGGTAAGCCAAACGCAGCCGTTTTACCTGTACCTGTTTGGGCTTGTGCAATGATATTAGTATCATCTCTGAGCATTACGGGGATAGTCACAGCCTGAATAGCGGTTGGCTCTTCAAACCCCTTTTTATTAATTGCGTCCAGCACTCTTGCTGAAAGACCAAGGTCTTTAAATATCTTCTTTTTTGTCATATATTTCTCTTTTCCAATTAATTATCTTAAACCAACACCAAGAATTGTATATTTACAGAGGTATTATAGCACTATTTCTTTTAGTCTGGAACAGAAAAGGTATCCCATGTATACACTAATTCAAGGGGTAGGATATAGTTTCGCTCTGCGAAACTATTCTCTAAACATCTGGTGGGCCATCTGGACGAAACAAACCCACTCCACTATCAAGATACTACCCGTTAAAGATATCCCCCTCTATCAGAAGATAGCACATAAAATCCAAGAATTACGTCTATTAGAAATGTAGCTCCAAGATATAGCTAAAAGCCTTAACGTTTCCAAGAAAACAGTAACCAAATCACTGCGTGCAACTCTTCACCGCGGTAGGTGACACGAAGTGGCTCCTACGCGGTGGGAATGGGGGTTAAACAAAAAAAGGAGACAAACCATGTGGCCATTAACACTCTACAGACTCCTCTACCCTAAAGAAAAACACATCTGGATAAAAGTCCGGATAATACATGAAACAGACAAAGCAATACTGGTAATTCCTTGCCAAAACCGATTTTATCGTGGCTCGCAATGACATTATTCTTTTCATTTTTTCCTCAAAATCCATTCGCCCATCAGCTCATTTCCCTATCCGCCTCCCGTTCAATTACTCGCCCCAATCAAATAATATGCCTTAAGGGTTTTTTCAATTTCTTCATCGGCTTTAACAACTTCCTCCGCGCTCTCATCAATGTATTTTTTCATCGCGGCGGACATTCTTTTAGCATCCCTTTTAATTAACCCCAAATTTTGCGCTATCTCATCCACCGTAGGAGGATAGCCCAACTCATCTTTCAAACTGTTGTAATCAGGAAGGCGCGCGGCAAGGGATTTGGGAATATCCAGCCTATGCGCCCAGCGATCACGCACAGCATCATCTAATGCCCTGCCTATCACCGATTTTGCGTAAGGATAAAAGGACTTAAACTTACCATATTTATAGTTAGGAACATATTCTCTAGCAGCGAGAAGTAAAGCTTCACTACCTATATTAACCGCAACGTCAAAGGCAAGTATCTCAGTATAACCGTCTGCTATATCTAATATACACAACGCCATGTAACCTACCAAAGAGTCCCCTGCCATCGCATCTCCTTTTTGAATTCGCCCGATCAAATACCTCATCTCTTTCTCAGATTTAATTTCTGGACCCATCAAACGAAAACAAGTTGTTATATCAGGAATCTTTTCTGTTGGTTTTCGTTTTCCCAACCACGTTCTTAACTTCTCAATCTTTTTCTCTAATTCGATCAAGTCTAAGTCCCTGGCGCTTTTATCCTCCTCCAATAGAATAGAGATTACCTCCGTCCTATAATACTCATCAATCATTGTCTCGCGCTTTATCTTCTTGCCAATCTTGTCTATATTTCTATAATACTTATCAAAGGAGTTGCGGACCTCTTTTCCATTATCGGGGGCAACCAACATTCCACTTAAAATATTCTTATAAGCTTCAAAGACCATTTTTGCGTCCATTAATCGGAGATCGTGGATAAATTCATCTATCTCAGACTCTAAGATATCTAAAGCATCATAATATTTGCCCTGGGGCAGGATATGAAAATACGTTGTATTCCCCAATATAATCTTAAACGCGCTCAAACCGTCGGCATATTCGACTTCACCAACCTTAGAAAAATCAGTAGTGCAAATGGTCTCAATAAATAATGCCCTGGCTAAGTCTTTACTGTCTTCTTTGTCCTCTTTGTCCGCTTCATTAGCCGCCTCAAGGAGAAAATTGGCCCGCGAATTTATCCCTGTCAACTCATCCCTCCCCCGTCCGCGGTTAATAAGTTTTAATGCCGCTTTCGCGTAAAGCTCCGCGTTATATGTATGGTCAAGCAAATGTTTCTGAATAATAGGATTCAAATCAAGCTCTTCAATCTCATCTACCTTCGTTGATGTCTCCTTTATAATTCCTTCAAAATATTTTTTATTCTTATCTCCGTCAACAACCTTAGCGGCAAACTCAGCAAAGTTTCTATCGCTAATTCTGCCGAGAATCGATCTCTCATCTAAAAGAAGCTGCTCAAATATACCGGTTACAATTGGATGCACCTGTTCTTCTTTAAAGCCGTTTGTGGCAAGCTCCAGCTTTAAGATGGACTCTATAATCTCGTGAAACAATCTAATAAACATAACCTCAGAATTGCTATCATTGGACAAATACACATTAATAATCCTCTTCTCTCCCTCTTTCCTCACTATTGAAAAAGTCGGAAGACCGCCTGAGGCCTCTCTAATAGTTTTTTCCTCTAAAGGTATTATATTAACCTCCAGAGGGTTCTCTTCCAAAGGTTCACTTCTCCACCCTAATCCGCTTATATTTATTCTCCCATCGGCTGTCTTTACTTCCATCCTGATTTCAGGATTATACAGTTGTGCCTTAATCATTTTTATAATTGACCCAAAACGTTTCACGGCAGTATCAGCCCCGCCAAGCCCTAAAGCATTTAATGTCTCTATCTTACGAAGAGTTTCCAGCCGTTTTATAATATCTCCATAAAGTTTCCCTTTGCTATAATGAAAATTCTTCCAAAAGGCGCCAATTTCACCTTCGGTAGTCACAACAACTTCTCGGCCGTGCTCTTTCGCAATCTTATCAAGAACAGCCGCCGCTGTTTCTAGTTTCTCCTCTGTCCAGCCAGGATAACTCAGAGGTTTAACCGTAACACCCGGCTTTGCCTTTTCTTCAACCACCTCACCTACCAATGCAAGCATAAGATCGCTTCTTTCTTTTATCTCACTTTCTAGTTTGTCTTTTGGTATATTCATATCCCCATATACTCTTGCATTTTCAGCAATTATTTTTTCTGCTGTTTCCTTAAATGCTCTCCTCAAGTCGGGACAATTTTTCAAGATATCTTCATAAATCTTTTTCAGTTTTTCATTCTTGATATTGAAAAAACATCCATCCCCAAAAAAATCTTCTGCGAATTCCACGGAAGATCTTTTATCTAATGGAATAGGCATAAGCATATTCTCTAAAAGTAAACTATGAAAAGTATACAGGTTTCCGTCAAGATCTACATTATAACCGGCAATTTTTTCCGGCAATGAAGACGAAATATAAGAACGTATCTTAAAATACTGTCTAGCTAAAGACCGAACAAGTCTATCACTAGGCGTACTTTTAGAAACAAATTCAGGATGTATAGAAAAGATATTTGAATGAATATTCAAATACTGGTCTATTAAGAATCTGATTGATTTATTACTTAGCGGAATTCTCTCTATGCATCCTCCCAAAAGTATTTCCTTCTTAGTATCAGGATTTATGCGATGAGCAAATATCTCTTGAGAAAATAAAGAGAACTTACTCAAGGCATTATGTAAGCCAGATAATGAAGATACTGATTTATCATTTCTTAAAAGCAGTGAGGCATAAACTTCTACAGTATCAGTCGGAATTCTGATCCCGGACTTTTTAATAAACTCCCGAACTGCTTCCACATAATACTGCCTGTATTCCGGGGGATTGGATTTATACAATTCATGCAAAACATCAATTATTTCATTATTCGTTATATCAGAAAACGGAATCAGCCTCAGGCAGTTTTCTTTTAACTCATCAAAATTTCCTGACTGTATTGCGGTATGAAGAAAATCTGTTTTTGGTATCCCTTTTTCTTCGGCTATCCTGATACACAATCCCACAAAGTTCTTTGTAATAGCCGCCGTCTTTAAAATTTTCTTATTATCTATTTCATCAACAAAAGCTTGAGGAACTAAACTTATAATATCTGTTCCCCCAAAGATATGTGAACATATCTCTTCTCGAAATTCCTTGAACGCTTTAACGCGCGATGACATTATTTTACCAACACTTGCTAAAATTCCCACCTTGTCAAACCAAAATAATATCAAGTGCTGCACTTCATGCTTTAAAGTTGAAATAGGCACCTTTCCCTCACCGTCTTTCACAACCATTATGAAACTCGGATCCACTTTATTATTGGCGCGAAGACACTGTCCAGATGCATAGCCTGGATATCCTAATTTATCCGCTATTTCATTAAACAATTCGCGTTCCACTCCAAGAACAGGTATCCCCGGATATGGTTCGTCATACGTTACATCAACAGCTTTGTTAAGTATCCTATCAACCTCATCTTTGGTTTCCATATCCAATGCTGATTCTAAAAGATATTGAACTTTATCAGATTGCGGTTCTATCAATTTGCCGTTATCCTCTAATTTTGCCATAAATTTATTTAATGGCTTAATTTTGTAGATTTTTTTAACATCGTCTGGCAATTCTTCTAAAAGTCCACTTATTTGCTTTTGCTTTTCGGGCCAGGAGTTTTTCTCATTAACAATGATTTCAATTAGTTCAATATTAAATTCCCCGTAATGCCTTGCCAGCTTCCTAATAGCGGGCACATCTTCAATTTTTGCCGGACGAATATCCTTAACAATTAGTTTTTTTAACTGAGAAGTTTTTTCGTAAATATTTATTGGAACAAGTCCAGAGGCATCTTCCTCGATCGCTTCGATAGGCTTATATAACACAACGACCGTGCCTTCGGGAGTGTTAAGGTCTTCTATTGTTACATAATTCCGGCCGGATTCTTCTTTTACCTGAATAGTGAAACGTTTTTCTGTTACGCTTCCTATCGAGAAAGATTCCCCAAAATCAAAACCCTTAACCTCTCCCAACGGTTTTCTATCTCTATCGTAACGCTGAAACTTTACCCGCTTGCCATCAACCCAAAACTTATAATAATTCTCAAATGAGCCGGCATTAATCCAGATGCTTCCAACAAACGGTGCTTCTAATCGGCCGCCCCTTCCTTTTCCGCCCAGCTCTTCTCTTAATGACATTCCTTTGACAATCTTATCTAAGGAGAGGAGGTCTTCCTCTTTCAACATGGATTTAGGCGCAAGGGTATTTGGCTCTGCCCACACGATGTTCTGGCATAAAAAAGCCATCGTTATCGCGAGTACAACAACCTTTATAAAAATGACATCTATTCTTTTCACTTTGCTTTTCATTCTTTCCTCAAAATCCATTCGCTCATCCGCCTCATGTTCAATTACTCGCCCCAATCAAATAATTTGCCTTACGGATTTTTTCAATTTTTTCATCGGCTTTAACAATTTCCTCCGCGCTCTCATCAATGTATTTTTTCATCGCGGCGGACATTCTTTTAGCATCCCTTTTACTTAACCGCAATTTTTGCGCTATCTCATCCACCGTAGGAGGATAGCCCAACTCATCTTTCAAACTGTTGTAATAAGGAAGGCGCGCGGCAAGGGATTTGGGAATATCCAGCTTCCGCGCCCAGTAATTACGCACAGCATCATCTAATGCCTTGTTTATCACCGATTTAACGTAAGTATAAAAAGACTTATACTTGCCGGGTTTATGGCCAAAATCGTATTTGTTAACAGCGCGAATTGAAGCGGCATCACCTATATCAAACGCTCTAAAGCCAGGTATATCAGCATAACGTTTCGCTTTCGCTATACGTTTTATATACGACTCCATGTCTTTTGACAAAGACAACTTTGCCTCCTGATTTCCTTTTCGAAGCCGGTCGGCCAAACTTTTCACCTTTTGCTCAAGTTTAAGCTCCTCAGTAAATTCTTCAATGCTAATGCCCTTTGTGGTTTTTCCCGATTTTATGACGCTGCTGAAATATTTTTCAATTAAATCCTTAAACTGTTCCTCTGTCAGTTTTCCTTTTTTACGGTTAAAATATATTGAATCCGCAAAAATGGCCGCGGCCGACTCACTCTCTACATCATCCATATTCGCAGCCACGATCACATTAATAAACAAATTAAGGAACTCATGATAAGGGCTTTCAGCCGCACCTTTCCCTTGTTTTAAAAGCAAAGACATCTTTCCTAAATACAATCCCTCCGCTTCATTTAAATCATTTTTATACGTGTTTATATACCTACCAATTTTGACGGCCGCAAATCTTCGGCGTAGGTAGTAAGATGGCTCAAAACTCTTGGGTAAGTCCCGAAATATCTTCATTAAGACATCAAATGCCAATTGCCTTTGCTTCAGCTCTTTTTTCTGTTTTTCCGCTTCAAATTGTTTAGGTTCTGAATCCATCAAGAAGGAAAGACTGTCTATATCAGTAATATCTTCCGTTGTTTTTTGTTCTATCAACCGCTCTCTTAACCTCTCGATCTTTTCCTCTAATTCTGTAAAGGCTAAGTCCCTGGCGCTTTTATCCTTATTCTCGCCCGATATAATAGAGATTACCTCCCTCCCGTAATACTCATTAATCATTGTCTCTCGCCTTATCTTCTTGTCAATCTCGTCTATATTTTTATAATGCTTATCAAAAAATTCGCGGACCTCTTTGCCATTATCCGGGGTAATCAACATTTCATTTAAAATATTCTTATAAGCTTCAAAGACCATTCCCGCGTCCATTAATCGGAGATCGTGGATAAATTCATCTATCTCGGACTCTAATATATCTAAAACATCCATCACATTGGCAACACGCCCCATATCCATAAAATACGTTGTATTACCCAATATAATCTTAAACGCGCCCAGGCCACCATCATATTTGACTTCACCAATTTTAGAGAAATCAGTAACGCAAATGGCCTCAATAAATAATGCCTTGGCCAGGTCTTTACTGCCTTCTTTGTCCGCTTCATCAGCCGCCTCAAGGAGAAAATTGGCCCGCGAATTTATCCCTGTCAACTCATCCCTCCCCCATCCGCGGTTAATAAATTTTAATGCCGCTTTCGCATAAAGCTCCGCGTTATATGTATGGTCGAACAAATATTTCTGAATGATAGGATTCAAATCAAGCTCTTCAATCTCATCTACCTTCGTTGATGTCCCCTTTATAATTTCTTTAAAATATTTTTTATCTCCGTCAGCAGCCTTAGCGGCAAACTCAGCAAAGTTTCTATCGCTAATTCTGCCAAGAATCGCTTTCTCATCTAAAAGAAGCTGTTCAAATATACCGGTTACAATTGGATGCACCTGTTCTTCTTTAAAGCCGTTTGTGGCAAGCTCCAGCTTTAAGATGGACTCTATAATCTCGTGAAACAATCTAATAAACATAACCTCAGGATTGCTATCATTGGACAAATACACATTAATAATCCTCTTCTCTCCCTCTTTCCTCACTATTGAAAAAGTCGGAAGACCGCCCGAGGCCTCTCTAATAGTTTTTTCATCTAAAGGTATTATATTAACGTCCAGAATGGTACGCCCGGAACGTTCTCTCCACATCAATTTACTTATAGTCACTTTTCCGTCGGCTACACTTACCACCTCGCTTCTTGGATCGCGCGTTTGCTCATAAAGCATTTTCATAATTGTCCAAAAACGTTCTACGGCAGTAACAGCCCTCTTAAGCCCGAGAGTATTTAACATGTTTATCTTCTTAATAGTTTCCAGCCGTTCTATGATATCTTTATAAAGCCCCCCCTTTCTGGAATAAAAATTCTTCCAAAAAGCGCCAACTTCCAAACTACCAGTTTTATCTTCATACATATCCGAAACTTCTTGGCCGTGCCCTTTCGCAATCTCATCAAGAACTGCCGCCGCTTTTTCTAATTCCTCCTCTGTCCAGCCGGGATAACTCAGAGGTTTAACCGTAACACCCAGCTTTGCCTTTCCTTCAGCTTTAGTAATTTCACCAGAAGAAGGCGGTATAAACCAGTGGTGGTTCTCTAGAAATCCATATAACTTTAACTCTAACCCTTCTTGATATTCACCTCCATCACGTTTAAATCCAAAGGATTCAAACAATTTTTCGGATTCGGAATTTAGAACAGCTACCAATGCCCCCACATTTAATTCCTCCATCCTTTCCATCATACCAGCTAACAACGCTCTTCCTATGCCTTTCTCCCCGTCTTTTTCTACTGCAATCTCCGCAACCGACATGATTTTATCCCTGGTTTTCGTACGAGCACCTGTATACTCTGTATATATATATCCTTTGACCTCTCCATTTTTATAACAAACCCATATATCGTTGGACTTTCGTTTTAATATCGTTTCATAATATTCCTCATTAGGAAAATCGCTTTTTTCTCCATGAATAAGACGAGATAGTTCCCAAATGGCGTGCGCATCTTCAATTGTTGCCGGACGAATACCATTAAAAATCTGTTTTTTTAACTGATAAGTATCTTTGTAAATCTTTATTGGAACAAATCCGGCTAATGCTTCTCTTGCGGCTTTGCGGACCTGCGGTATAAACCAATAATTTTTTATTCCAATTTCATCTACCCCTGACCTTTTTTGAGACTTATCTTCACTTTTACCACATTCAAAACCAAAGGATTCAAACAATTTTTCACTGGCAGTTTTTGCATCAGCTTCAAGCCTGTTAACATTTAATTCTTCCATCTTTTCCAGTACAACAGCCAACAACGCTTTTCCTATACCTCTCCCTTGCTCAGCTTCTTCTACTGCAATATCCTCAACCCATACAATTTTATTCCCATCTTTCTCACGAATACGCACATAGCTATATCCTTTAACCTCTTTTTCAGAATAAACCCATATGTATACGGACGGTTCTTCAAATATCTCTCTATAATCTTCCTCATCAAAAAAGCCGTCTTCTCTATAAATAAGACGGGAGAGTTTGTAAATGGCGCTCACATCTTCAATTTTTGCCAGTCGAATACCTTTTAAAATCTGATTGTCTAACCAATAAGTTTTTCCGTAAATATCTATTGGAACAAGTCCGGCTAATGCTTTTCCTGCTGCTAAGCGCAGGACATCTTCATATTCTGTTATTCCTTGTATGTTAATAGAAGCTCCGGCCTCATTGGCTCTTGCTAAAACATCATGATGCCATGCGCGATCAGCTTCATCCTCTTTTACAATAGCTTCTAATTGTTCCTTATTCATGCCCCGTAGCTGTGCTTTATGATAAGCCGTAAGTTTGCCCCCCATGGAAAAACGCTGTTCTTGCAGTGCTGATGCAATGACATGCGCCTCATGCTGTGTAAACCCTTTGCTCACCAACTCAACTTCTTTTGCCTCGTGAAATTTTGCTTCTTTATAGATATCGGGATAACGCGAATTAACTACGATGATAAGGCTGGAAGGATCATCCTTGCTAGGATAGAAATGGTAAGCCCCGACTTTACCTAAATCTGCAAATATAACCCTTGCTTTCACTCCGTAAACATCCGGATCCGGTTCAACAGATTCTACCAACTTTTTAAACTCCTCATGTCTATCCGAAAAATCTAATTCCGTGTCTTCATCCATCGGATCGCGTTTATTAAGGCCTTTCATTTGACCATGTACAGCGGCGATCTGACCGGTATCTTTTATCTGACCGGCAGAAGGCGCGTAGGCAATTTGCGTTTTTTTCTTCGGCCATAAAATCTCTAATGTCTCTTCAGCGGCTAAGCGGATATCCTCGTCTTCACTTAATAACAATGGAACAAGGTAATCAACTGCTCTTCGGTCTCTAAGATCAGCCAATATACTCATTGCGTCTATGCACAAATATTCATCATCCAAGCATTTAAGAAGAAACCAAAATACTTTTTCACCTCCGATTTTTCCCAATGCCGTTAACGCGGCAAAACGGACATCACCGTCTTCATCATCATTTAATACCAACTCAGCAAGCGTAGTAACCGCTTCTTCGACTTTGAGTTCGCCCAACCCTATTGCCGCGGCTTCATTCACATATATATCGCCTTCGCCATTTTCCTTTTGAGAAAGGGCCTTAATAAGACGCTTAACGATACGGGGTTTAAATGCCGCTTCTCTTTTCGCAACCTCAACTAACGCCTTTACCGCGGCTTCGCGGAGCCGGCATGAAGAAATATCACTATAATCAAATGAGGCAATGAAAAGCGCGTCAACCTCTTCTTTCGTTTCTTTAACCGCCCCTTTGGTTATAAGTTTGCATAATGCTTCCGCCGCTGCTATGCGGACAAGAATATCTTTATCTCCCAAAGCCGTAACGAGGGGCTTACCCGAGCTCTCATCTCCAATCTCAGCTAATATCGACGGTATCTTTTCGCGGGCAAACGCGCTCACCTTTTTGTCATTCAAGATGTTGTTAAGGGGGCCAGCCGCGGGGGGTCCAATTTTAACTAAGGCCATATACATTGCTACCTGAACATACTCGTCTTTGTATTCTAAAGTTTTGGAAATAAGGCCTTCGACTATTATGTTCTCTCCAATTAAATATTTTTCTATACCCCGGCCAATATCCCACAGTCCCCAAAGGTAAGGCGGGGTTTCCTTGATAATCTTCGCGGGTGGCCTGTGTATAGGATACGAAATAAGCGGCTGTGCCGGACTTAAAAAGTTGGGTGTTGTCACTGTTAACGCAAAAATAAATAATATAGCTAAAGAACCGGCTTTTCGCATAGCCTTGAATACTGAAGATATGGGTTGGGTTGAAACCAATTTTCTTAGAGCAAGAAAAGAAAATCCCCCAAGCGCGATCGAAGGCCAGATACCTGAACCGGCAAGAAACGATAATATAGTTAAACTAATCGATATCGCGCCAAGATTAAACTCTGCAGTTAATCCTCTTTCTGAAATCTCTTCAGGTATTGTAGATTTGGCAGGGCCTGTCTCCCCCTCTTTAACAACGATTTTCTTACCCGGCCGGCGCGGACCGTCTTTTCGTTCTTGGGGAATTCTACCGTATAACACACCGTTTTCGTTGAAATATCTGCCCAATCCTTGATAACTATCGACCAGTTTTATTGCAACATCATTACCTTCAACCATGGCCCAGCGGGGATTAAATCCGCTGAACTCAAAAAAACGTCTTACGGCATTACGATTAACCGCATAAGCGGTTATCATATAACCCTGAAAGTTTTCATTTAATATTTCCGCGATATTCATAAACGGTTTTCTCATAAAACCTTTACCTTGCAACATATCCTCGGTCACTTCTTTTTTCCCTAACGAAACAATATAAAAGTGAATATTATTTTGTTCTCTGTATTCACTTAAATACAAAGAAAAATGAAACGCGTTAAGATTAATATTACCGCTTAATATACGACCTGTATTTTTCTTTAACACTTTGGCGCTATCGACAATAACTATATGCCTCGTAACATCTCTTTTTTCTGATGGGTCAATTTTACTTTTCTCAGATGTGCTGTACTCAATTGACAAATATACCAATTGCTCATCGGGAATTTCTTTTATCCGTTCTTCGAATTGACTTTCAATAGTCTTGTCATTACTGACAAGATGAATAACCGCAGGCGCTTTCCCCTTATTAATTTCCGTAAATTTCTTCCAAAGTTCGGTTTTGCCTAATAAATTCTCCTCTGTAAAAAGCGGGGTTTTTGTTATCTTTCTACCTGTTTTCGCGATAATTTTTTCTAACTCACCCTCTTTCCCTTCGCCCTCTTCAAAAATCGAAGCTGGGGCAAGGGAATTTCGCGAGATACTGGCAATAACAGGCGGATTTGGGCATAAAAAGACCGCAATTACTATCCATGTGATAGCGGCATAAAATACTTTTCTTAATATAAAATCAGTAATGATTTTTTGTGCCTTCACAAAAAACACCTCCCAAATACATACCGGTTTAACTATTGCAATACAAGCATTTTACACTATATTTTAGGTTTTGTCAAGGGGTTGTATAATACTGCAACGATTCCGCAACAATACGCATAAGGTATGATTTTAAGCTTAATTAGAGGTTTTTAAACAAAGGGTCATATTCGCGAAAGGATTTCGCTTAAAAAATTGGATTACAAAAGACGATTATATCTACC
>Ga0208648_1000720_pt1 | contig 31019 bp, 36 predicted proteins | sample AntAceMetag02UKL_FD_184772 | JGI IMG/M metagenome (GOLD analysis project Ga0208648, IMG submission 184772) | Saline lake microbial communities from Ace Lake, Antarctica - Antarctic Ace Lake Metagenome 02UKL (SPAdes) (version 2) | ecosystem: Environmental > Aquatic > Non-marine Saline and...
TTTCTGTTCAAGAAATTGTCGAATACTACGGCGCCAGGTGGAAGATTGAAGCGGCTTTCAAAGAACTCAAAAGAGATATCGGCAGCGCGGACACACAGACCAGAAACCCGAAAGCCGTCATGAACCACCTGAACTTTTGTATGATGGCAACTTCATTGACTTGGATTTACGCAAGTCTACTTGAGAAAACGCCGAGTCGGCGACATGTCGTTAAAGGTCGCAACCATTTCGCCTTTTCCGATGTTCGAAGATTGATCGCCAAAGCGGCATTGGATGATAATTTTGGTATACTTTGCCCGGTGCCACGCAAATCCGCTGTTAATTCTCTTGCGGCCGTACTACTGGGCATCGCGGCGTGATACTTTTATGGGAAACTTCAGTAAAAGAAAGCCTAAATAAGACATTAGGCGATGATGCGATTGAACGCAGAAATATTCTCGATTTAAAAATAAACTATGAGGGGTTCTTGAAAGAATATTTTGCGGATTTTGATAACTTAAACAAAAAATTGAATTCCCCTCTTGGAGAACGGGTTGAGCATAATACGGTTAAGCTGATGTATCGCTATATGCAAAATAAAACCGTTTCATTTGACTACGTCGAGCTGGTCTATTCAGAATATACTCGAAGACCTGTTTTGATAAAAATCCATCTTAAAAAAAATGGGTTGAACACCCTATAGACGCTTAAACAAAAATACGGTGCTTCGGAGAGTATAAACTGGGGCGGAGAAACCTCAAAATCGCTTTACTGGAAAAAGAGCAATGACTTGCTCATTCTATCTTTTGTTCCGGATCAGTTTGGAAAGCCGAAAGGTCAAATTATCATTTACTTCAAGAACGCATTGGAGAAACTGCTCAAAGACGAACAAAAGGAAAAAGAAAAAACAAGGCGGGAACAAACCAAATCGGGCAAAACCGCTTTTTAATTCATCGGCTTAACCCACACCTCTGATTTGGACCCCGGACGATATACGCTATGGGTGTCGCGTCTTGGATCGTGAACAATTAAAATGCGACCCTGATGTTCTCCTCCGGCATCTTCATTTTAATCAAGGATCAAGGGTTGACCCTAATTTCATAGTACAGGGAATAATATGAATTTTACAATTTTTGATACGCCTGTAGTTAATACGCTGGCAAGGAAGTTCTCTTTGTTCATGTTAAAGCTTACCGGCTGGAAGCTTGAGGGAAAAATGCCTGATATTCCGAAATTTGTCTTGATCGCTGCCCCCCATACTTCAAACTGGGATCTTCCGTACATTCTTTTTTTCGCTTTTGCGCTGAGCGCGAAGATTTACTGGATGGGCAAAGACGCAATATTCCGACGGCCTTTTGGCGGTGTTTTTAAATGGCTTGGCGGAATTCCCATTGACCGGTCAAAATCAAACCGTGTTGTCGATACCATAACCGAGGCGTTAAAAAAAAATGAGGAATTGATCCTGGCCGTGTCTCCAGCCGGCACAAGATCAAAAGTCGCCTATTGGAAAACCGGTTTTTATCACATCGCCAATGGCGCGAATGTCCCTCTTGTGCTCGGTTTTCTCGATTACAGGCGCAGAACAGGCGGGATAGGCCCTGTTGTGTATCCAACCGGAGATATTGAAGAGGATATGAAAATTATCAACAAGTTCTACTCGGGTATCACGGGAAAATATCCGGAAAAAGCGATTGGAACTGCTGCCGTCAGGGTCAAACACAGCAAATAATTCGGAGATTACACGGTATGCAGAAAGAACAACTCGCGAAAATGATGCTTAAAAGGGCCGATGAATACGGTGACGCCATTGCCTTGAGATATAAAACAGGAGGTACATGGCATGAAATATCCTACAAAAACCTCGGCGTAAAAATCAGGGAGGTCGCCATTGCCCTGTTAGATTCGGGTATTAAAGAAGGGGACCGGGTCGCTATTTTTTCGCAAAACAGATATGAATGGGCCGTTGCTGATTTCGGAATTATGTGTGCCAGAGGAATAACTGTCCCTGTGTACGCGACCAATACTCGTGAACAGGCAGAGTACATTATAAAAGACGCGAGGGTACGACTTGTTTTTACGGGTGAACAGGATCAGTATGACAAAATTTTTTCCTTTGCCGAATCCGGTGAAACTCATATAAAAATAGTCTCTTTTGACAGCCATGTAAAACTTAAAGGGAATCAATCTGTTTATTTCTCAGAGTTTGTATCCTCTTCTTTGGGTTCAGATAACATCGGAGAACTGGAGAAAAGGATTGCTGCCAGTGACCCTGATGAGATCGCGACCATCGTCTATACATCGGGAACAACCGGTGAACTCAAAGGGGTTATGTTGACCCATTCCAATTTTTCCCATCAGGCTTTTTCTGTGGAAAAAAACTTTGACGTGGGCCTCGGAGACCGCTCCCTTTGTTTTCTCCCTCTCAGTCATGTTTATGAAAGGGCCTGGTCCTTTTTTATTTTTAAATGCGGGGCCATGAACTGTTACCTTTCAAATCCGAAAAAGGTAATTGAATACATGGGGGAGGTCAGGCCGAACATAATGGTGAGTGTGCCAAGACTTTATGAAAAAATTTACTCCACAGTTTATAATAAAATCGAGCAGGCATCTTTTTTAAAAAGGCTTCTTTTTAAATGGGCGGTTTCCACAGGACGCGAATATGCGTTCAGAAAAAAGGACGGGAGACCTGTGGATCTCGTGCTCAGGTTATCCCATAACCTGGCTGACAGAGTTGTCTTGAGAAAATTAAGAGAGATTGTGGGGGGTGATAAAAATTTTTTTTCAGCGGGCGGCGCCGCCCTTTCACAGGATATTGAGGAATTCTTTTTTTCCATAGGGCTTCTTGTCTGCCAGGAATACGGGCTTACGGAATCTTCTCCGATGATTACTTGCAACACTCCAGGGGCGTTTAAATTCGGAACTGTTGGAAAACCGGTGCCTCTCTGTGAAGTCAGAATCGATGAATCCGGTGAAATCCTTGCCCGGGGGCCGAATATAATGAAAGGATATCTCAATAAGCCCGAAGAAACTGAAAAAGTAATCATCGACGGGTGGCTCCGAACAGGGGATATTGGCAAAATTGATAATGATGGTTTTTTAAAGATCACAGGCCGGATAAAAGATCTTATCGTTTTATCCACGGGCAAGAATATCGCCCCGCAACTGATTGAAACCGCTGTGGCCAGGGATCATTATATTGAGCAGATCGCGGTTTTTGGTGACGGCCGGAAATATATTTCAGCAATTGTTGTCCCGTGTTTCGAAGCCCTTGAAGAATATGCAAGGAAACGGGGACTTAAGTGGACCACATGGGTGGAACTCACCGAACTTCCGGAAATTACAGATTTTTACATTGAAAGAATAGATATCCAGTCCAGGGGGCTTGCAGGGTTTGAAAAAAATGAACTACCCCGCAGCAGAGCTGCGAAGTATCAAAATGAATTTTTATTTTATTAACCCCGATGCAGAGCATCGAGGAATTCTTTTGATTAAAAAGTTTTATATTCATTCTGAGGAATTCAGTCAGAAATGCGGGGAACTTACCCCCACACTGAAAACCAGAAGGATGGAGGTCATGAAAAAATATAAAGATCAAATCGAAGCGATGTATAATTAATACCGTTTATGGTTCCTCTTTTAATCAAGAATCAAGCTTTGACACTGTTCCCGATATAGATGGTTCATCCGAAGAGACAGGCTTCAAGCGGACCATGGAACAAAATACTCCGGCCACGCAAAGGAAGCAGAAGATCATCATGCAAAGATGCATACTGGCAAGAAAAGAGGACTGTGTTTCCGCACTCACCGGGTGGTCCCCCATGATGTGTTTGAACACCAGGGTAATGATGGTCATGCTGCACAGCATCCCAATGGTCCGCATGGTGGCCAGAAAACTGGATGCGATACCATAGCTTTTGGGAGGAACACTGCCCATCACCGTGGTGGTATTGGGTGATGAAAAAAGACCGAATCCTACGCCCATCAAGGCCAACATCCCCATAATCACGGGCAGGGGTGTTGCGGCATGAACCCGGGAAACCAGACCCAGGCTCAGGGTACACAAAGCCATGCCTGCGGTTGCCAGACCCGCAGGCGAAACCCGGTCTGCCAGCCTTCCAAAAAACGGAGACAGAGCCGTTTGAAACACGGGCTGGATAATCAGAATCCATCCTGCCCGTTGGGGAGAATACCCCCTGACCACTTGCAAATACAAACTGAAGAAAAAACCGATGCCAAAAGACGCGGCGTAATTGATCAGGGTGGCCAGGTTGCTGAAGGCGAAAACCCGGTTACGGATGACCAGACCCACATCCAGAATCGGAGATGAACACCGGAATTCAAAGGCGAGAAAGATCAGAAATCCCAAGGCTCCTGATGCCATGAACACCAGATAAATCCCCCCCTCTTTTTGGTTGAGGGTGCCGTAAATCAGACAAAATAAAGAGGTAATGTAAAGAAGGGTTCCCACAAAATCAAAACGCTCACCCCTTGCGTCAGCCCATTCCCCCTTAAGTTTCAAAACAGTGAGACAAAGACAGAAAAGCTCGACCAGAACCCCCAGATAAAAGATCCAGCGCCATCCCAGATGGGTGACCATAAATCCGGAGAGAACCGGACCCAGAGACAGCCCCAGGTAGACGCATGCCACGATGATCCCCATGGCCTGCCCGCGTTTGGCCGGTGGAAAAACCGAAGAAAGGATGGCCACACTGGTTCCTGAGATCATGGCCCCGCCACACCCTTGAAAAAACCGGAACACAATAAAACTTTCGATGGTAAAGGCGAGGGGTAGCAAAACGGTTCCCGCAGTGAACACGAGAATACCGATCGTAAAGACTCTTTTCCTGCCGTAAATATCACCCAGCCGTCCCGCGGGAAGCAAAAAAAGGGAAAAGGCGAAGATATAGACGGTTTCCACAAGTCCAAGCTGAACCGCACTGGCTGAAAACTCCCTGCCAATGGCCGGAAGGGCCACGCCCACAGCGGACAGCATGAAGGGGGTCAGGAACTGAACGGCGCTGACCACAAACAGGATCACACCATCGGAGACGGCATCATCGGACTGGTTTTTTGAAGCGGTGTTATGTGGGTTTGAGCCTGATTTTTCCTTTATCTCTTTCACGTGGTTATTAATCCTGTTGACTTGTTTATGGACTTTTCGGAAGTATAATACATGGTTTATTCCAAAAGATTCTGTGTGATCTGCGTAACCTATAGAAATATTATAATAAAATATATTTTGGCATATTTTTTATGCATCTATAGGATAAAGTCAAGCCTAAATTATGATACATCGTAACTTGGTCGCGACCAGACCACGAGAATCTTTAAATTGGCCGGTAATTTTTAAAAAAACTGCCGACACTTTTTCGTTTCTTTTCATGAAATATCCGGATTAGAGCTTTCTTTGTATGTCCGCAGGCAGGAAAAGCTTTTGCGGTGTTGGGCAACAAATCTTGGATCTCCCGAGCTCCTAAAATGTGTGCTGTATTTTGTTAATCAAGGATCACGGTTTGATTCCAATTATCAGGGCAAGCAGAGCAGGCGCAGAGATTGCGGAAAAGGGCCATTTCCGGATGGAAACTATTTAGGAGTTCTTTTTCAGTGCATCCAGGGTTTCAAGGTCACACACATCAAAACTTTGTCCGCACCCACCGCAAATCATCTCGCATTTATCCGGTGTACGAGATCTCCGTTCCTTTAACCTTGCTCGACATTCCGGCCATCTGAGATCAATCGCATCTTTATTATTATCGAATTCAGTTTTCATATGACTTTCCTTTTTTAGAAATCAATGCGTTAACGTCCCCGTTTCCGCGCATAATTTTGGCTGTACATCCGATGCTGCGGATATCGGTGCCGTCATAGTGAACCACTCCGAATTCCCGTTCCTGTTCCAGACATTCGTTGATCATCACTTTGTATCGTTCTTCAAAAATATGCCACAATGTGCTATCTGTCAAGTTTAGTAAGACCCCGAGAAAAATCAGAGTTGCATGAAATAGGTTGGTTAAGGTTTAAAACCGAAATCATAAAAAGTACAGATTTCTGCCACTGTGCGAGATAAAAGGATTCTTTATCTCAAATATCAATCTTTCACCAACGGAAATCCTGTTAAGTGATTTTTGTGTAAATTCTCAATAAGTTCTGGTATATGAAATTATTATATTGGCTCGAATTCATGATTTGTTGAGATGTTACGTATGCTGAATTTAACTTGTTGAAATTTATGGAATACTGAGCAATATCGTTCTTGCTTAAAACAAGTTTTTAGTGTATAAATGAAATGTGAAGCTAAAAATTGTCAAAACAATTTCTTTTTTCGTTATACTCTTTATGTTAATCTTCCTCAGCGTGTCCTGCGGAGATAAAGAAGAAACCGGACTCCCTCGGCCTGCTCCGGAACAATCCGACAGCTTCACTTTTTTCGATATCGGGAAAAATACAATTATATCAGGCAATGTAAGAGAACGTTTAAATAAGACATTGGGCGATGATGCCATTGAACGCAGAAATATTCTCGATTTGGAAATAAACTATAAGGGTTTCTTGAAAGAATATTTTACGGATCTTGATAAATTAAACAAAAAATTGAATTCCCCTCTCGGAGAACGGGTTGAGCATAATACGGTTAAGCTGATGTATCGCTATATGCAAAATAAAAACGTTTCATTTGACTACGTCGAGGTGGTCTATTCAGAATATACTCGAAGACCTGTTTTGATAAAAATCCATTTTAAAAAAGATGGGTTGAACACCATAGAGACGCTTAAACAAAAATACGGTGCTCCGGAGAGTATAAACTGGGGCGGAGAAACCTCAAAATCGCTTTACTGGAAAAAGAGCAATGACTTGCTGATTCTGTCTTATGTTCCGGATCAGTTTGGAAAGCCGAAATTTCAAATTATCATTTACTTCAAGAACGCATTGGAGAAACTGCTCAAAGACGAACAAGAGGAAAAAGAAAAAACAAGGCGGGAACAAACTAAATCGGGCAAAACCGCTTTTTAATTCATCGGATTAAACCACACTTCTGATTTGGACCCCGGATGATATGCGCTATGGGTGTCGCGTCTTGGATAGTGAACAATTAAAATGCGACCCCTATGGTTTCTTGCCCGCCCGTATCGCTATTCTTTCCTTCAATATGGCATTTTCATGTTTGAGCCTTTCGATTTCTTCATGGGCTTTCACCAGCCTTTCAGAATATGACTTAAGCAAATTTTCAATAAATTCCTTGTCAATCTCTTCCTTTTTCCCCTGGGTGTTTTGTTCCATTCCTCTTGGCCCTCCCATGCGACTGGAAGTTTTTAAACCCGTTTATTATTGAATTTTTAAAAATACTTTTCAATGTTTTTTCGCAAATTCAAGCTGCTATAATCAATGATCCGGGTTTGAGCCCAATTACTTCGAGCTAAATTTCTTTTTTGTTAAAAACGACCAGCATTAGCGTGGTTATCAAAACGATGAAAAATAAGACATTCAGAATCGGGTGAATGGGTCCCATATTGTTGAAACTGCTTTGACCGATAATCGAATCGGCGTAGGCCTGCACCATGTAAACTTTCGGGTATATAATTCTCCACAGGGCAGGGGGCGAGGCCGAAGGAACCGCTGTCTTTAAAATTTCGCTGTTTAGGATTTGATAACCACCGTCGGAAATATAGCCGACGAATAAAATCCCCACAGTAAAAACCGCGCTCATGAAATCCGGCAGATAAAGAGACAAAAAGCACACCAAAACCGCAATAAAGAGAAGATTGATCGAACATACCAGCGATGCGGTTAAATACCCTGGAATGATGGTGCCGGTTTTTACCCACACCGTCAGAAAAATCGTAGCGTGAAGAATAAACATGAAAACCAGGCACAAAAACCATGTGCCGGCGATCCTGCCGAGAATGTATTGTTGCCTGAAAACCGGCCTGGAAAGAAACAATACCAGGCTTCCGTCTTCATGGTCTCTACTGAAAATTTTCATCGATAGCAGAATGACGATCAGGAACATACCGGACGCTATGACCTGGAAAACAATTTTTGAAACATGCCACGCAACCGTAATGTTGTCCAACGGTTTCCCGTTAACGACATATTGGCCGCTGTAACATCCGCGAATCATCAGAACGAACAGAAGGCAAAGCCCCAGCAGAACATAAAAGCTTTTGTGCCGCATCTGGTCGCGAATGGTGTAGCCGGTAATTTTTAAAAAACGATTCATTTTCCTTTTTGCGTGTATTTTATAAAAACATCCTCGAGCGTCTCGTCGTCCTCTATTATTGAACGAATCGAATCCTTGACGAGGATTTTTCCGTTGTTCATTATTGCCAGCGTCCGGCATGTCTTTTCCACTTCCGAAAGAAAATGTGAATTCAGGAACACGGTAACACCGTCGTCACGCAGGCCTTCAAGAATATTTCTTACATCCCGGATACCGATGGGATCGAGACCTGTCACCGGTTCATCGAGTATCAACAATTTGGGCTGTCCGAGTAGCGCTGCTGCGAGACCGATTCGCTGTTTCATGCCCTTGGAATAAGCGGCCGATTTTTCTTTTTCCCTGCCTTTCATGGAAACCACCTCCAAAAGCCGGTCCACTTCCAACAACGCATATTTTCCGACCAATCCCATCAAAGAAGCGTGCCGCCGCAGATATTCAAGCCCGGAAAGATAAGAGGGGATCATGTGATGTTCGGCCAGATATCCGACCCGTTTGCGTGCTTCGGGGTCGGAAACGGGTATTCCGTCGATGGCGATGCTGCCCGAAGTCGGTTTGATAAAGCCGAGGAGCATACGGACAACCGTTGTTTTGCCGGCGCCGTTCGGACCGAGCAAAGCGAAATATTCGCCCTTCTCGATGCGATACGTTATGTTGTCGACCGCCGTAACTGTATCGAATTTTTTGATGACGGAATTAAGTGCGATCATATTAAAGGTTCTTTAGCACGACTTGTTTATGTTTTACAAAGGGTTGAGCCCAAAGCCTACGTCAGCGTCTTTACCGGCGTCACCGGCATCTTCCTGCTTTTACAGCGCGTTCGATTGCGCCATAATTCCAGCAGGGAACGTCCGGTGGGCAGCATCTGCTCCCACGGTCGTTCCGGTTGGAAGGACATCCATGGTCCTTTTTCGAGTCAGGCGATTCAGCGGGAAGCTTTTTTCCACATTCGAGAGCTTTAGAAAGTCAGTACCTTGTCTGCCTCCATGCTTAATTCATAAAGATCATCCATCCAAGCAATAGGGCATGAACTTGATCCCTCCAGACCGTGGGATTTCATACACACCCCTCAGACGTAAAAATCTCCATCAAATTGGTTAACCTGTTCCATTACATTAAACGGCGCATTACCGCTTTTTTCGAAAAGAACCCCTTTCCCCAGCATGAATACACTTACGTCATCACTCTTTTTGACTGCCACATTAGCTAATCTCATGGCATTGTATGCTGTCTCAGCATCATCTGTAGAGATAATAAACAGTACGTTCATAGCGACACCTTAAATTGAAGATTTACAGACAAAGCACAACCTGGTTCTTTGTCTTTCATAGCAGCGGTCACTCCCCATGTCAAAAGCGTAGCGATAAGCGCTTGTGTAATCGGGCTATAGTGTTGAATGAAATCGATCATTATTTCCCTTGGCTCGCTAAAAGCCGGACCAGGGGGAAACCGAGGCGGCGATAATCCCATTATTCCGACAAGTCCTCCATCAAAAGTTCATGGGTGATCTCGATGCAGCCGATCACGCTCTGGGCTGCGGGGCACAACTGGATGTAATTTTCCAGTGCTTCCCAAGCATCCTCTCTTTTTTCCTTGGGCAGTTTAAGGGAATACTGAACGTTGATATGCGTTATTTTCAGAACACCGTCGACATCTTTTATATCGCCGGTTACGATTGCCTTATATTGGTCTTTAAAGGTTCGGATCTTTTTGCCGGCCAACACCGCGGCCAGTGTACCCATCATTCAGCCGCCAACGGCACCAACGATGTGATCTAAGGTTGCAGCGTGCTCCTTTTCAGGGTCAATTTTATAGAAATCCTTGATTCCACCGTGGACACCGTAAAAAACCGGTTCACCAAAACCTTGTATTTCGGCCCTCCGGGTCGGCCCATGCTCTCTGGTAATAGTAATGTGTGACCTGTGAACCACTTTTCCCATAGCAGCCTCCTTTTCGTAAAAATTTACTGAAAATTAATATGTCAAGATACCCAATCAACTGATCGCTGATGGCTTTCAGACCTTCTTTTTACATCCAGGACGTTTTTTGATTGGGGGCAGAGCTTGGATGAAGTCGTTCCCTTTTTCAATCCCCTATAAGTTCTGAATGATCTTTGTGACCGGACCACTTGGGCAAATCATCGTTTATATCCATAACCCGCAGACCATAAAAGATATGGCACGTTGGTTTGAATTTATTTGGAACTTTTGATACACCCCCAAAATTAAAAAGTGACGGAAACGCAAGCCACATTCTACGTCCTTCATCGGCAATGAGGGTGCCACACAAAGCACAGCTGACTTTGCAGGGAAGAATTCTCTCGTGTTTATTGAGTTCACTGTTGTAAAAGTTCAGGTGATCAATGCCTTTCGTAATCCTGACGTCATGTTTGTGAAATATAGCTGCCCATTGCATAGGGGCTCCATGCAGTTTTTGACATGCCATACAATGACATATTTTTGCATCTACAGGATCCGAGCACACTTCGTACTGTACCGCACCGCAGTAGCAACTTGCACGGTATTTGGCTGTAAAATCAACATCCGTAATCGACGCATAATTTGATCCAAATTCTTTTTTCATGATAATATACTTTCCTTGTGGATCATTTCGACGAGAGTGTCATCATCCTTGATCAAAAAAATGCCGCCGCTCATTCTTCACCCCATTTTAGCCAAAAGCCTTTGAAAAAAGCTGAAGCGTTTTATTCTCCTCTATCAGCTTCATTTTAATCAAGAATCAAGGTTTGGCCCCAGTCCTAATATTATTTCACAATTCAAGCCTTGACACCATTTACATTTATTTTGACATCAACTGGTTTTCAAAAAATTTTAGTTTTTTCTTTAATTCTTTTTCCTGCTTCCAGCGTTCTGTTACGTCTCTTATTATTGCCGCCGTACCAATGATTTCATTCTGACGGTTCCGGACAAGCATTACGGTAAACTCTACTGATATTGTCCTTCCATCGTTTCGCATGGCAGGTACTTTAAGAAGTTCCTTACCGTACCTGGTTTCACCGGTTTTCATAACCCTTTGGTAACCTTCCCAATGTCGCTGACGTAATTTTTCGGGGATAATGAGGTCTAAATTTTTCCCCTGAATTTCCTCCGCTTTGTAGCCAAAAATTGCCTCAGCCCCTGAATTCCATAAATTGACAACTCCGTCCCGATCCGCAAAAAGAATGGCGTCTTGAGAATTTTCTATTATCTGTTGATAGATCAATCTGGTATCAGTCATTATCTCTTCCATCTTCTTTATCCTCGTAAACTTGAGAAAAACAAGCTCTCCAGAACTACAAAATACTAATAGTTTCCAACAGTTGTTTTCATCTATATGTTCTTCTATGATTCTTCCAGTGCCAACTTTTCTACAAGGTCCTTGACACGAGGTTCCCGAATTTTTAGATAGATTAAGAGTAAACTTGTTAAAATCTTTGGTCTCTTGCCATAAGTACAGCATTAAACCGAGTCTCGTTCAATACATATATCCTATTTCTTACAAAATCGAAAAAAGGCAAACCCTATGAAATGGATTTGCCTTTTTTTAAAACCATACAGGCTCGACACTTTAAGCTTATTCTATGTTTGCGCCCACAACAGCGGCCATCTGCATCATGTTGATCGTCTGGCCTTCTTTCAGATTTGTAAGGTCAGTAACCTTGCCTGATTTGCTTTTGGATTTTGTGTTTTTGAAGATCGGGAGCAAACTCGCATCAGCCACAATGAACTTGCCTGCGTTCTCGGGCTTTCCATTTTCAGTCTTTGTCTGAAGTTTATTCGCTTTAACATAGTCCCATAGTTTTTTGGTGATCTCTGTCCTGGGAAGTTCTGTTGCTCCCAGAAACTCTGCCAGCTCATTTTTCAGCTTTACCGGTTTCATCAATCCTTTTGCTTCTGCCATTTTTAACTCCTTTATATTTAAATCTATGGATTAATTGCTGCATTTCTTAGTTTTATTTGTCACATAACATTAGATATTGATTCGCTGTGAAAGAACTGCAGCTTTTAGAAAAAATGAATACAAGAAAGATATGTGCAGCGATTATTAAGACCGCATAATAACCTCACCCTTTCCAATAACATATCCAATTGAATATTCAACAAAAAAATTATTAGATTTCGTACACCTGAAGGATTTCAAAAAGTATCTCATATCAAAGAACATTGTGCCCAAAAAAAGCTTCTCTATTATTTGAATTGGGTTGTGCGGCTACCGGGTAAGGTGCGCCTGGAGCAACGCGGAAGGTGTCACCCTTGAGGCGCTTATGTGTTTTGGCTCCGATTCTGTGACCAGCAGACTGTAAGGGCCTAAAGAAAGGGCGGCGTTTCAGATTGTATTGAAACGCCGCGCTCATATGTTGCTAATAGCCTCCGTGAGCTTTCAAAACATCCGTCAGTTCGTGGAGGTTATCGCTTCCTGATCATCCGATTTTCACAGAATAAGCTTCAGAAGCCCTCGAAGACGTTTATGATACGATCAGGCGAGGTCGAAGCGCTCAACGTTCATTACCTTGTTCCACACCACTACAAAGTCGTGCAGGAACTTCTCCTGGGAGTCCTCACTTCCATAGACTTCAGCCAAGGCCCGGAGTTGGGAGTTCGAACCGAAGATGAGGTCGACACGGGTGGCGGTCCACTTGAGTTCGCCCGTTGCGCGATCACGACCCTCGAACACGTCTTCGTCTTCCGAGGTTGCCTTCCACGTCGTGCTCATGTCAAGCAGATTCACGAAGAAGTCATTGGTGAGCGTCTCTGGCCGCTTGGTGAAGACGCCGTGCTGGGACTGTCCGAAGTTGGCATTCAAGGCTCGCATACCGCCAACGAGAACCGTCATTTCGGGAGCGGTCAGCGTCAGCAGTTGCGCTCGATCAACCAGCAGTTCCTCTGCCGAAACGGCGTATTTGGCTTTGAGGTAGTTGCGGAACCCGTCTGCAGCCGGTTCGAGTACGGCGAATGACTCCACGTCGGTTTGCTCCTGCGACGCATCCGTGCGTCCCGGCGTGAAAGGAACGCTCACATCATGACCGGCATTCTTCGCCGCTTGCTCGACACCTGCGCATCCACCCAGGACAATCAAGTCGGCGAGCGAAACCATTTTCCCGCCTGACTGCGAGCTGTTGAACTCCTTTTGAATTCCCTCAAGGGTCTGCAGCACCGTCTTCAGTTGGGCCGGCTGGTTGACTGCCCAATCCTTCTGCGGCGCGAGACGGATGCGCGCCCCGTTCGCACCGCCGCGCTTGTCGGAACCGCGGAAGGTAGATGCCGACGCCCAGGCCGTCGAGACCAGTTGGGAGACAGACAGTCCCGAAACGAGGGCCTTGCCCTTGAGGGCGGCGATGTCCTGTGCGTCGATCAATTCATGATCGACTGCGGGCACCGGATCTTGCCAGATCAGTTCCTCTGCCGGAACCTCCGGGCCGAGATAGCGCGAGCGGGGGCCCATGTCGCGGTGGGTCAGCTTGAACCACGCCCGGGCAAACGCGTCCGCGAACTCCTCCGGGTTCTCGTGGAACCGCTTGGCGATCGGTTTATAGATCGGATCCATTCTCAACGAGAGGTCTGCCGTGGTCATGATGGTCGTAACCCGCTTCGACGGATCGTGAGCAGCCGGCGCGAGATCCTTTTCATCCGGACTGACCGGGACCCACTGGTTGGCTCCGGCAGGACTTTTCACCAGATTCCAATCGTAGCCGAACAGAAGGTCGAAATAGCCCATGTCCCACTTGATCGGGTTCGCCGTCCAGGCCCCTTCAATGCCGCTGCTGATCGTGTCATCCCCCTTGCCGCTGCCGAAGCTGCTCTTCCAGCCGAGGCCCTGTTCCTCGATGCCGGCGCCTTCAGGTTCAGGACCCACCTGTGCCGCATCGCCGGCGCCGTGACATTTGCCGAAGGTGTGTCCGCCGGCGACGAGCGCGACGGTTTCTTCGTCGTTCATGGCCATGCGCGCGAAGGTCTCTCGAACGTCGCGGCCCGAGGCGACCGCATCCGGTTCGCCGTTCGGCCCTTCCGGATTCACGTAGATCAAGCCCATCTGAACGGCGGCGAGTGGATTCTCGAGATCCCGGTCGCCGGAGTAGCGCTTGTCACCAAGCCACTCGTCCTCAGCACCCCAGTAAATGTCCTCTTCCGGCTCCCAAACATCTTCGCGCCCGCCGGCGAAGCCGAAAGTCTGCAACCCCATCGACTCGATGGCGCAGTTGCCGGCGAGGATCATGAGATCGGCCCAGGAGATCTTGTTGCCGTATTTCTGCTTGAGCGGCCAGAGCAGACGGCGCGCCTTGTCGAGGTTCACGTTGTCCGGCCAGCTGTTGAGAGGCGCCAAGCGCTGATTGCCGGAGCCTGCCCCGCCGCGGCCGTCGCCCATGCGATATGTGCCTGCGCTGTGCCAGGCCATCCGGATGAAGAGCCCCCCGTAGTGACCGTAATCGGCCGGCCACCAGTCCTGCGAGTCGGTCATCAGCGCATAGAGATCTTTCTTCAGGGCCTCCAGATCGAGTTTATTGAATTCCTCAGCATAGTTGAACTCCTCGCCCATCGGATTGGACAAAGGGGAATGTTGGTGCAAAATGTTAAGCTTCAACTGGTTCGGCCACCAATCACGGCTCGACGTGCCACCGCCGGCAGTGGGGTTTTTAGCTCCGCCCGTTACCGGGCACTTGCTATCTTCATTCATAAGGTTTCTTCCTTTCGTTGTCTGAACTTATGCACCGTGCTGCTATGAATATCGTGCTTCGGTGCCCATCTATCTAATTAACTTTAGCGGACTTATCGATTGATTTTTGGATGATGATTTCAAATCTTTTTTTATGGTCTGCCAACTGAAGCCTCTTTATCCTAAATAATAATTATTTTCAGTCAACTCCTATTTCAATCGTTCACATATGATAACTTCATTGGTTAATTTGTATGAATTTTAATCTGTTCAATAATGGTATGATTGTTGGGTCGTAAAATTTTTAACTGTACCCATTACTTCATCTGCCAGTAGACTTTTTTAGACGAATCGAAAAGTTACGAATACTTGCATTATTGTTAAACCACATCACCTTTAACAATAATAACGATATTCTAAAATTAAGGTGTTTTTTGTAAGAAAGTTCGTGCGAATATTAAGTATTCTTATACATATAATAAATCAGCAAAAAATACAACTTTTTGCAGTTAATCGGAAAGGTAGCGCCGATACCATATGTTGTATTCGGGACTTTCAGAAAAGGTTTCAGATATATTGAGAATATTTTGTGCGTCGTTTATTTCAAATTCGTTTAACGTTTAATAGATATCAATGACGAAATGCCCAAAAAACATTAACCTACGTTTAGGATTAACCAGGAATCAAGGTTTGAGCCCATTCTCAATCCGAAGGTTCGTTTTGAACCTTAGTTCTCACTTCATCTGTTTTTTAACCTCGGAGACCAGTTCCTGATGCCGATAATTGTCCGGATCTTCTGCAAGCGTTTTTTCTCCCCAGTAAAGTGCGTTTGGCCAATCCTTTTGCTGACGGTAATTTTCCGCAATGGCATATAGTACATTCTTTAACGGTGCATTTCCTAGTTCAGGGGGTATATCAAGCACCTTCTTGAAATCGGCTATGGCAAATTCGTGATTCTTTTTGACCGTGTAACAGCTTCCCCTCCCTATCAGGCTTTCCTCGTCGTATGGGTCCAGTGCCAAAGCACGCGAGTATAACAGAATCGCATCGTTAAGCCGTCCTTCGATCTCGGAAATCTTACCCAGATAAAAATAGGGATTATCGCCGTCCTTATGGCGATAGGCAGGATCTATCTCAATAACTGCTTCAAATGCTCGAACAGCCCCAAGACCGTCCGGCTTGTTGAAACATCTTAAACCTTCATTAAACCAATCGGCCGCAGAACGTCGTGTGTCGTCGTTATCCATGGTTTACCTTTCAGGGCTTTGCAGTTTAACCTCACCCCCGGAGTTTGCTGTTTTATAGGTTTCACCCAGGGTTACACGTATTTGCTCCCTTGTTTCCGGACGGTTACCTGCCCCTTTTGTTTTCACAGATATAGATATTCTCCCATGAGCAGCCTGTTTTTGGGCGTGATATCGTTGGGAATTTTCTGGGTCACAATCTGGTATCCCTTTGATCTAAGCCTCACAGCTCTTACTGTATCCACGGCAAGGGTTTTATCCATCCAACCTTCAAGGCCGTCTGTGGAAGATTCCTTCAAATCATGACAGCAGGGCAGAACCGCTACCCTGGCATGCTGTTCAATGGCCTTATCAATAATCAGATCGGTTAAAGATCCACAGGCATGGGCTGAGACTACAATGTCATCCGGAAGAATGGTGATCTCCTGGACAGGCACTTCTTTGTAGATGACTCTGTTTTTCAGTCTCGGCCAGGATGTGATCAATGCGTTGGACAATTTTCCTGCATTTAAAGGGATATTTTTGTCCACAGCAATGGCTATCTTTGAACTGTCATCAAGGATGAGCATGATATGCGCCAAAAGGCCATGACCGCAGGCAAGATCCATAATCCTGCCGCCCCTGTATCTTCGCCGCACCCTTTTTGCCATTTCCCATGCTTCATAGAGCTCTTTTCTTGGGAGCGTTCCGGCGCGGCAGACAGCCCTTGCAATTTTATCGAAAAGGCTATTGCCGGAAAAGAATGACTGCTGCCGGGGTGTCAATCTGTTCTTAGAAGATTTTTTCATGATCCATAAAATATGTGACTGTCTGTCTTTTCACAGGCCATCGTATCGGAAACAATTCTGTCCCCTTTTTTAATTCTCCGCGCAGAACTGCCTGAAAAATCAGGTCTGCTTTTTACATGTATATTTTTAGTTTTATCGGTCATTTTTAAATAGATTCTGCATCTGGCCTGGAATTGCCGGTGTGGTGACGGTTTCCGCCTCTGTTCCGCCCGGCAGTCGAAATGTGAGCGCGTGGGCATGCAGCGCAAGACGATCAAAGGCAAAATTCTTTTTCAGATAATCTGCGGCCCGTTTGGAGCCGTAACGGGCGTCGCCGACCACCGCATGACCGGACAGCTTTGCGTGGCGCCGGATCTGATGCTTGCGGCCGGAGAGAAGTTCAATTTCCACCATCGTGTAATGGGCACTGCGGTCAAGGATTCGGTAACGTGTTCTGGCAGGTTGCCGTCGGCCGGCGCCTTCGGGGTGAAGGCGTCCACCGGCAGTTTTGGCAAGCGCCCAATGCCATGTTCCCCACGGGTCGGCTCCTTGCGGGTTTTCCAGCATGCCATGCAAAATAGCGACATATCGTTTTTTTACCTGACGGGATTCAAACTGCTTTGAAAAAAATCGAAACATTTCCGGGGTGGCGGCCAGTAGAATAATGCCGCTTGCCTCCTTGTCGAGTCGATGAACAGGATTGACTCTGAAATCCGAGTCCATATCTATCTGAGCTAAAACGGACGGTTCTTTTTGAATAAACGCGGATGCCAAGGAGCAAATATCTCGCCCGGGTTCGTTGTGCACGGTAATGCCTGCGGGTTTATCCACCACCAGCCAGCCCTTCCCGGTGGCGAGCACCGGTATGGGTAATGATTTGCTGTCAATGATTATCATCGGATCTTTTTTTTGATATGAAAGTACGGCACCTGATATATTGGCGGCCTTTATAAATCTATTTGTCGAGTTATTTACTTATTTATGGACGTCCCTAGGTTCTCGGGCAACCTTATTGTTCGCCTGGTCCACAATATCAACGGTGAACTTTGGAAGATATTTTTGTCCATGAGCAGTTTTTACGATAATATCCTCAATTTGTTCTTTGTCGATGACGAACTTTGCCGTCACAGTTCCCCTGCCTGGTTTGATAAAATCGATATAGGCCGCTTTGTCCCAAACGATGTATTCTTTTCCTAAGATTTGCATCAACATGAGCATAAAAAAAGGATCTGTCATTGAATATAAAGACCCCCCAAAATGAGTATTGACATAATTACGATTATACCATGTCATCTTCATCTGAACGATGATCTTTTTAAAATCAGGAGAGATTTTTTTAATGACGATGCCCGTACCCCAATACGGAGGATACAAATTGTAACTTTCGCTTCAAGTGGTTGTTACCCATACGAATCCTATTATGTTATCATTTTTCGTTTTACTTTGATTCAAGACGCAAGATAATAGCCATCTGCTCCACTTGCTTGTTATTCTATAATTCACTGTTCTGGAAAGTTTTCAATACCTGTTCAGCGAGCATGTCAGGCGCTGTAAGCATGGCGATATGCCCTTGCCCCGGCAACTCTACTGTTTTGGAACCGGGTATCGTCGCCTGAACTTTAGAAGCCATGTTCCTAAGAATCTCAGAACTGTTTTCCCCAACAAATAGCGTAGTTGGTATCCGTATACTGCTAAAGGATTCTGCTGAATATTTGTAATGGATAAGAGCTCTAATCTCACGTGGAATTGTTTGTGCCGCAACTAATCGCTCCTTCCACTCAGGTTGATTCTTCGCAAACTCAATTTCTTCATCAGACATACTAACAATTTGTTTCATAAAGAGCTTTAATGCCGCTTCCGGCCGGTTAGATTTCAACAAAAATTCCATTATATCGCAAATTGCCAGCCCCTTTGGATCAAACGCGATAGCCGGTTCATAAAGTATTAGTTCCCGAATATTTGATACAAGCAAACTCGCGCCTAAAGTACAAAGACCTCCAAAAGAATGACCTAACACATAGACTGGATCGTCAAAAGAATTCAGAATGGCAGCAACATCTGCGAATTCTTTTTCGATGGAATACTCAGGATGATCTCCGCTTTGACAGCGCCCCCTTCTATCCATTACATAAACTTTAAAATGATTCATCAACCGGTTGGCCACAAATTGCCAATTATGGTGAACTGATGAGATTCCATGAACTATTAAGAGTGGAGAGCCCTCTCCGCTTTCTTGACAGGTAACAACTGTCCCATCATCTGACATTATACCTTTCATCTCGTATGTAATATATCCCTCTTTTCATTTATATTATCGTGGTTATGCCGATTCTATATAATCTTAAACTTTAATATTGTGAGCCACTTTTAATCCAGCGAAAGAAATTTTCGATAACTGAGAATTTAATCACTTACAGATACCTTAATAAGTACAGCATTAAACCGAGTCTCGTTCAATACATATATCGTATTTCTTACAGAAATGCAAAAAAGGCAAACCCTATGAAATGGATTTGCCTTTTTTTAAAACCATACAGGCCCGACACTTTAAACTTATTCCTAAATTGAGCGATTGTCGAGGCTTGCCCGCCTCTGGCGAGGTTGCCGCCCCGGAGAAATAGGCTTCGCCCCAGTTAAATAGGCTGCGCATTCAACGGGGTAAACATTTCACAGGGCCGGCAGATACAAGAAAGATGTCGTTTCGCTATAGTCAACTATGCGGGACGGCATCTGACGCAGTAGATGCGGTAGGATCGGCAATCCCGAAGGGTTTCAAATTTTAAAAATATAAATTAAGATAATCCATTAAAAATAATAGATATTTAATTACCTTTTAAAATTTGAAACGCTCTGTTTAGGTTATTCTATGTTTGCGCCCACAACAGCGGCCATCTGCATCATGTTGATCGTCTGGCCTTCTTTCAGATTTGTAAGGTCAGTAACCTTGCCTGATTTGCTTTTGGATTTTGTGTTTTTGAAGATCGGGAGCAAACTCGCATCAGCCACAATGAACTTGCCTGCGTTCTCGGGCTTTCCATTTTCAGTCTTTGTCTGAAGTTTATTCGCTTTAACATAGTCCCATAGTTTTTTGGTGATCTCTGTCCTGGGAAGTTCTGTTGCTCCCAGAAACTCTGCCAGCTCATTTTTCAGCTTTACCGGTTTCATCAATCCTTTTGCTTCTGCCATTTTTAACTCCTTTATATTTAAATCTATGGATTAATTACTGCATTTTTTAGTTTTATTTGTCACATAACATTAGATATTGATTCGCTGTGAAAGAACTATGGCTTTTAGAAAAAATGAATACAAGAAAGATATGTGCAGCGATTATTCCGCGACGGACGTCTGCACCCTTATCCCTCCGCCAGAGAGCTGTGTTCAGGCACGTTATCTCCTTTTGGTGGGCATCCGGTTTCTATGCTTATAGATTCTCTCCCTCATTCTGGAACTGAGATGGAATCTCTTCGGCTTTTATAGTTTTTTATCCAGTTTGCGTTGTCTTTTTTGATCTTGCTTTTCTTTCCTTGTTAATTCTTTACTACGCTTTTTAAATGATTCTCTTGACTTTGCCATACTGTCACCTCGGAGGCCGTTATTCTTGATAGTGATGAAAAGAAAAGGAATTTGGCCAGGATTTTTTAGGGTTTAAGATATTGTAATTACAGATAGGACTAGTACTAATTCAAAAGAAACAAAAAGGCATCCCCTCAATATTAGAAGGAATGCCCTTTTTACTCAGAATATAAGGTTAGATCACAGTGACATTTGCGGCGGAAGGACCTTTTTGTCCTTGCTCTATATCAAAGGAAACCCGGTCGCCTTCATTGAGGGATTTAAAACCGGTTGCATTGATTGCTGAATGATGAACAAACACATCTGCTCCATCTTCCTGCTCAATGAATCCGAACCCTTTATGGTCGCTAAACCATTTAACAGTTCCATTGCTCATGATAACATTCTCCTTTCAAAATATTTTCAAAATCTTAAACTGGAGGATGCCACATAAAAAAATGAACTGTTCCTTCAGAAAAAAACGGCTCCACCAATTGAACGCGGAGCCCTATTGAATAAATAGATAATAACACCCTTTGTGCAGAAAGCAAGCTAATTATCTAATTTTTTTTAAAAAATTGATGGTATAAAATATAGGTGTCGTTAAAACATAACATTAGGTCAACATAGCTTGTCACAGTGTGCAGTCAAATCAAGTTGAAGCAAGGTGCAGATTGAAAATGCCAATTTCCACTAATCAGAAAGGGATTTAGTCATAACATATTGAGATAAAACTAAGCACAGCTCGATTCCAGATACCAAGACCTGAAATCTATTAAAACCAATAGATATCAATGACGAAATGCCCAAAAAACATTAACCTAAGTTTAGGATTAATCAAGAATCAAGGTTTGAACCCAATCCCTGTTAACTTTTGTATAACCCATTTGAACGGAAAAAGCATTGATACGCGTCGCTGATAACCGATGTATTCCTCCCCGAACTCAGCCAGCATCTTTCTTTCCTCCAGAAATGCACCAATTAAAAAATGCCCGGTAATTAACAGGCTCGTCAAAATTGCCGCCATATCCAGATTTCTGGCCCAAACAATAAGAATACCACCTGCGTACCAAGGATGCCGGACCATTCCGAGTATGCCGCCTGTATCCAAATGGCAGTCATCGGTCAGAACGCTGCATGTGCTATTTTCGAGAACCTGCCGGATTCCGAGAAACTGGGCAAGATCGTATCGTTTCGCACCGCCAATAAAAAGCAGAAGTGCGGAGCCCACCAATAGTCCCTGAACGATTCGAAAGGGACCTTCCCAACGAAATACCGCCGGCCCCTTAATGGAAAAGGAGTAAACCAATACAGGGGTCAGGGTCACCAATGCCATAACGTTATAAAAGATCCGGTAATATGAGTATGCTTTTTCAAAACGTTTCTGGACAAACCCGGTAACGGTAGGGGTGATCATGAAGCTGTGGAGAAAACACCAGGCTCCCCAGAATGAGATAAGCACCACGTATCGGGTCATTTTACATTCCTCTGGAAAATTATATGATGCAAAACGTCATGGGAATCTTTTTTGCGTTATGGGTGTCGCGTCCTGGATAATAAATAATTAAGGTTTGAGCCCATTCACTTTCAAATATTAATTCATAATTCAAGCTTTGACCCCATTCAGACCCCATTCAGTTCCGTTGTGCACGGTAATGCCGGCGGGTTTATCCACCACCAGCCAGCCCTTTCCGGTGGCGAGCACCGGTATGGGTAATGATTTGCTGTCAATGATTATCATCGGATCTTTTTGTTGATATGAAAGTACGGCACCTGATATATTAGCGGCCTTTATAAATCTATTTGTCGAGTTATTTACTTATTTATGGACCGTAGGTTCCTATTGACTTATAAAAAAGCCTTTATATTTTTTTAAATAGGTTGTATAATTCTTTAAGTTGTAAGAAGGAGCTTATTATGAGCAAAAAGTCATTAATCGAAACTAATCGCTACTTACAGGACTCGGAGAAATACCGCAACTCTCTGATTACTAATGTTTCGAGCTCTACGGCAGTCGAAACCGCTGATAGCGTTTGGTCTATCGTCGATACAGTCGAGGAGGTTGTGAACAGCATTCTTATTATTCCCCCGTCGAAGCAGAAATCGACTTCTCAATGATCTCCGAAAATAGAGTTTCCATGGGCTGATAATTTCTATCCAAGCCAGTCTGCACCGCCGTAATATATTCCTGTTTCTTGTACTCACTGATTAAATTGAAATCCAAAAGTGGCAGTCCTGCTTGCAATGCCATTAGCGTAGAAAGCAGTCGCGCAACTCTTCCATTACCATCACGAAAAGGATGAATTAACAAAAGCTCCGTATGGGCCTCTGCCAACGCCTTGACAACTTCCTTGCGATTTTTGAACACGCAAGGCGTATACCGGGATAATTGGTTCTGTTCAAATTGTTCCATTAGCTTATGAATCTGAGCTGCCATTGCAAATGTGAAATTATTTTTTGTTATGTTTACATTACGATATTTGCCGGCCCATTTGTATACCTCACCCAGCCACGTTTTATGAAAGTGGCAAATATCTGCTGCGCAAAACTGGTGCTCCTGATCATATTCTCGAATTAAAATATCTGTTGCTTTAGCTAAGGCCCCTGCCTCAACTCGACCCATCTCATCCGGATCAATAATTCTCAAAAGATTTTCAAGAACTGTATCGTTAGAACCTATCTCGTATTGTGCCTCAACTAAACCAGAGGCATCATAACGTCCACCCTTTTTCAAGCCATCACCTCTTGTAAATTTAAGAGATACGTCAACTGCTCAACGTAATCGCCATAACTCATCCCATCATCACGAAGAACGTTACAATAATTCCATATTTTTTTACAATATCCGCCGGGCTCATCTTTCTTCCGGTATCAAATTTAATATATCCTGTTTGCTGTAATTCACATATTAGATGAATTATCAAATATGCAATGTACTCAAATGTCTTTTCTTGTACCAAATACCGTACAACTTACTTACCATTATCTTTCTTTGAACCCGTCACCACCTTCCAGTAACCACCTCGAACCGGCCCTATGCGTTTTAACAACCCTTTTTTCTTTAGTTTTTCCATATTATTTCTAATGTTTCTAGATGTAATTCCGATTAATTCCGACAATCGCTGCTGAGTAACATTTTTGTTCTTAATTATGGCATTCAATATTTTCAACTGATTATCGGTCAGACCATATCTGGCTTTTAGGCCTTTTTTTAGGTCTTTTAGGTCGCTTTTTAGGTCGTTAGCAGAAAGGGCATCCAGCCCCTTTCTTTTAAAAATTGGGACGGTAATGCCGGCGGGTTTATCCACCACCAGCCAGCCCTTTCCGGTGTCGAGCACCGGTATGGGTAATGATTTGCTGTCAATGATTATCATCGGATCTTTTTGTTGATATGAAAGTACGGCACCTGATATATTGGCGGCCTTTATAAATCTACTTGTCGAGTTATTTACTTATTTATGGACGTCCCGTAGGTTCCAGCATCTTCATTTTAATCAAGGATCAAGGTTTTACCCCATTCATTTTTTGCATCGGTGAGGTGTTTTTTCTCTTGACCCGACCTTTAATGGGTGACCCCATCCATTCTTTAGAAAGGACTCACCCTGTCTTGATACTTTCGGTCAGCACAAGGGCGATCAGACACGTCTTACAGATGCCTTCACACATGCTGCCGAAATAGGGCAGGGAGCCGTGCTGTGCAAAGATGGTCCCGGGTCCGTTGTCGAATTTGTATCCGTCTAAGCTTTTCACATTTTGATCAAACCTGATATTGAAACCCCACCCCTTTTCAACCAGGATCTCCAACATTCCCCAGACGTTGGAGAGATGCTCTTCATCCCTCAATCCTCCAAGTTTGACATTGAAATTTTTTTCCACGAGCTCCAGCAGGGGCTCTTCCTCCAAAGCCAATATGGCATCTCTGTCCATACTATTCCTTTCCTAATGTTGATAACCTCGTAAAAAGTCGGTTTGCGTCTTCTTGTTCGGTGGAGGAGCGCTACCCCTCCCCCGCCATTTGAAGTGAATTCAAACGGTCCCACCCCCACCATAGGCCGGGGCTTACCCGCCCTCGGCCTATGGATGGACTTTTTACGAGTCGATTAATGTTGATGAGCTCGTAAAAAGTCCGATTTAGACGGTTTCGTAAAAAGTTCAAATTCAAGGCGTGCAAATTTTGTAATTATGAGGCGTACTTATCGTACGTTGAATGATTGCAAAATGCAGCATAACGCAGAAGTTGGCCTTTTTACGAGACCGTCAATGTTAATATAAACTAAAAAAGGCCTTTTAAGACCTCCTGTCAAGCGCTTCTTTTAATTTATTGTAAATTTCGGATCAAAGCTGCCACCCATTGGAGAATAAACCTGCTACTGATTCCGGGGGAAACCTGTGGAATTGGCGTCGGGCCAAGCCAATTTATTGATATAAATTTACGTTATTACGGGTTCCCGTATTGTATGCTTTTTTCCCTGTCATGGGTCAATAGTAAACTTGACCCCATTCCCAAATCCACTATAACGTATAACATGATGACGTAATTGATTATATTGTGTATAGTTTGGAAGAAAGTTGATAAAAAACTTTTTGAAATGGAGGTTTTTCAAATGTTGCATAATCTATACATACGGGCGATTTTGACGGGAATTTTCTTTGGAATATGGCCGTTGTTAATGAACAGGAGCGGCTTGAGTGGAAACGTTTCTTCGTTTGTTCTTGTTGTGATAATGTTGGGATGTATTCTACCTTTTTCTGTTGGCAATCTTGGGAGCATTTTCAACCCCGATGTCAAATTGTTGTTTGCGATTGGTGCATCTGTTTGTGGGACTGCCGGGATCCTGTTGTTAAACAGTATTCTTGCCAGGACAACACCACAAAGTGTTGGTTTGCTACTTGTTTTAGCTTTTGTTCTACAGATGGTAGTGCCGGCTGTCTACCACGTTGTTGTGACGGGTGGACTGACAGTGACGAAAGGGGCAGGATTTGCACTGGCCATAACATCAGCAATTTTATTAACTCTATAGGAGCACCCCCGAGACAATTATCAAGCAACGCGCGCTTATGAATTATCCATCAATCGTCCTCATTTTGATTTTAAACTTATCCGTGTTATAGTTTTCCTTAGAAACGCTTTTGAGAAAATAAAGCGGTAGGTAATGATCCGGTATCGGAACAGACAACATTGCATCATCACCGAAATTTTGGTAATTAATCAGAGAGTTAAGATCCCCTTCAATCAACATTTCTCTAACATATTTCTCAAATCTCATCGCCCAGTCAAAAGGAGGTATATCTTTGTTATTCCAGTTATAAGCAGCCAGGTTATGAACGATATTTCCGCTGCCGATAATTAGAATACCTTCTTCTCGTAATGACATGAGCCGATGTCCCATTTCATAGTGAAATATTGGTGGCCGGGTCTCATCGATACTAAGTTGGACCACGGGAATATCAGCAGTAGAAAACATATGTTTCAGCACTGACCAGGTTCCATGATCAAGTCCCCGGCTTTCATCAAACCTTACCGAAGTCGGTTTGCGCAGCGCTTTCACACGCCGGGCAAGTTCGGGACTTCCGGGAGCGGGATATTCTACTTGGTATAGTTCATTTGGAAAGCCGCTGAAATCATGAATTGTTGGAGGAATAGGGTTTCAAGTCACCATACAGAACGGTATGTAATAATGAGCAGAAACAGAAAGTATGGCCTTGGGGTGTGGAATTGATTTACCTATACAAGCCCACCCCTCTGTATAATTGTTTTTAGACACGCTTCAAATACTCTCGGATCATCAAAGCCGCACTTGCTCCTTCGCCGGCCGCGCTTGCCACTTGTTTGGTACTCTTATCTCTTACGTCGCCTGCAGCAAAGATCCCTGGAATACTCGTTTCCATCAGATGCGGCTCGCGTTTTTCATAACCCGCTGGCAGCTCGCCGCGGTGAGCTAAATCATGGCCGGTTATGATGAAACCCCACTGATCGAGCAAAACTCCGCTGTTATGGAGAAAGCCGGTGTTGGGCTCCAAACCAATAAAGATAAACGCACCATCCATAGACAATTCCCTGGTCTCTCCGGTCTGCTTGTCAAGCACTTTGAGTCTTGTGAGTTTCGATTTTTCACCGATAAATTCCTTTACTTCCGTGTGCCACCGCACACTTATTTTTGGATCGGCGAATACCTTTTCTTGTATAATCCGGCTTGCCTTGAACTGTTTGCCTCGCACGAGTATGGTCAAATGTTTCGCAAACTTAATGAGCAGGAGACTTTCCTCGGCGGCACTATTTCCTCCCCCGACAACCGCAACCCGTTTACCTTTATAAAATGGGCCGTCACAGGTGGCACAAAAATGGACTCCTGCTCCGATAAGATCGTTTTCACCCGGGACATTCAGACGCCTGTAGCGGCTACCTGTGGCGATAAGGAGAGCTTTAGCGCTATACTGTTCACCATCTGTTGTGTAAACGCAGTGATAGTTGTGATAGGTATAAATACCGGTTACTTCCTGAGCCTGCAAAAGCTCAACGCCAAAATGCTCCGCCTGGCTTCGCAAGCGTTGTGAAAACTCCATTCCACCGATACCCTCTGGAAATCCAGGTATGTTTTCCAAACGTTCTGTTCCGGCAGCCTGGCCACCGAAAGCAGCTCGTTCAATTATAAGGGTGTCAATGAACTCCCGTGCAGTATAGAGCGCCGCTGTCAAACCCGCTGGCCCCCCACCTAAAATGATTAGATCATAATGGTTGCGGCTTGCTTTGGTCTTCAATCCGAGCTTAGCCGCCAGCTCAAGATTGCTTGGTTCTGCCAGAAAAGAGCCGTCGGCAAAAGTTATGGTGGGAATGATACGTTTGCCGTTGTTGGTTTTTATGACAAATTCTTCACCGCCTTTATCTTCATCGATGTCAACCCAATTGTATGGAATTTGGTGTTCACCCAAAAATTGTTTGCTGCGGCGGCAATCCGGACACCAATGTGCACCGTACACGGTTATTTTTTGTTTAGACATGTCAACCCTCAAGAATAGTGATATTATTTTAAAACATAAAAATTGAATCCATCGGTCCAACGCAGAAATTGGGCCTGAGGGGAGGTTTTGAAACCACTTCTAGTCCGTCGCCGTGTCTACCGGAATCAGAATCTCGTTTCGCCGCAAGAACCAAGGGGTAAAGGGGGAATTGTATCGGGCCCATAAGGGATCGCCCATAATGGTAAGGCCTCTTTCTTGAATCCATGACTCCAGTTCCAGCTTGTATCGAAGGTAGCCCTTCTCGCTCCAGAAACCGGAGTAGCGCACTGCGGCCATTCGTCGAGCTGGAACCTGACGCAAGGTGATATTTGGGTTCTCTGGCTCTGGAAGGGTTTTCAGAGTGTATGAGGACGGCATCATGAAGCTTACAGCCCACTTTTTCTGAACACGCCACTGTCCAACGGGCGCCGTCATCTGGATCTTCTCCCCCTTTGGCTGTTGGGAAACAGGCGCCGTCATCGCCATTTTTTTGCGCGATCGGTTGTCTCCGGAAATGTAGCCAAAGAGCATATTGAACGCCTTGTTCCCAGCCCCTTCAAGATCTCCTTCCACTACCGTTTCGGCGAGGATGTGGGATGCATAATCGCGGATCTCGAACTTATTGTCTTTTTCCACTACCTTGTATGTGGTTTCTTCGATCGCCATGGCATCCATCGCACCCATAATTATGAATGCTGCTGCAAGTGTTATTCGGATTGAACCTTTAATAGATATCAATAAACTTAATTTAAACTGCCTTCTGAAAATATTCATTCTCATTACCATATAACATCATATTGCCACTACCATTACAAGCAATAGCCACAGGGAGTCATTTTTTTATTCTTCAATGACGACATGCACAAAAAGCTTTAATCAAGGATCAAGGTTTGATTCCGGCTGTGACCCCGGTGTTTGCTCTGCCTTCTTGGTAAATTTGCATTTAGGAAAGTTCGAACACCCCCAGAACTTCTGACCGGCATACTGACCTTTTGTTGCAAGTCTTTCGATTAATTCTCCACCGCATTTCGGACACACCGGCGCTGCGGTTTCGGCATCCGAATTATCCGTTGCTTCAGCAATCTGTTTTTCATCTGAAACCTGCATGGCATCAATCGATACCTTATTATCTTCCGACTGAACTCCCATGCTAATTTTGAAAGCAGAATCCAGGTCGCTTGAAACCTCTTTGATCGAATAGGTACTCTGTGCCTTTACCCGAAGAATCGGAACACCTGCAGCCTCAAGGGCTTTGTCGAGAAACTGATCCCGTTCCCGCCGCCCTTTTTTAAGATGGCTTTTATCATCCAACTCAATTGCGCCAACAATGGAAAGATCGTTCGCATTACAGACAATAAAATCGAGATGTTTCCGGCTAATTCGGTTAAACGCACTTTGCCGTGCTGAAGAAGAAAGACCTTGGTTAACCTCGACAATATCCGCCAGTCTGACCTTGGCAAATATTCGGTATCCATTTCCAATGATTTTTTCCAAAGCACCCAGAAAAGAGCGCTCAGCAGGAGAACATAACACTTCTTTTGATTGATACGGAAAATCAACAGGGGCTTTCCCTGATTTTTTTTTAATCAGTGCAACAACAAGAGAAACCACAGCTATAAAAAGAAACCCAAATACCACTTTTAGCATGATATCAATCTCCTACAAAGAGTTTAACTTTCCTCACAAGTCCCGGTTACCCAAACCGGAAAATAGAAACTTATTATTTTAGGGGCCGTAAGTCCCACGTGGTTGACCTGTGGAAGCTGATTGGAATTCATGAATAGGATAATTAATCATGAGTCCGTTAAATCGTCATAGATGTCTATATCAGGATAGTATTTTTTTGCACATTCCGGGCAAATACCATGGCTAAATTCAGCATCAGAATGTTTATGGATATATGCTTCTATTTTGCTCCAATAACCCTTGTCATCGCGGATATTTTTGCAATGTGAGCAAATAGGCAACAATCCTCGGAGTGTTTTTATCTCCTTGAGTGTAGCTTCCAGTTCCGTTATCGTCCTTTTGTGTTTATCAACTTCTTTTGCGAGCTGCAAATTCACATTATTTAATTCTTCCGTTCTTTCAAGTACTCGCAATTCCAGTTGATAACGTTCTTGCTGAAGTTGCGAAGACATAACGTTAACCGCTTTTGTTAGCTCTGATAATTCAAGACTTGAAGATAAATCGATCTGCTCTCCGAGATGTTCCGGATTTTTAGAAACTTCCATTGCCTTTATACGAATCAAGCTCAAAGGGTCGAACACCCACCGTTTGCCAAGGTGGACGGTCAATCCGAAAACAATCAACAATGTTATTCCAAACAAAAGTGATAAATGAAAAATAAGTCGATTTACATTCGCATAAGCGGCACCGAGAGGTATTCTGATGGAAATGGCTGAAACAACTTCGCCGACAGAGCGTTGGAAACTGAGATCAGGACCATAATAGGTTACCAAATCTGCCGGTGCGGTTTCCGGGGTGCTGTGGCAACGGAGACAGCTTTGTTCCATGGCTTCTCCGCGGCGCAGGACGACAAAAAACGGAATTTCATTTATGATTTTGATATCTGAGAGTTCATTCAGATCAGGAGATTCGTTTATCTTCTCAATAAACGCCCGCTCAAACGCATCTGCCTCGTTTTCGGGGCTTCTGGCATTGATTGCGGCTTCTTTATAATAATAGTCTCTTTTTGAAAGAGAATGATAGTATTTATCAATTTCTCTGACTGCATAAGTGGAGGACATCCAAATCGGTTCAAAATATTTATCTTCAGCGTTGCCCTCAAATTTTTTAAATAAAACCGGCTTTAATTGATGGGAAAAGTAGGTATGGGTGGCAAGATTTCGATCCAGCAGTATCATGGCTTTTTCTCTTGCCTCTTCTCGAGCATGCGTTTTCATTCGCCAATTTATCGCTAATATCGAACAAACCCCGGCAATGGCAATAATCAAACCGATTGATATGAGCAGCTTGGTGCTGGCTTTGGATTTTGCTTTACCTTGCATTTTATCAGTTTATATCTTCCTTTGCATGTCTGTTTCAGATTAATATAGAATATAGGGTGTTACCAGGACAGCCCTTCTTCTTGCACTTTTGCAGGATATCCACATCATGTTTACATCTGGATAACTCCTCTTCCAACATCTTGATTCTTTGTTCTAATTCTTCATGTATCGACTTTTTAATCATAACTGTCACCCATGTTTTTTAAACTATCTGAATCAACAATACTTGCATTATTGTTAAACCACATCACGTTTAACAATAATAACGGTATTCTAAAATTAAGGTATTTTTTGTAAGAAAGTTCGTGTGAATATTAAGTACTCTTATACATATAATAAATCAGCAAAAAGTGCAAATTTTTGCAGTTAATTGGAAAGGTAACGCGGATACCATATGTTGTATTCGGGACTTTCAAAAAAGGTTTCAGATATATTGAGAATATTTTGTGCATGGTTTATTTCAAATTCGTTTAACGTTTAACTCAACTTTCGGAGGAGCAAATTCATCACTATTCCCCCTCCAATTGGGGCGTTTGGCTACTATGAAAGCCGAAATATACAAGCGCTTCGCCCATTATCAGGTCGAGCATGGAATTTATGACAT
>Ga0208648_1000726_pt1 | contig 30757 bp, 29 predicted proteins | sample AntAceMetag02UKL_FD_184772 | JGI IMG/M metagenome (GOLD analysis project Ga0208648, IMG submission 184772) | Saline lake microbial communities from Ace Lake, Antarctica - Antarctic Ace Lake Metagenome 02UKL (SPAdes) (version 2) | ecosystem: Environmental > Aquatic > Non-marine Saline and...
GATACGCACAGGGAGGCTTTTTTTTGTTAACTTCGCGCAAATCAGGCCTCCACAAGCGCATCTTCCTTTAAGTGCCGAATTGATAGGAGCCCACAGCGATTTTATTAAATTTCACTTAACATTTAAGAAATATAAGATAGTTTCTCTTACCTATCAAATATTTAAAATCATCGCTTTTAACACCCAATTCGTAAAGGATACCTGTTTTGGCTAAAAGAATTAACAGAATTTCTAAATCTCAGTACGTCAAAGGTTTACAATGCCCTAAAGCTCTATGGTTTTATAGACATCGTCCTGACTTAGCGCCTGAAATATCTGAAAGTAAGCAAGCCCTTTTTGATGTCGGTAATGAAGTCGGCGAACTGGCCAAAAAATATTTCAAAAATGGTATTGAAATCACCGAAGAATATTACGAAATTACAAAAGCAATTAAATCTACTGAAAATGCTGTAAAAAATGGGAAAAATGTCATTTACGAAGCTACAGCTTGTTCCAATGATGGTGCGTATTCAAGAATTGATATCTTGAAAAAAGTCAGAGCCTCTGACACCTGGGATTTGATAGAAGTGAAAATGTCCACTAGTGTTCAAGATTATCATATTGACGATATGGCACTTCAGCGTTATGCGTTTGTAGGCGCAGGATACAATATAAGAAAATCTATCCTAATGCATATCAACAATCAATATGTCAGATCAGGCGATATCGAAATCAAAAAACTTTTTAACCTTGAAGATTGTACAAAAATTATCAAAGATCGGCTGGATGTAGTCGGTAAAAATGTCAGAGAATTGCTTAAACTGATAAATAGTGACAAAGAACCGGAAATTGAATTTGGAGCTCAGTGTTATTCTCCTTTTGAATGTGATTATACTCACCATTGCATGAAGCACATTCCCGATTATTCCGTTTATAATATTTTCAGAGGTTCTAAGCTGGAAACATTACTTTCTGACAATATCATTGAACTTGAAGATATTCCTGATGATTTTGATGTTACGGAAAGACAATCAATTGATATTGAAGCATGGAAAAAAAATAAACTATACAAGGATAAGCACGGTATTAAGGAGTTTCTGAACACATTGGAGTATCCTTTATATTTTCTTGACTATGAAACCATATATCCTGCTTTACCGCTGTATGATAATTCCAGACCATATCAGCAGATACCATTTCAGTATTCTTTGCATATCCAGAAAAAAAGGGGGGGTTCTCTTCAACACATCGAATTTTTATATACCGATGAAGATGATCCCAGACCCTCTTTTATTAAGTCACTAATTGAAAATTGTGGAAAGAAGGGATCTGTAGTTGTATACAATCAGTCGTTCGAAAATAGAATAAACAGGGAGTTGTCCCTGGATTTTCCAAAACATAAAGCAGCGTTGGAATCGATATCAGACAGGATGATCGATCTTCTTGTTCCTTTTCGTTCAAGATTGCTCTACCATCCAGAAATGAAAGGTTCCGCCTCACTAAAAGCTGTACTTCCTGCCTTTGTTCCACGCATGAGCTATGATAAATTAGAAATTCAAGATGGAGGAATGGCTTCTATTTTATATATGAGCTGTATGAGAGGTATGGTAACAGAGGACCAAAAACAAAAAATATATGGCGATTTAAAAGATTATTGCTGTCAAGATACTCTTGCTGAAGTGAAATTGTTAGAGGTGTTATACAAAAATGGTTAAATTTGAATTCCTCGTTGCTTATAGCGGGGTTAAGTCTGCCATCTTAATTTTTTTAGCATGTAATATTATATAGAGCATCATAGCAAAGCGTAAAGACAACACCCCCATCAAAACCCCCTGCTATCAATTCCATTCCGTTTCTGATTATCATAGTAATATAGTTTAAAAACCCCATAGTAATAGCGTCTAAATCTCTTTGTAAAAGCATCCCAACCAATACCACATCCTTCTTGATTGAACCCGACCCCATATCCATCTTGCCTTTTATCTTCTTGTTTGTTACATTTTCGATAACTTTTAGTGATAATATACCTTAATTATATCAATTAACCATTTAGGTTTAACCACTCTCGCCCCATCCCCAAAAGAAAGAATCCATGAAATTAACTCCTTCGCTAAGCCCCCGGCTATGCCGGGGAGAATAGAAAAAGCTATGCTGTAGTATTTAAGAAAAAAGCTCCTTGTCGTAAGATAGGACGGGGCTGCACCCGTAACCGAGTCGAACGAAAGGAGCTGGGATGAAAAGAAGTTTATCACATACCGTTTGGGAATGTAAATACCATATTGTCTGGGTGCCGAAGAAACGGCGTAAAATCATATACGGGAAACTGCGCAATGAATTAAGAACAATTCTCAAGCCTTTGCAAGTACAAAAGTGTGGAAGTGATCGAAGGAAGTATGTGAATAGACCATATCCACATTTGTTTAGCAATACCGCCAAAATATTCAGTATCAACCATAGTAGGGTACCTCAAAGGCAAAAGCGCAATGATTATGTTTGAAAAATACAGCCGACTGAAGCGGAAATTTAGAGGGCACAGTTTTTGTGCACGCGGATATTATGTAAGTACAGTCGGCTTGGATGAAGCTAAAGTAAGGAAATACATAAAGAATCAGGAAGTTAATGAGTTTGTTGAAGACGAATATGACAGTGACTTGAGTGATCCCTTTTAGGGGAGTCCGCATCAAATGCTGTTTAAAAATAGTTTGGTGATCATTGACAAGGTGTAGCTCCGTTTCTTGCTGAGACTAAATCAATAAATAATTCCTTAAGGGATGCAAGTAACAATGCCCTTATAGGGCTAATCAAGCCACCGGCTAAGCCGGTGGTAATGACTCAAAAAATGGTTTTGAAATTTTGCTTAATATGTTTTTAGGTATTGAATCTATAAGGTCTTTTACATTCTTTGCATTTTTAAAATACACTTGATAAGAAAGCTCTATGCCTTCATTTCTTTCAGTTCTTTTTTTCATTTGTAAATGCTTTTTCATGTAATATTCAATTAATTTCGTGAATCCTTCTTCAAATAAATTTGAATATTCAGAAGCAAGGGCTTCAAGCTTATGGCCATTATCAAGAATACCAAATCTAAATTGACGTAATTTTAATGATTTACAGACTCCTGAAAACAATGCTAAAGTTGCATAGTTTCCAAGCGCCTTGAACTTTTTATTTTTTCTTTTCTTCTTTATATTTGTGAAGTGCTTTGTCATGAATTGATATATCAAATACAGCTGATAAACATGAGAAGGAGCAGTACTTCTTATCTTTTTATATCCTTCTTCTTCAAATAAAGTATTCAGTCTTCCTTGAGCATTTGCTGATCCCAAATATTTATCTTCATAATAGTACGAAGAAATTATTTTAATCATTTGCTTCAATGCTGGCCCTTTTTTAATTCTCTCGTTTAACAATTGGGTTTTACGCATTTTCCATTCATTTTGTCTTCTTTCGTAATACAACCCTTTTTGCCAGAAATATTGGGAAATTGCGTTATTAAAATCATCATTTGATACTAAATTCCAACGTTTAATGGGATTTTGCATATTTGAACGTATCGAAATTTTGTGAATCACTTCCTTGCGTTTTGAAATCTCATCAGCTATATCACCTTTTGATTCAGGGGGAACTTCAATTATTCTAACCATTACCCTTGCAACCTTGTTTGAGGTGTGAACATCCTTTATACTATGCAATGTTTGTGAACCATTAACGATCCGTGGATTTAATATTTTCAGTTCGTTGTCAGCAGGATCGTGTTGATGCTTTTTACATAATATCGTAATTCCATTATTTGAATATGCAAATTCTCTTGGATTATCTTGAAATGTTTTTCTTATGTCTTTATTTGTATCAGTTTTGCCAAGCCATAGCCTTACGTTTCGAGCAAAAAGGAGTTCAAAAGGATCATCTTCCATGTATTTTAAAAAATCATATAACCTTGCGAAAACAATAGATGTTGGAACCTCGGTTTCACTTCTTGCTGGTGTTAGTACTGTAGATATGCCGGATAAAATTAAGGGCTCAGTTTCTGGCATAGCTCCTTCAATGTGTTCAGCAACATATGAAACCATCTCCTCAAGATGTATTATGTGCACATTAAATTCTTTCACTCTAGAATATTGGACATCGTTTTTTTTATGATTTGTAATAAAAAACAAGTCCGCTTTACCATCATCATATAGCTTAAACATATTCTTATATTTAGGGCGAAGTTCCTCTCTAACTGTTTCTAAATAATTTTTTCTGTTATCCTTATTTCTAAATGCCATCCAAAACGTGGTAATTTCATCATAAAAGGTGGTCGGAGAATTAACATTATATTTTTCAGTATATTTTGAGTTAATAATATGATAACGTGTATTATTTTTTATTTCACATTGTATGAGTGCATCAGCTTTGCCGTCGCCTTTTCCGTCAGTTAGTTCATATTTTAAAAACCCTGGGAAATACATTTTTGAAAACCATTTTACAAAAGCTTCGAATGATTTATATCCTTCTTCTTCTGAAGTGTATTTCACTCTTTTTTTAATAAATTCAAATAAATCTTTTTTAGTTTGTGCCATGGATTCTCCCCTTTTCAATATTTAGTAAGCATATGAAACCTTAAGTATAAACTACAAGTCTGGATATGATATCGCCATATTGATCAAGTGAACCACCCGAATTTAATGAGTAAGAATTTTTACGGCGCCAAGCCGACGTAAAAAATCGAGTTGGACTGAACCGCTGAGGCCACAGCATAAATGTATGGAATTTTATCTTACTGGAAAGAATCTTTTTGGCCTAAAGCGGCCGAACAATTGAGTGGAATATAAGCAGAAAAGATTAGAAATTGCAAGAGAAAGGGATAAAGATTTACTTAAATCCTCGATATATCCATAATCAGGACGTAATTTGGTATCTACCACATAATTAGCAATCCAAAATATCATAAGAATGTTCTCGTAAAGGTATTGTGTATCCCTTCGTTCTGAGGTGACGCGCGGTATGACCTGTATAATACACAGTCATCAACAGCAACTGTCCTTGTTCACAATGGGGGCAAGTCAGCGGTGAAACAGCTGATGGGTCAGATCTTCATTCTTCACATGGAGGAGCCGGGGTCGGACCGAGCTATCATTGTGAATACATGATATAAATTTGTCATTATAAGCTGTTTTTCGGTCTTAGCGTGCTAATTTCGCCTGTAAAATTGACCCTGTAAGGCGACACGTTTTCTTTAAGTTCGAAATCATCTCCCGTTCCCGTAACCTTTCTTCCGATAGCCTTGAACCCAAGTTTATCCTTCACCTGCTCAACAAAATATTTATTACCAACGGCAATACTCTGCGTCCATTTAGCTTTACGCGAAATATCATTTCTGTCGAGGGCGTCTCCCACCCAGCCCTTGTAAGCTTCACTCAACCTGTCACTATCATCGATACCTAAAAGGGTCATCAACCGTTTGCGGTCAATCAAACTATATCTCTTAGATGGAGCCCGTATTTCATTATAGCCGCAGAAAGGCCATTCTGATGGATGTTTAACCACTCCGGTCCTGACCATATTTAAATCGATATATACCAGACACCGGATGAGATGGTCGTCATGCTGAATAGCGGTTGCGTGGTAGCGATCCTCCCGGAACGCACCTTTTCGTGTCTTCCTTATGTTGTATTCTTGGGCTGTGCGGCCAGCGACCATTTGGATGGTTTTGGGCAGAGTTTCCCGGCTGCCCCCATCCTGAACAAGAAGGTGGATGTGATTCGATGTGACGTTGTAATTCAGAATCCTAGTGCCAAGTCGCTTCTTTGCTTCATACCGCCATCGTAACCACCGCCTGCGATCCCTGGCGAAATTCAGTAAAAACTCCTTCTTGTGGCACCGATGCGTTATATGCCAAATCAAACCCGGTATGTAGTATCGGTTTCCCCGTGGCATAAGTATCCTGAGCTACATTATTTTTCTTAAAAGCCTGTTTTTGACATTAAAATCATCACGCTAAGACTCGATAAACACTATTATTTTACTGTTTTTAATGTTTTATCAATATATTATCTCGGTCCGACCCCGGAGGCAGCGAGCGCAGATTTTACCAGAAAATCACCGACATTTACGCTACCAGCGTCGATTACAATAGGGATGCTCCGACCACCAAAATATTTTTTGCAAAGGTTCAAAATAAGCTGTATTTTGCCATCCATGGACATACTGCCGCCGAACTTATCATGCAACGGGCGGATAGCAATAAGGAACATATGGGGCTAACTTCCTGGGAAAAAACACCAAGCGGGAAAATACTGAAAACCGATGTATCCATTGCCAAAAATTACCTCACAAAAGAGGAGCTGGCATCCTTGGGGCGCATCGTCAACGCCTATCTGGAACTGGCGGAAGAACGGGCTCTCAGAAAGATTCCCATGACCATGGAAGATTGGGCAAAACGACTGGATATGTTTCTAGAATTTGCCGATCGTACTATTTTGGCGGACAGTGGAAAGGTGTCGGCTGAGATCGCCAAGGCCCACGCCGAAAGTGAGTTTGAAAAATACCGTATTGTTCAAGATCGACTGTTTGAAAGTAATTTTGATAAAACAGTCAAGCAGCTGACGGATGGCAAATGAGGGAAGAAAAAATGAACCTGTCAAACGAAGACAAGCAGCTTTTGTCTGAGGAGGACGAACCAAAGAAAATTTACCCCGTTAAATGCTACCTTTGGTAGCCCTCTAACAGGGTGAATCTGTGTCCATTGGTGTTCATTCGCGGTTAATTATGCTGTTTTTGTAACATATTGAATCACCTATTTATTTTCATTGATTTTTTTTCCATATTCAATTATAGACCTTCAGAGCTTTTTTAAGCAGGGAGAATATCGGGAACGCCCCTTGATTCTCCTGTCGTAATGACCACCTGCTGCCGCTTCACAGTATGTCCGATAATATAAGGACGTTCCCAACCTGAGTTTTTCACTAAGAATTCAAGTCACCGCTGTTCTAAATGTGTGAGACAGAAGAACGCATAATTACATGATCATTCCGAAATGCGTCCCGGATTATTGATGAGGGGTTAAAGCACGTTCAGCATGAACGTCCCCAAAAATGGCTGTAGTTATTGCGGTTATTCCATTCAAACTAAAGGCCCTTTCCCTTATTACAATGAAGAATGGGAAAATGTTCCGTTGGATAATTTTCACGAACCCTTGATCCATGCAGCAATTGGTTTAATGGCAAATATTTACTGCCCTAAATGTGATAAAGAAAAAAGATACATTATTGCAAAATACAAAAAACCTGTTTCAAATGTCCTTGATATATGGGCAGGAAGTATAACAAAAACGGTAAAGAAAGTTTGCCATAAATGCAAAAAGCCAATTTATCTCATTCTGCCTGATAATAAAATACAATGCCCTCGTTGTAAAAAAGGCACATTTTCTTTAGATACCGACAACATGGATGACGAAGAGGATTTTGATCATACTCCAGTCCCTGCACCAAAAAAAGCATTAAGAATTGTGCAAAGCGGCAAAACTGTCAAAGTTCCAAAACCAACTGTGATAATCGATTCAGCCGAACATATGGGATATACGTTTTACAGATTTACAAATTGGATTAAAGGAACAATAAGAAAAAGGTTGAAAAATGGAGACTACTCCATTGAAGGAATGGAAGATGAAATTTCTATAGAAAAAAAGACGCTTTCCGATTTTGTTAGTTCAATAATTTCCAAAAGGAAGGAATTTATTGGAAAAATGGAAAGGCTTTCAAAACTAAAAAAGAAATGTGTTGTAGTGGAGGCATCATTTTCTGAAGTTAAATCTTATTATTCAGAAAGCGATGCTCACCCTAATGCTGTCGTTGGTAGCTTGATTGCCGCTCAGGAAAAATGGAGTATCCCCTTTTATTTGCTTGACAATTTTAAACTTGCTGAAGAGTTTGTTGCTAGTATGTTAAGCAAATACCATGCATTATGTTGGCTTGAAAAAAATGGATTCAAAAAATATTTTATTGAAGGAGATATATAATATTATAGAAGGAGACCTCTATGATCATTTGTTTTGGAATGGATCTCGACGGTTTGTTGCCCGATCGGCCCCAATCGAAACTTGGTTATCTAACTGTCGGACCAAACAGATTCCTGTCAATTCTCGAAACTCAGCTTGGCCTTGGAGCACCTTTTGTATCAGCTGCAGCACGGTTGGTTCAGTACCGTGCGTGTTTAAGTGAACTCGATACAGCAAATCGATTCTATCATCAGTCCTTTCAAGTTGATGAGCTTGGAGTAACAAGAACTCTACTGAACTGGCGCGACGTATGGTACCTGGCCGGCTGGGACGGGAAAATCTCCAAAAATGCAGGTCAACGATTAAATGACATGGCTGCAATTGAAACGCTTGCACGCCGGAAGGTCGCGCCATCTATGGGTGAACGTCTGCAGGCCGTATTAGATGCCCTGAAAAAACGAAAAACTCAGGTTGAAAAGGTCCAGCTTGCAGATGAATTTGATGATATCCCGTACCTTTGGCAAGATATTATATCTAATTTTAAAGTTGAAGAACTCCATATCGATAAGCGCCGTCCGGGTGCAAAGACCGGGTCCGATCTTTTAAAACTTCAAAAAGCGCTATGGGCACTGGGAAATGAAAACAGAACAAAAATACCTGAAGTTAGAATGAAGGGAGACGGCAGTGTTATTGTTCTGAAAGCCCGATCAAAAGCGGTTTCCGCCCGCCTGATCGCCGAATATATAAAATTGAAGCCTCAATCCAAAAGGCCTGCTGTAATAGCGGGCAAAAGCGGGCTTGAATTCGATGAGGCTCTCATCAGTGTTGACGAACCCAGGTGCGGTTTTCAGAAACCATCAAATTGGAGGCCGGTTTTGCAGATTGTTCCATTGGCTCTGGGCTTGATCTGGGAACCGCTTGACCCGGCAGTGTTGCTTCAGTTCCTGACACATCCTGTGGGTCCATTACCTTTAAGGGTTCGCAGGAGGTTGGCCTCCGTTGTATCCGAACATCCGGGAATCGGAGGCACATCCTGGCAAAAGGCCTTGTCCAAAATAATGGAATCTGAAAAGGAAAAACGTGGGGCAGATGAAGATCAACTCAAAGCTTTAAACGAAGAAATCAGTTATTGGCTGCAGCCGCCCCGGTTCGCTACAGACCAGGGCGCACCGGTCACCTTAATTGCGGAACGCTGCTCAAAAGTCGGCAAATGGCTGGGAAGATTGCTCGGTGTCGAAGAGGACCCCCATCAAAAAGCCCTTTACGCATCGGCCTTGAGACAGGCAATGGATATATCTCAAGCTCTGGATGAATTGTCGACTCAAAATGTAAGAAATATTGATCAACAGCAACTCTATCGCCTCTTGGATCAAGTGTACGGATCAGGGGGCGACATCCCTGATATATACGCTGAATGCCTGCACGTTTTAGCGGCTGACAATCCGGCCGCTTTTATCAACACCTGCGATGAGCTGGTATGGTGGGATTTCTCCATGCCGAATCTTACACAGCCTTACCCCTGGACCGGAAAAGAAGTTTCAATACTGGCAGAGAATAATGTTCGATTACAATCGCTGGATACCGTTCTCCAGTATCTTGCAAAGACATGGCTGCGACCGGTGCTGTCGGCCTGCAAGCGGATAATTTTTGTTCTACATGAATCCGATGAAGCCCATCATCCCCTGTGGGATCAAATTACAACGTGCGCCGGAGGTTGGAAGGAATTGGACGTTGAAATATTTTTACAGCAAACAAAGAAGTTTCCATTGCTCTCGGTAACAAGCACCCCGATAAAACACAAGCCTCTGCCGCCTTTTGAAAGATGGTGGCATCTAAAAGACGGCAAGCTGCTAAGCAAGCGCAAAAGGGAATCTTATTCAAGCCTGGATGCATTTATCAAAAGCCCCTATCAATGGGTGTTGGGATACAAAGCAAAACTGTATGCAGGCAGTCTGACTGAGCTTTCAACCGGCAACCAGTTAAAAGGAACGCTGATTCACAGGCTGTTTGAGGACTTTTTTACAAAGCATAGCAATTGGAGCAGACTGCAAAAAAACTCCATAATATTGTGGGTGAATGAACGCTTGAAACGCTTGATCGAGGAAGAGGGCGCCGTGCTGCTAAGACCTGGCCAAACAATGGAGCGTGAATTATTTCAGGAAACAGGCCGCAGGGCTCTCTTAGCTCTGGTAAGCCACTTGAAAGAAGCCGGGATCAAAGACGTCAAAGTGGAAAATTACGAGGAAGCTCGATTTATTGGCGGAGATCTTGCAGGATACATGGATATGTTGCTGGTAGATCAAAAAGGGCGTGAAATCGTTTTGGACATCAAATGGGGAGGACTTCCGTATCGTGCTGATGATCTGAAAAACAACAATCATTTACAGCTGGCAATCTATTCATACTTAAGAAAGCAAAAAAGAAAAGGCAGGGGTTGGCCTGAACAGGCCTATTTCATTATTGAAAACGCGCGGCTACTTGCCCAAAATAACACCATTTTTCCGTCGGCATTAGTGTTTGGCTCTGAGACGGGAGAGACCGCCAAGGATCTTTGGAAAAGATTTGAATTCACCTGGCAATGGCGGCGTAAACAGATGAAGAAGGGAATTATCGAAGTCACCGTGACAGGTACGGAAGCAGATTCGGAATCGGTTCCTCCGAAAGATGGTATGATCATCGAGGAACATAATGATCGCTTTAGCGATTATGGTGTATTAACCGGCTGGGGAGAAAATACATGAGCAAAAAGATTCGTTTTATAAGTGCGGGAGCCGGTAGCGGTAAAACATTCAGACTCACAGAAGAGATGGAAAAAGCCCTGGCAAAAGGCTGTGTACGTCCTGCCGGTATTATCGGTACAACATTTACTAAAAAAGCCGCAAGAGAATTGCGTGAGCGTGTGAGGCAGCGATTAATTCAAAACGGCAAGATTCAGCTGGCAAATGAGATGGAACAGGCCATGATTGGAACAGTTAACAGCGTATGTGGACAGCTGCTCAAGCGGTTTGCTTTTGAGACGGGCTTATCACCTGAGCTGGAGGTGCTGCCTGAAGAAGAGGGACAACTGCTTTTTAACCAGGCCCTGGAAGCTTCCATCTCGCTTGAGCAAGTTCGTTTGCTGAATGACATTTGTTTACGATTGGACATTCAGGACTGGAAAACCAATGTAAAAAATATTGCTGACGCTGCCCGTGCCAATAACATGAATCCCAAAACGGTCAGAGGGTTTGGCAAGAAAAGTGCCGATGAATTCCTATATTTTTTCCCGAGAGCGACAAAGAATGATTTGTACGCTATATTTTATAAAAAAATTACCAGTGCAATAAAGGGTATAGAGAATAATGACGATTCAACCAAAGGGACCAAAGGCTATCTTGACTTGTTGAAACAGATTCAACCTGATGTCAAAGAAAAGCGGTTAAAATGGAGCCTTTGGGTCAAACTGAGCAAAGCCCTGCCGACCAAACGGAGCTTGTCCTGGGGGGAATCTGTTCAGGATGTCGCCATTCAATACGATAAGCATCCTATGCTGCATAAAGATATACGGCAGTGTTGTAAAATGTTGTTTGCTATCGCAGCCGCTACACTGGACCAATATCAGGAATTAAAAAAGGAAGGAGGCCTTATTGATTTTATCGATCAAGAAAAGCTGATGTTGGAGGCACTGGAAAATACATCAATCCTGCAAACACTCAATGAAGAGATTGATCTGCTACTCGTCGATGAGTTCCAGGATACCAGCCCAATTCAGCTGGCCTTGTTTCTGAAACTGGCATCTGCTGCCGAGCAAGTAATATTTGTTGGAGATGTGAAGCAAGCTATATATGGTTTCAGGGGGACTGATCCTGAATTAATGCTGGCTGTGCTTCGAGCCGTACGTGCTGAGGGCGGCAAAACGGATGTCATTGAAAAATCATATAGATCCCGTCCGGCTTTGGTTGCTTATCATAATGCGATTTTTTCGGTTGCCTTTTCAGACACAATTCCCAAAAAGCAAATAGAGCTCAAACCTGTGCGAAAGGAGATCAAAAACGAATCCGTAGTAGAGCACTGGTGCTTAAAAGATGAAAACAAAGGCCTTCGGGCTGTGGCGCTGGCTCAAGGCGTGATGAAGTTGATACAATCCGGGCATAGAGTTGTCGATCCGCTGTCAAATCAGATTAGGCCGGTTCGTTTTGAAGATATTGCAGTTCTGGCCAGGACAAACGATAATGTTGAACTGCTGGCGGAAGCACTTTCAGCAGCAGAAATTCCTGTAAAAAGAGAGAGAGCCGGGCTTGCAAGTACTCCGGAAGCCAACTTGGCACTTGCCTGTCTGCGGCGCATGGCGGATACGTATGATACTCTGGCAAGTGCAGAAATTGTGGCGTTGAGTGAATGCAAAGAACCGGGCATATGGTTGCAAGATCGCCTGGAATATCTTGATTCGGGAGCGCCCGGACATCTATGGGGCGATAGTGAGGCATTCGGAAATCCATTGCTCAAGAATCTAATGCAACACCGCGATCGTATCCGATACCTAACACCGTCAGAGGCCTTAGCGCATGCAATTAATGTTGCCGATGTTAGGCGTATTGTAGTCGGATGGGGGCCGCAACAGCAGCGGGCCAGACAGCGCTTGCAAAACATAGATGGACTTATCGGATTGGCGGAGGAATACGAGGACCATTGCGGCACTCAGCGCCAGGCAGCGACGATTACCGGTTTTTTGTTATGGTTTAAGGAACTTGCGAATGTTGGTATGGATCACCAGCCTGAAGACCCCAAAACCAATGCAGTTCAAATGTCAACTCATCACGGTGCCAAAGGTCAAGAATGGCCGGTGGTAATCGCAACAGATTTTGAGGGTAATTTGTGGTCGCGGCTTTGGCAGTTAAATGTCTTTTCTGAAAGCAAAACAACTGATTTAAATGATCCGCTTGCCGGACGTCGCATTCGCTATTGGCCATGGCCTTTCGGCGGACATTCCGCCGGAATTAATGTGAAAAATCGAATCCAAGAATCGGAAACCGCCAAGACAATTTTGAACCAGGACATAGCTGAGGCTAAACGGCTACTTTATGTCAGTATGACCCGTGCCAGGGATCTGTTGATCCTGCCTCTTCCTGCGAAAAAGCCAACAGGACCATGGATGGAGACGCTCAATGCCGGATGGATGGTACCAAACGGTAAAAAGCTAAATCTGCCGAACAAATTGATTGTTCCTACAGCTCAACGAGAATTTGAGGCAAAAGATTTCGCGGAATCTGATAAAAGGGACAAGTATAAACCTTTATGGTTCGGACCGAGACAAGATCCTGTCGAGAAACTTCCGGCAAGTGCGAGCCCATCGTCTATGTCTGAAGCGGAGGGAGCTTCTGTAGTAGAGACAAAGGCTATCGGGAAAAGAATTGGGATTAAAGGTACCCCTGAAATGGAACTGGTCGGAAATGCTTTGCATGGAATAATTGCAGCGGAAATTGTCAATCCAGGTTTGGAAGATAACGTTTCAACGACTCAACGCATTATTGACAACTATGGGTTAACTCGTCACCTAAATGCCGGCGATGCAATTTCATCTGCATGTAATTTTTACGATTATATTAAAGCGACTTTTCATCCGAAGCGTATATTTATCGAATATCCAGTAGAACAGGTATTGGAAGACGGTCAGGTAGTGAAAGGCTGGATCGATGTATTAATCGAGAACAAAGATGGCTGGGTTATCATTGACCACAAAGCTTCCCCAAGGCCACGCAATGAATGGGAAGCCGAAGCTTTAAAATATTCCGGCCAGTTAAAAGCATATAAGAATGGAGTTGAAGCAGCAACGGGCAGAAATGTGCTGGAAAGCTGGATTCATTTACCTGTTGCAGGGGGGATGGTACATGTGGCCTTATAGATCAAATCCAACAATCAAAATTAATGTAACTACAGATTCCATTAATGAATATATCAAGCGACTCTTGTGGGAGTGGGGTCAAAGCCTGAAATGTGAATTAACAGCAACCGTCTGCTTTTAGAAATGATACAATAGGTTTTAAACACCGCAGGTTTTTATAAGGGGTGCATTTTGGCAACTATGATCCCGGAAAATGTTGAAAGCTTCGCAACGGAGGGTGAAAAACAATTTTTTCACTTTCTTGAATCTGTTGCTAAGCCTGACTCTCAATATATCGCATGGTATACACCCGATTTGAAAGGAAAGGAACCCGATTTTATATTATTTGGTGGTAAGATTGGACTCATCGTTTTTGAAGTCAAAGATTGGGCCTTAGAGCAAATCCGAGAGGCAAATCCACAGCATTTCATTCTCAGTATGGGTGGAAAAACTAAATCCAAAAAGAATCCATTCCAGCAAGCCCGTGACTACTTTCTATATTTAATGGATACTATTAAAAATGATGGTCGTTTAATTTCAAAAGAACCAGGTTACCACGGAAATCCTAAGATCCCCATAAACTACGGTGTTATTTTTCCGAACATCAATAAATATGAATACACGCAAAAAGAATTCGATCGCGTTATAGACACTGATAAAATCTTTTTCTGGGACGACATGCACCCGGAATCTGATATATGTAAGGATTCAACGGGAAAATGTTTTCTTGAAATCCTTATAAAGATGTTTGCCCCTCAGTTCAGGTTTACGATTACCGGCAAGGAATTAAATCATCTTAAACAACTTATTTTTCCCATCGTCAGAATTGAACTTCCGGAAAGAAAATCGGAACTCCCTTACGAAAAAAGAATCAATCGTCTTAAGGGCTTGGACAATCACCAGGAAGCAATCGCCCGAAAATTTGATGGTGGACACAGAATCATCGTCGGTCCTTCTGGTAGCGGTAAAACACTAATTCTCGTGCATAAAGCAGCTTTCTTATTGAAATATAACCCTGATATCAAGAATATCCTTTTTGTCTGTTATAACATCACACTCGTTAATTACATTAAAAGATTATTAGCTGATAAAGAAGTTCCTCTTGGGGAAGGTGGCGTTCGTGTTAAGCACTTTTATCAACTCTGCTCTGAAATAATCGGTGAAGATGTTGCTTATGAAAATGAGTCATCGGAATATTATGAAGTTATCGATCAAGAGACACTATCAAAAGTTCAAGATTATAGTGTGAAATATGATGCGGTCCTGGCTGATGAAGGGCAGGATTTTTCAGACAATATGTACAAAATCGTTATCGCCCTGCTGAATTCAAAAACAGACAGCCTGACAATCGCCCTTGACGACAATCAGGACATATACCGGCGTGATTCCACATGGAAAGAGGTCGGAGTTAAGGCACGTGGACGTGTTCACAAAATATCGTATGCATACAGAAATACCAAAGAAATATCAAATTTCGCATCTAAATTTATAGGAGAAACAGAGGCAAAGGCTGATACACAACAAACTGGACAACTTGAACTGTTTCCAGACTTTTTTGATTTTAACGGTCCAAAACCTGAACTGAAGCAACTCCAGAACTTTGATTCGATAGTGGAATATGTAGCTGAAAAAATAAAGGAGATAGTAAAAACAGAAAGGTGTCCCTATTCTGAAATTGCCATTATATATACCATGAAGTCACCGGGGGATAATCTAAAGGAACCCTTACCTCTTATGATTGAAAGGGCATTAGAATCCAATGGTATCTTGAGTAACTGGACATCAGAAAATTATAGATCAAAAAGAACTTATGATATAACAACTAATAGTGTAACGATATCGACCATTCATAGCGTAAAGGGGCTTGATTATTCGTGCGTCTTTTTACTGGGACTCGATTGTCTTGGAGGTGAAAGATGGTCAGAGGATCAGATTAATAGGCTCACTTACGTTGCAATTACAAGAGCACGATATCAGCTTTTCATTCCATATATTCATGAAAGCTCATTGATAAAAAGATTGATAGCCATTCGATAGATTGGAACAAATTGAAAAAGCTTTTAATTTATAGGTGGATGTCTTTGGGGTTAGTCAGAACTTGATCAGTTTTGAAAGTAGAGAATCGGCTTAAGTCTAAAAACACTGGTTTTGACAAAAAATCCCGTTAATTAAAAATGTAACACACGATACATATTTTTCGTTTTTAGAAAGTTAGTGGTTACTTTTTTATCTGCGTTTTGATTAAATTAAATATAATTTGAGAGGTGTATTATGGAAACCAATGAGATTAAATTAGCATGGATTGAAATTTGTTATCTTTTATCAGAAAGTATAAAACAAGATATCAATGAGAAGGATTTTGAAAATCAAGTTCTAAGAACTATAGAAAGATTGGGGTGGCAAGAATATGCCGGTGAAATTGAACGACAGCCAATCATACAATTAGGTAGAAAAGGGAGTATTAGACCAGATTTAGTTATATATGGATCTATCAAGAAAGCATTAATTGTCATAGAGGTAAAAAGACCCGTAGAAGATATAAGCAAAGATGATGTAATAGGGCAATTAAAATCTTATATGCGTCAAATGAAAGCGGATTTTGGCTTAATTATAGGAAAAGGAATCCATATGTATTACGATGGTTATCTTAATCCCCAGGCAGAGCCTCTTTTATTGGATAAAATACCTTTTGAACGTGAAACAAAAAAGGGACAAAAGTTTGTTGAAATATTCAACCGGGAGGATTTTCTCGCAAAAAGGTATGATTCTCATTTAAACAACCTTATCGATCAGTTTGATAGAACAAGAAATATTAAAAAATTGAAAGACACGTTGCTTACAGAAAGCAATAAAAAGAAAATTTATCAATTCCTGAAAAATGAATATGCTGATTTTGGTTCTGATATTATTACAGCAGCTTTGGGTAGTCTTAGAATTGAATTGTCCTTTGATGAAGATAAAAAGACAAAAACAACATCTAAAATTCCAGAGATTCCTGGTCCCAAAGAACATACTGTAAGATATAAAGCCATGGAAACCATAAAAAATGCGAAAGGTGGTATAACTTATAAAGAACTCAAAGAGGCGACTGGTTTTAGTGATAAGCAACTCAATAATATTCTTTACAAACTGAAGAAGAAAGGAATGATCGAATCTCCAAAGCGGGCATTTTTTATCGCAAAATAATCACAATAAATTCATAAAGAATTATCTCAAATCATTGAAAGATAGGTGAAAAACTTTGCTGATAGCAGAAATCCGCAGAAAATTGATTGATCTTGAAGATCTCGATCCCGAAGAGGGCGATGTCCTTACACAGCTCCGAACAATGTTGAAGGAAACAAAGGAAGATCTTCTGACATCGGATGTCTTTGGTGTGTTGAAGTATTTACCAAGAAATCCTTACTTTAATGCAGTCCTTAATGCTATAGTTGAGCGAAATCCGCATTCTGTGCTTTTCAAAAAACTAATCGATAAATTAGGATCAAAAGCTGAATCATTTAATTTTCGTTTTTGGCCTTCTTATCCAACTCCGACTGGGTTTTCATCAACAATAACTGAACCTGATGTTCAAATTTCAGGTAGTGACATTTTAATTTTTATTGAAGCTAAGTTGCATAGTACTTTCGGTGAATTGCAAATAGAGCGAGAACTTGCAGTTGGGTTAGAGCAGTCCAAAAGTAGACAGTTTTTTCTTATACTCGTGACCTTGAGTACAACAGTGCCGAGCATTTCATTCGAAGGTCATCGACTCAATGTTTTAAAGTATCTTAAAAATATTTCTCCGTCTTCAAAAATTCCAGAACATATCGCTAATCAATTAAAATCTAACTTCGACCGCGTCCTATACATCAGCTGGCAGGCAGTTTTATCTGCGATGTATACAGCGAATAATCAACATAAATTCTCTGAAGGTATCAATTCTGAAGAAATTCGTTGCTGTACTGACCTGATTGAAGATCTTAAACAACTGATGTTGATGCGAGGCATTCAACCGTTTAATGGTTTTTCTTCTATTGTCCGAAGGAAAGCCAATCAATATATAAAATTCCCCATATTGTTTGATATTCCAACGGATCAGCCCGGACCTTTTTATGGTATTGATTGGAAAAGTATGTCTTGGTTAAATAAATTCGTGCCATTCAAACAAAGGGAGCACTATATTTTTCACCAAATCAAAGAGCATAAAATTGGCAGAATCAATTTTTTGAAAATAACCTTAAATAGAAGATTATGTTTAGACCGTATAAAAGTCTTGCCTTGGGTTATCGAAAAAAATAACACATTGAATATTGTTGATATAATAGAGAAATACCAAATTGGAAAAAATCCTATTAATTTGTTTAAATGGAGGAAAAAATGAACACGGAAGAGGAACTTTCTCATAACGAAATTTCAGATCGTATTGTAGCAGGAATGGGACTCGTATATGATCTCTTTAACGAAATGAACAGTTTTTTTCGTATGCTTGTCGAGACATTAAAGTCATCAGATTTAGATCTGCTTTTGCTAAAACAAAAACAAAACCAGAACGAACAAAAATTTATTTTACCTAAAAACAAAAAAGGCCTGTTTTTGAGCTCTGCAGACGAGTATGTTAAAAGAGATATGGGTTTTGCAGCGCAGATTGTCGACGATGAAGACACAGGGGATGATAAAAAAGGAATTCAAATTACTCCAGATTCTCAATTTATAGCAGTTCGAGCTATTCTTTATGAACCCGAAGCAGCCAAGACAGGTTCTTTTAAGCCATTTGTTGTTGGGGCAATACTTTCATCTTTAAATCAATCTTCCCGAGGAAAGGCACTTAAAGAAGTTGGGGGTGTGGGCAAAAAAAAAGAAAATTTTCAACTCAAAAAGGCTGGTCGTATTTATAAAGCCATAATTCAATTGGATCAATCTTTGAAAACAGGGCAAGAAATTTCTTGGGATAGTTCAAAGTTTAAATTTTCAGCAACTGTGAGTGGTATAGTGGCTAAGCCCCTCGTAGAATTTGATGCAGAGGAAAAGTTCAACGAATTTGTTGAATCATTAATTAATCTTGCTAAAATTTGATGAATCTTAGTGAAATTATTGATGTTAATTTTTTGACAGAGAAAATTGGTTTTAAGAATTTATGAAATATATAAAAGAGAGAATTTTGTATGTGGAAGTCAACCGCTTGCTGGGGACAATAATAGACCTGGAGACTATAGGCCCTATTAGGAATGAATTCAGAGATACCAGAAGGTATGAAAAAGTTAGACCATATCTTTTCGGATATCTGACTGGAAATGCAATAGTCCAGAAATATGTTGAAAAATCTGACCACATCCCCCAGTTAGTGCAATGTGACTATGGCGACGCCCCTAAAATTATAAGTTTCTATTCGTCCATGAGTGAATATCCATTTTCTGATGCTATTCGCTCTCCACGCCGAGCACTCATACTAACTGCCGGCTGCGAGATATTGAGCTTTGGAGCCAGATCCGCCATCGTAAACCCCAACTCCCTAACCGCCCAGTAACACAAAAGACTTCTTGCTTTGGCTTTTGTCGGCTGCTTTCCGGGCTGAAATATTTCTTCCGGCTTAATGGAATAAATCTCAGCCACTCTGTCAGCGATTTTATCTATATCATAACCTCTCGACTTTAGCTGGTATTTGCGTTCAAGAAACTCATCGGCAGCCTTTAAAACCCTCTCAACGAAATCAGAATCGCCAAGTACACGTTCATCACTTTTAAAGTGGATGTTTGTCCGCCGAAGGGACTTGATCACAGACCAGCCGCCGCTGCTTCGGATGAGTCCTCCGCCGGTGAGTTCGGGGCGCTTGCCCTCCTGGATGCCTTTCTGAACAAATATTTTGTAACGGCGTCGCGCAGTTGATCTCTTTTTATCGAACAGTTTCAAAACATACGCATCATCTTGCCACTCTTTTTTCTTTTTCCCCATGATAACGGCGTGCCCGCAAAAAGGGTATTTGTCCAGTGCTTTTATATCTGTAACCAGCCTGGCCCGAATCGGATTAAGGTGAATATACCGGACAAGTTCCAATAGATAGGTATCCTCTTGACAAAGAATAGATTTGCCGTGCCCTGTTAAATCTAATGATATCTTAATCGGAAAAACGTGTTCCCGTCAGAATGAGTTTAAAAAAAGGTGTATTTGGCAAAAACTATTTAACCGGGGTAACGGTTCTGAAAAAGCTGGCCGCTTCGACGATGTCGACGGTTAAAATTCATGGCATGTCCGGTTAGAAGCCTGCACATAACGGTGGAAAGCGGACAAGCACCTGTGCGCAATAAAAGGTGAAAGTGGTTGGGAATCAGAGCCCATGCAAAACATTTTGTATGGGTTTCTGAAAGTACCTTCCCCAGGCGATCCAGAAAAATAATCCTGTCAACGTCATCATTAAATATTTTTCTTCGCTCGATGCCTCTTACGATAATATGATGAAGGGCACCGGGAGCATCAATACGCGCGTTACGTAGCATAACAGAACCCTATCATATATCAGATAAAGTAGAAACTTATAATTTTAGGGGCGTCCCGGAAGTCCATTAATTCATAATTCAAGCTTTGACCCCATTCATAAGTTTCCATTAATCTATGAGAGAATCTTATTATTTGAGGAGCATCTTTAAGTCCGTTAGAGTGTGCCTTTGTCAGGTTATTTACTTATTTATGGACGTCCCGCAGGTGCCTTGGCCTCGAAAAGCCATTGAAGCCGCCGGTTCAGGTCCTTGGCAAACTTCAATATGAATTCCCTCTTATGACAGAGGTGTGTGATGCGCCAAGTGCGGCCTGGTATGAAATGTCGATGGGCTCTCGCCAACGGATTTCCTCTATATGAACGTTTTTAACTCTAAAAAGGGCATTATACGGGAAAAATCGGGTTCTTTTCCATATCATTCTTTCAATTTTCAAATGGTTATATTGGTGCGACCCCGGATTCTACAGTGGCATTGTTAGCGCTCGTTTGCTTCTTAAAACTATGCTAAGAATTACAAAGGATCAAATATTACTCCTTATATACAACCCCACTCTGTTTCATATTATTGATTTCCTCAAGTATGCGCTGCGATAAGTCGACTGTCATGTCTGAAATTTGCTTTATAAGTTTTAGAATATCTTCTGGGGTTCCCTGTTTTCGCGCAGTCAGCATGTATAGCGCAAGGTCCAGATTGTCGCGTTCATTCTTTATAGCGCCCCATAGCTTTGGAAGTTCTTTGGCTGCAAAAAATGTTTCGAGACGAATCCCCCAGATACTGAATTCCGTCTCCCATTGTATGAAAGCCTCATTGTATTTTTGCATTTGTTCGTTTTTTTGTTGAGATTGCACTCCTTTCATATGTCCAACTACAACCAATTGGGAATGGGTCAAAATAACTGATACGGCCTCGTTGACACCCTCCAACGCCCTGTATCTTTGTTCGAGTTCCTTATCAAACTTGATTCTTTCTGCTGTAAATACCTGTTGGAACACCCAGTTCCTCTGCTGCCACTTAGAGGTGATATATTGAACAAGAAGCCCACTAATTACAGCTCCAGCAATGAGTAATCCGAATGGGGAATTAAGGAATTTCACTAATAGCTGCATATTATTTGTTACCTTTTGCTCTTCAATCGTTAGAGATTACGACACAGCCTGATGCACCCTCAAAAACCAACCAATATATCCAGCACCGATGTCGTCTGTTCATTTCTAATACCGTTTTCGTTTTCGATTGCGTTTCTTTTTCAAACGCTAATCGCTGCGGATCACCTGCAAGCCCGGGAATGAGCTTGAAGGGATCATGGACGGACGCTGACAGGTGTGACAGCACGTTGGCCAGGTCTTCATTCTTCACATTATGCCGAAAAACTGTCAAGAATGAAGACCTGACCCTCATGTTTTTTTTAATTGGAAAAGTCTTTTAAAAAGCTATTAAATCCCGGATTTTCGACCAACAGTTGTCCACCGACTTTGATCAAAGCTTTTACCTCGGACTTTTCAAGTGTAAATGACGTCGGTAGGTTGTTGAAATAATCTCTTTCCTTTTCATCTGAAAGGTTGTTAAATTCAAGATCTGCAACGTAGAGTTTCAGGCCTGCACCAGCCAATCGAGGAAGTTTGAATCCGTCAGTAGCATGTTCATCCAGCTTTGCCTGACAAACGTATAGTACTTTTTGGTCCTTAATCCTTTTGCTCAACAGTTCCTTAAACATTTCAACCGTTTCAAAGGTATAATTGTCCATCGATAGCGTACAGGTTTTATAGCCTACCGTTATCAGGCCGGGTGGGCTTTCCCTCTTGTCGACCTGCTGGGGTGACGTAGTCTTGGCATTTACGACAATTACCAAAAACCGCTTGATATTACCGTCATTGATCTTTTGCCGGATGGAACTGCGTACATAAAGGTCATAAACGGCTCTGAGACCGAGATTGTCTGCCAAACCGCCGTCCATCAAATGCATGAACTCATGATCCTCCACGTTTTTATAAATTGCATTGTTCCAGGTGGCATAATATCGTCGCTTATTTATCCAGTAGTCTTCCAGGGCCGACTGGTCTTCCCCGTCCAATTTGCTCCCCTCTTTGCAGGGATAGTTTTTCAGAGTAATGGGAGAAAGCAAAAATGGAAACGCCGAAGAGGATGCGACCCCTTTGGCTACAGGATAAGAAAGGAGATCCGATCCGAGATAGCGAAACTGATCACTGGTAAATTCAAACCGAGCGCCCTGATAGAGATTGGTCGCATTCATAATTAAGAATGGACGCTTATTGGCTGCGGCCAGCGCCCGGAAGATTTTTTGATCGAAAATGGTTTTATCATAGAGTTCGGCAGCCAAATCGATGCGGCTATAGTAGGGGGACGCCAAACGGAACCAGTTGAACGGATTGATCAATTTCACCATCAACTCTTTTTCGATGCTGCGGTAAAGAAACTTATCCTTGAATTCGGCAAAGATCCGATTACCGAACAATGCGTAATAAGCCCCGGTAAAGGACCCGCCTGAAACCGTTGAGATGATGTCCACTTCATCCAGTATACTTTTGGTTGTACCCGGAATGACAGTGTCACGCAGTTTTTCCAACACACCGTATGAAAGGGCTGCCGCACGGGTACCTCCCCCGGAAAATGTGAGCACGATAAATATTTCATCGGCATCCTCAGTGCTGCTTAAATTTTCGAACGAATAGCCCTTTACAGCGCTGCAAGTATCAAGCGCTTTGTTTACGGTGTAATGCGCACATCCGCAGATAACCAGAAGTCCTGCCAAAACCAACATCCATGTCAAACGAAAATTATTTTTTGTCAAAACACACCTCCTTGGGTGATATGACCGTGGTATTTTCCAATACGATCTTGATTTTTTCAGGCGTGAAATCTTCAGGTGGCGTTGCCAGACTAATCACGTGGGTGCCCTTTTCCAGCTCAATGACTATGTTCGTTCGGCCCTGGGGTCTACCATTGACAACGAGCCTCCGATCATCTTCAAATCTAACTAACAGGAATTCCATTTTTCCTCCTTAACAACTGCTAAGTCTAACGTTCTGTCACTCCAGCGAAAGCGGGAATCCATAACGGCCTGATTTTACTTGATTCCCGCTTCCGTGGGAATGACGGTCAATGTAATATAATATTCTTTTAAATTCATTAGGTTACAAAAAACTATGGGCCCTCATCTTACATGGCAAGTCTTATTATATCATTTTGATACCGCTATATATTTTTTATGGATTGTTTAAATGAACCGCGTTTGTCTGAAATGATTCCGTTTTCCAAGTATTTTCTGGTCACTTGAGCGCGTTTAGCGGCGTCGGTCATGGGATACTTACCATATGTTTCGCGGATTTTAAGATAATGTGCGATCAATTCATATTCCTCATTATCTCCCCAGCCGCCCGGATCCGGCAAATCCGCTTTGTCAAATGCCGTGCATAGGCAACCTCTTAGATAACCCGGCCGGTTTACATGATTGTCCAGCAGCAGTCCGACGCCATATTCAGATGAGATAAGGTCGGAAATGAAATACTGTTTTACTTTGAAATTTTCATTCCGGTAAAACGCATCTATGCGGGAGAGCGCATGTTGAATCTCCATGGCTTGCACGGACCTGTCCTGTCCTGACAGCCAGAAATAAAACGCCCATTCGTGAGTGCGCAGTTGCTCCTTCAGGGAAGGAGTGGAAAGCTTTTTCCCGTTTAAGGAGAGGTAACCGGAAATGGGACCTGTATCGACAATGTCCAGTCCATGCCGGCCGTAATATATTTCGAACAGCTTCGGGTCATGATTTTTCACCTTTCGTAACAGGGCGGCCAGCTCCCCCGGCTCCTTACCTTTCCCCAGGGTCCATTGAAAGATACCGAAAGTCATGAAAGAATTGTCCCATGTATTGATTCCGTCGAGGTTGCCTTCGTTTTCGGATACGGCCAACATCACATTGATTGCCGAATCTGTAACGCCTGCCTGGCTTAAAGCGACCTTATTTTCCTTGATAAAGCTTTCCACCCTCTGTTCGCCGAAACAGTAAACCCCCCTTTTAAATTTGGCAAACCGTGCTTCATTGCCGGCATCATCGGAAATATAAATCCGCTTTTTCCCTTTAACCATCGCCTCTTTGATACTTAAACGATTTACCTTTTTTTCGGGAAGTTCAACATCCTGGGCCCAGCCTTCACCATAAAATACCTGCAGCTTGTCAATGATTTTTTCTGCCTGTTCATTGGTCAACCGCTGGCCGTCACCCGCCAGGTTTTCATTTTTAGCAAATGAAAGAAGGGCATTTGCCGTGCTTTTTCCGTAATCCCCATCCGCGCCATATTTTTGCCAGTTGAGCTCCTCTCCATATCCAAGCGCCTTTAACAGGGTCTGCAGGGAAACAATTCCCACAAAGTGAGGCGATTTGTAATAGTAGAACGCCTCTATTTTTCCATCATTAAGCGCGTTATAAATGTTGCGAAGATCATCCAGCATGTCTATACACACCAGGAGCTGCTCTGCGATGGCCTGCGTAACCATTTCTCCGCTGCTGGCAAAGCCGTTTTTAACGGCAAATGAGCGAACCGCCAAGGCTGTGGCGCTACCGTAATCCCCGTCTGCGCCGTACATCTGCCAATTTAGCTGTTCGCCAAATCCCAGGTCATTGAGAAGACGCTGCAAGGCCTGAACGGATTCTTTGGCGCCGGAGCCTGATTTCAACACCGCTTCTACATTGGCATCGAGAATGAGCTGTTCAATCTCTAAAACGTCTTTGTCTTGATCGGGTTCCTTTTCGACATCCGCGGATGCTACAGGCAACGTGTAGGTATATTCCGGGACAAAGCACCATCCCGTCGATTTGTTCAGATGGGGGTTATACTTTACGGCATTATCCTTGAACTCGTCCCAAGGAAGGATGTCCTGGAAGTGTTTTTCCCAAACTTCCCACCGGGAACCTTGAATACCCTTTTTTTTCACTGTCCATCGAGTAGCCATTTATCAGCTCCTTGTATAATCTATTGCATAAGATCTCCGTCAGGCAGAAAAGCCGTCTGACCCGGTGATCCGGCGTTCCTTGGATTATTCAGGCTATTTACCGAAAATTGTAAAAATGCCCCTTCCCAAAGCGCCTGTGATTTTTGCAATACCCCCATAGGGTGTAAAACTTAAAATCGTCTCGCCGATTTCCAGAACCTTTTCGACCGAATTCAGGACGCCTTTTCCGTCCGTATCTTCATGGGTGTTTTTCATGGCTTTTTTGAACGCGTCAAAGGGCAGATTGTCCGGCAGTCCTTTCTTTACGTCGTCTCCGATGAGCATATCCACTAGGTTTTTCCGCATCTTCTTGACAACTTCCGTAAAAACGGTTTCCTGTATCCCGCTCTTTAAAATATCCGTGGAAAAAATATTCCGGAGTTGGTTGTCATCGGCGGTGATGGCCTGTTCTAGAAGATCGCCTTTAAGCAAATTCCTCAAGGGCGCGGCAACATTTGCGCCGATATTGTTAATTGCGATATCTACAATGTTGCCCAACTTCTTCTGATCGCCACTGAGCTTAAGGTGCTTAAAAATATCGATCACATCCGAGGCTTCAAAATCTTTTCCCTCGATCCTTTTCTTGAATAAGGGAATCAGATACTCCCCTTTTTCTTTCAAAACACCCATGGTAGATATGATACCGGAAATAAGCTCGCCCCCCCCGACACCCAGAGATTTGGCCTCATCGATGTTCTTTCTGGCCTCTGCTAGTTTTTGCCTTTGCTCCTCACTCAGTTTTTCTTCATAGATTTTTTTAGCCTCATCATATTCCCTTAGGAGAATATCAACCATACTCTTGACCCTTTCCAGGGTCTTGGCTGCATCCTGAAAATTACCGCTTTCATACTGGGCTTTGGACGTGGCAAAAATCTCCTTAACCGCCCGGTAGTCGATCTTTAACTCGGCAAGGTCAAAAATACGTTTTTCCGTTTCATCAGCGAGTTCATTAAACTTGTCTCTGTTTTTCTTAGTGGCCGCATCTTTTGCCTCCTGTGCCTTTTTGATCGCACTATTGAATTTGCTTATGGCTTCAGAGGCATTTACCAACTGATCGCCGGCGCCGAATTCATTCTGGGCCTCCATAAACAACTCCGGGGCTAGCGACTCAGCCTCTGCCATTCGGGCATCCTCAATGGCAAGAACCGCCTCATGCCGTTTGACGGACTGCTGTTTGCTTTTCCCGAGCATGGCGTCCATAAGATCCTTACTCTGGTCAGTACTTTTGGCAAAATAGAATCCGAAAACAAGGGAAACAATGATCTTGACGACTTCAGGGATATCTTTCATTACATCCGCACCCCAAAAAAGCGATATAATAAACAACAGGCTGATCAGCAGCGCCATGATTCCTCGCACGGTCCCAACCGGCAGACCGAACGTTTGTTTCATGGCAAATTCGGCTATTTTATCCTTATCCTCCGCCTCATTAAATATCCTGGAACGTGACCAAAAAGCTACTCCCGTCAAAAAGAGTATCAATAAAAGGCTGCCAATCAAAACATAGATCAACCTTGTTGTATCAAATGAAGATTCCCAGGCGTCATCAAACAATGCGCGGACCGAGGCTTGAATTTGACCGGTCCTTCGGTTATACGCATTCAGGTTTGGTTTGCCCTCTACCGGAACGATATTGTCTCCGATAGTAATGATTGCCCCCACAATTTCATTCATCCCGGGAATGCTTTGCTTAATGGCAGTATCATTGACCGCTTTTTTTAGAATCTCAAAAAATGCTTCCGTTTTTTCAAGCAACCGCTTTTTCTCTTTCTCGATTGCCTCTACCTTTTTGAATTTAGCGTCCGTAGGTTCCTCTGGCTTTTTCGGAATTTCCAGTTTTTGAATGATCTCTTCCAGAGCCTTTACCTCCGTCTCAAGATTGTCAACCAAGCCTTGATCATAGGCGGACACCGATGGTGCCATAGAAAGGCCTAAAAAAAGGAGCATCATCAATAGAAAAAAATTCATCCGCCTTTTTTTAAAGCCTTTTATGAAATGACCTATAGATAAATTTGATAAAAATTGTTTTTGGAGACAACCATTATGACAAAAAATAACTGTTGAATTGTGCATGTCATTCATGTAACTATCCTCCAATTAAAAGTTTTCAGTTATACATACATAAAAAAGGCTGATTGCCCTATCCCAAATAAGGTTTGTAAGATCTCAATTGAGATAGAATCGAGGATACCCCAAATCCGCGGCGTCCAAGGGTGAAGCCGTGTGAAAGGGGTCTGGAAAGGGGTCAAGTCTACTTTTGACCCTTATTAATATTGTTCAGCTTTTTACATGTATGTTTTTACTTTTTCAGTTATGTTTTTAAGCCTCGAAACTCTCTGACGATAAGACAAAATCAACGCTATACTTTTCTCTTTTATCATTAAGGGTCAAAAATAGACTTGACCTTTTTTTTACTTTGATGCCTAAATCATAGTCGCTTAATTGCTATATATTAATTCATATTTCAAGCTTTGACTCCACTCACAATTTTTGGTTGGGCATTGTCCTCAATCCAAAACACATCTTCTACTGTATGGTCTTCTACGGCATGTTTCAATGTATATTGTATTAGCCCCAATTTTCTGCTGATCCTAGATAGGAAGTCCTGCCAACTCGATAAGTTCTGAGCGTACTGAAAGGAACACCATGCCAAGCAGCATAAAGCATTTCCAGGGACCATTGTGACGAACGTATAGACTTGGTCAACTCCAGCCTGTACAAATGTATCATTTTCTAATACTAAAAATCCACGATGCTTCTGCTGCATCCAATAACCTATTTTTCTCTCATCTTTCCTAATCTTTATGGGTATTAAGGCTGAAGGATCAATCCCAGCATCTTCAGTAACTGACCTCGGGAATTTCAATCTACCAGCCTTTCGTTGATCTTTAAAAAGTTCTAGATTTTTATCTTCTGCTGTTATGTATCGTAAACGTAGCCGAATATTTCTTGCAATAAGAGTGGAAGATCCAATGTTATTTAAATGTATCTTGATATCTATTATATTCTTATCATTCACTGTTCCTACTTTCTTGCCGGTTAGAGAAAACTCAACAGGTGGAAGGAATCCTCTTTCTAAAACATACTTAGTGTATACCCATAAAGCTGTCACTAATCCAGAAATCAATGAAAAGAGGAGTGTAATGTTTTTTAGAAGACTTAATATACTGTCCATTATTAACTAACCTCCTTATTTGTGTTCACATTTTTAAACATCAAATCTAAGCAGCTTCATATTCCATATTATGTCTCCAAATACAGCTTCGCGAAAAACACTACCAATAGCAACTTGATGCAATTTATCACGTTTGTCGGTAAGCACATCAACTCCAAGAAACGAATCGAAATTGATCAACTTCGTTACAAAGCTGGCTTGTCATCGGTTTTTGTAACATTTGTCTTTTCTGTATTCCTTAATGAGTTTTTATAAACTCATTTTTGCAGTTGCTTCAGATCTTGAGCCAACTTCTGCTGCTCTTTAATTATCTTCTTCCACCTTAATGAATTTTCATAACATATTATGTTTACTCGTTTTTGCAGTCGCATCAGATCTTGAGCCAACTTCTGCTTCTCTTTAATTATCTCCTGCCACCATCTATACTGATATAATCGAACCAGAGAGGAAAGGAAGAAAAGTGAAATTGCAAATCCGACTAATACTATAAATTCAGAACCTTCAAGAGGTGTAATATTCAAAAAACTCTGGCCTTGTATTTCTACTTTCAGCAAAACTGCCAGTAGGATTAGAGCAATGCCAAGAATCAATAGATAAGATCTAATAGGCTTTATTGTGATTTTCTGCATGTCTTCTGTGAGCTGGTTGGTTAAGCTATAAATTTCTTTTTCAAAGTCATTCTGAGTCATAATTTTAGTCTGCGATGAGTGTTTCTTGTCGGTCATCAGTGCCTCCTTCCTTGGTGAGTGGGGGGTTCAAGTCTACTTTTGACCCTTATTAATATTGTTCAGCTTTTTACATGTATGTTTCTATCTTTTCAGTTATGTTTTTAAGCATCGAAACTGCTTGATAATAAGATCATTTCGACATTCTACTCTTATCGTTTATCCTCAAGGGTCAAATACAGATTTGACCCTATTTCTTTTGGAAGTGTCAATCCATTTTAATCAATAATCAAGGTTTGACCCCATTCACTATTCTTTTAAACTCCAATAGTGAATTCTTTTTTTCCTTCTTAACCTTGGACTCGTAACATTGTTCCAATTGATCGAGATAGTCTTTTGTGTAAGGAAAGTGTTTGGAAATGATTGGATCGAATTTTTCAAGACGTTTGGCTTCCTCAATTAGATATTTGATGTTTCGATGAAATGGATGGAAAGATGCTGTTGCCGTAACAGCATCCAACATTTCCATTAAAATGGATTGCAAATTTGCTGTTCTAACTTGCCACGAATCATATGTTTCTTCAGAAAAAATCTCTTCCCATCGAAGCAAAATAAACTTATGATGGTCCTCAGAAATTCCCCACTGTTCCCATATTTTACTGTTTGGAAAGATCATTTATTTGCTCCTATGAATTATTTAATCACAATCAAAACTTCTAAACTTTTTGTTGACAATGCCAATTTATGGATATAAAATAATAACAATTAGAAAGTATAGGGTCAGATGCTAGCCATAAGAGACGATAGACGCCCGGGTTGGTCTCTTGGCCCTTTTTATTTTTGGTGATTGTTTCAAGTTGCAGTTTTTACCGCCTTAATCTTCCAAACTCCGGGCAAGGCATCATCGGGGAGATCCTTCGATACCATCCAACTGTATTAAACAATCAAGTTCCAGCTAAATGAGCCAGCGTGCAAGCGAAAGCCTCTATCTCTGAGAAAAATGGCGGTCACGAGATATTGTGTTTTGCCTTTAGGCATTCAATGTTTTGATATATTGAGATTACCTCATGAAAATCGAGCTTGTCAAAACCTGTGCTTTCTTGCCTTATGTTGTGAGTCACCTTAACCTACTGAATAAAGAGCATTATTTGGCTTGATCCTGACAAACATGGATTATTTTTAAAAACAATAGGTTATAAAAGATATTACAAATTGGTAATAAAACTGTCAACATAATAAATATTGTCCAAAGAGACCTTTAGATGTTCTTGAACCGGCTGTATACCAATTTAAAGCGTGTCCAGCCAGGCCAGTGTATTCTGCTTGTTTTCCCAATCGATTAAGTCTTCTATCTGTGGATATTGCTTTATAATTTTAGCACTGTATTCGATGAATTTCTTCTGCACATCTCGTTTGTGTGTCAGCTCCATGTGTAAATACGTCATGGTGGATTGGATATTTTCATGGCCCGGGCGGTTTTTGATTTCACTGAGTGCTTACCGGCCAGGAGCATACGAACCGCACAAGAGTGCCGGAAGCTGTGAGCCGGGTTGATATCCCTGAGACGTTTGGGACTCAACGACAGATGAAGATATTTTTTACAAATACGATTGATGCCGT
>Ga0208648_1000727_pt1 | contig 30751 bp, 32 predicted proteins | sample AntAceMetag02UKL_FD_184772 | JGI IMG/M metagenome (GOLD analysis project Ga0208648, IMG submission 184772) | Saline lake microbial communities from Ace Lake, Antarctica - Antarctic Ace Lake Metagenome 02UKL (SPAdes) (version 2) | ecosystem: Environmental > Aquatic > Non-marine Saline and...
TACGAGCATTCTGCTGTCAAACTGGACCAGAGGTTTGACATGGTGGTTACCTCAGGCGGGGGCTATCCGCTTGACGCCACATTCTACCAGATCAGCAAGGCCCTGATCTGTTCCATGGATATCATGAAAAGAGGGGGGCCCATTATTGTTGCCTGTGAGTGCAGGGAAGGCATCGGGAACCCCGAGTTTAGTGAGATTATATGTTCTGGATGCAGTTATCAGGAGTTTACTGAGAAATATTCCGACCCAAAGGATTTTGTCATTGACCAGTGGTGCGCCCAAAATATCTACCAGGCTGCGGACCATGCAGGGCCGATATATGTTTACTCCCCCGCGCTTTCAAATGAGAATTTGAAGAGCATGGGGATGATCAAGATCGACGACGTACAGGAGACCGTCAACGATCTGATTAAAACCTATCCCAACACGATCGTCGTTCCTGAAGGGCCATACGTAGTCGGAATGGTTGAGTGAGGATTAAACAAAACAGTATCTTTTGGTGTAGCTGTCGAGTAAGTATGTTCAAATTCGATACTGAACAAAAGGTATGTAAGGCACGAGTAAGAAATCTTTCCTCTACTGAGATCAAAGCATTGATAAGAGAGATCTGAAAGGAATAGCAAACAAAATGCCAAAACTGGGTGTTGCCCTGGACTTAGGCACCAGCGGATTTCGTGGGCAGGCCATCGATCTTGATCAAAAGGGAACGATTTTGTCCACCGCTGTCACGACTCGTCACCCCCTCCCTGGGGCAAATGTCATCGACCATCTTCATTTTGCTTTAGAGGTCGGCCTGGATTGGGCCCACCAAGTGGTAGTTCACGCCATAAATCAGGTCATCGACAACCTGAAGATTGATAAAAGTAAGGTGGTACGATTAGCCGTTTGCGGCAACCCCATCCAGCTCTCTCTTTTTCAGGAGATTGAGTTCAGGGACCTGGCCTATGCAGGGAAACGGAAGCTGGAATCCTTAGGGGTGGTTCCGCCCAAGAGGGATGCCCAAATCGTAAAGGCTATGGATATTTGCGGACTCGATTTACCGGCCGAAGCAGATATCATGATCCCGCCGGCAGTTCGTCATGAGATCGGCGCGGATGCCTTGGCAATGATGATCCAGACCGGCATGCTGGAAAAGGACGAGATCGCCATTGTAACGGACTACGGCACAAATGCCGAAATGGCTCTCATTGTCAGGAATACTATTTATACCGGGTCCACAGCAGCCGGACCGGCCTTAGAAGGCCAGCAGATTGAAGATGGACTCTTGGCACTCCCGGGGGCCATCTCCGATGTCGAGTTCGAGGGAGAAGCAGGCTCGGAAGCAGTTCCGACAGAAACCACAGCGGATGATCAGCCCATTCGTGGGAGGCTGAAGACCTATGTTCTCGATCAAGAAATGTTGCCTCGCTTAGGTGATACGGTGGATCCCGCCACAGGCACTATGATCAAAAAAGGAGAATTGAACGCTGTGGGCATCACAGGGACCGGGGTCGTTGCCTTGGTCAGTGAAGGGCTAAAAGCCAGACTCATTCACCTCCCGAGTATTAATACTTCGGATAAAAAGATCCATCTCTCAAACAGAGTTAAGTTTACTGGGAAGGATCTAACAGAGGCGGGTAAGGCCATCGGTTCAATCAGGGCCGGCCATATCTCCCTGTGTCAGGAGGCGGGAATCCAACTTGAGGATATCGAAACAGCCTACATGTCAGGAGCCTCAGGGACCTATGTGGATGCCCTCAAGGCCCAGGAGATAGGAATGATTCCGCCGAGGGTTAAAAAGATCTATCAGGTGGGGAATACCTCTTTAGCCATGGCCAGGGATATGGTCAGAGATGAGGGCGAGCTCTGGCACATGAAACAGGTGGCCGATGACTTGAGGCAACATCACTGCATGTTTGCGGCCTCCAAGGTATTCGAAAAGGTATATATACTTGAACTCTCCTATTGGACAGAGGGGATGCCTTTTAAGCAATATCAGAAATTTTTGAAAACGTACGGTCTTCCTCCCCTAACGCAGGTAACCGATATTCCCGAGGTCGTCAAGACGGTGGAGAAGGATATCCCTGACCTGGGGCTCATGGGCCTTGAGGTTATCCCCGATATCGGACAGCGAAAGACCATTTACTTTGACGGGTGTATAGGGTGTGAGGCCTGCATGGAGGACTGCCAGGAGAATGCCCTTGAAATGGAAGAACAGGACGGCAATTTTGGCATTACCATCAATCTGGCCTTGTGTGACGGGGTAGCCTGCAGGAGGTGTGAAAGGGCGTGCAGCGAAAAGGTATTTGACCTTATTAAAATGATTACATCTCGGAGCAACGGCTGATTTGAAAAAAGAAGTTCTCAGCGTGGGGCGAATGTATGAAGGATTGGAAGATCATAGATGAGGTGATGATTACGGCCTTGAAAAAGGCGAAGCGGATCTTAGGAATCTAAAGTGAGCGGTTCAAGGTTCAAAGCATGCCTATCCGGATGCCCAAAATACCCTTTATCTGCGTAGACTTTCTCTATTGGGTCTTTAGTGTGACAACTTGCTATCGTTAAGTAGGGGAGATAGTTGGTATCGTGTATTGATGCAGGTGTCAGCGTCGCAGCCAGAATAAAACCACTGTTCACATCCACCGAAGCATGTTCCTTAAGACCATAATGAGGGTCATCATTCTTGACCGTCCAATCTGATTCTGTATCCCTGCTGAACTTCAGTGGATTGCCGTTCTTATCCAGCTTGCCTTCAGGGTATCACGTTTATCCTTCAGCTTCTTCAGTTCATCGTTGGTCAGGGGTTTACTCGCTGATTTAACCAGCCTTGCATCTACTGCTATCCCTTCGTTTATGCTCAATCCTTTTTTGGCAAACTCTTGTAACACCACGTTGTTCAGCTCAATCATTGCTTCTTTGGATAATCTGCCGCGGAATCTTGAAAATGTAGAATGATCGGGGGAGGGTTTATCGAGGGTGAGACCTAAGAACTTTTTGAAAGAAATACGGTCATTAATCTGGCTCTCAAGTTCAGGACCCGAGGGGATGTGGAACCATTTCTGGGGAAGCATACACTTCAATAGGATCAATGGTGGGTAGGCGTCTGCGCCCTCTTCGCTCCTACCAACTTCATAGTGTTCTATCAGCAGTGCCTCGATGTTCTTCCAGCTTACCACCTTATTTATCCGGTTCATCATCTTGAGACTGCGGTTATTCTCCAGAGATTTAGAAACCGCTAAATCCTCACCTATCTGCTTGTATCCCATGGCCCCCCTTCTATCTCTGTTTATCTGACTCTCGTTCTTAGAGGAGGTTCATATCATATATCACCAGCTAAGTCAACACAATTATTAATCCTAATTCTTTTTAAGCTTATCTTATTAGTTCTGAATAAGTTTGATACGGCACGCACTTAGAGTTTTTAGCATTTGCCTTCCAATGACAATTTTTGGCAGGTTATGCAAAGACCTCGACCGGTGTATCCGAATGGTGCCCAGCTATGCGCATAGGCTCATAACAGGCGGGAGTACGCGCTGAGCACTCTCTTTTTTTGCTGCAATATGGGCGTAAACAGGCCAGCGGGGCCATCGGATTCAGCACCTGAGCCATGCTCGCGCCGCGTCAGTTCAGCGCTTGCAGCTTTTAGGTCTCATTTATTCCACAGCTACTTCATCTCTACTAGCCCTTCGTTCTCCATGAATAGGCCAGGTGGAAAAACTGGTATGACCATACGCAATTAGCCCAATATTCATATAGGAGATCTCTAACGACGGCCAGTAAACGATTTTTTTGCAAAAAAAGACTTGACACGGTCTATTAAAATTGGTAGGATTAAAAACAAGTAAAAAGTCCTTTTCACATGGATTTAGGAATTGCGAATTATTATTGGTAGTTAGCCATAAGGGCCTTGTCCCAAATCCTAAACTTTTTGACTTTTTGCGAGTCCATCAAAACCTATGTTTAAGAAAATCAACTCAAAAAAAATCTCCGATGAGATAGTGGAACAATTCAGGGATCTACTGGGAAAACGTAGCCTCAAGCCTGGCGATGAACTACCTCCTGAGAGAGAGCTATCGGAAATCTTGGGAGTCAGTCGTTCTCCGCTGAGAGAAGCATTGAGTACGCTGCAGGCGATGGGCCTTGTTGAAATAAAGCCGAGGAGCAAAATCATCGTCAAATCTGCCGCAGTCAAATTCGTTGAAGATCCCCTAAGCTTTCTTATTGCAGAGAATATTGAAAGGATCTTTGAGCTTCTGGAGATCCGAAGGCAAATGGAAAGTTGGGCTGCCTACAAGGCAACTGAAAAGGCGACCAAAGAAGAGATCGAAGTTCTAAGAGAGATTGTTCAAAGGGACCAAGAGAATTTTAACAGGGGAATCGATGATCCAAAAACGGATGCCGATTTCCACGTAGCTATTTCGACGGCTGCCCACAACACACTGTTTTCTCATTTGACCGCTTCCTGCCACCACCTATTGTGGAGCAGTCAAAAAGTGGCTAGAGAGAAGATCTTTAGGAAAGAGGAAAACAGACTGTTAATTTGTCAACAGCATTTGAGAATATTTGAAGCTATCGTAGATGGAGACAAGACGACAGCAAGCAGGGAAGCCAGAAAGCACATCAATTTCGTAGAGGAAGAGCTAAGAAAAACCCTTAAGGAAGAAAGCCGGCTAAGACCTGATCATTAATAGACAAGTTCACTCTTTGAGGTGATGTAAAGGAAAAGTTCGAATATCAAACAAAGATCCAAGTTCCTAACATTTATTTTTTTTAGATGGAGGTAAGTGAGATGAGTAAACGGAAAAGAGTACCGAGGGAGAAGCCTTACAATTATGTCTTTGATGCAAAACTGCCGCCAAAACTGGAGGTTAAACTGGGCGAAGAATTTGAGATAGAGACTGACGATGCTGCCTCTGGAACAATTAAGAAACCTGAGGATTCAACAAAATTATGGAAAACTGATGATTTCAAGCACACCCCCATATTACTCAATCCTATAAATGGCCCAGTATACATTGAAGGTGTTGAAAAAGGAGATGTTGTTGTAGTTGAAATAATAGATATAATTCCCGCAGATCATGGTTGGACAGCTAAATTGGAAGGTTTTGGACAACTTGCGTATGATTCGAGATTCCCGAAGATACATGAAAGAAATCTCGTTCGGTCTATAAAACATTCCCCTGGTCCCAGTGGAACGACTTCAGACGGGAAAGCCCAATTTCCACGAGACGACCCATCTAAATCTCCAATTGAGTGGAACTTAGCTCCCTTCTTCGGAACCATTGCACTTTGCCCTGACCATGAAGTGATTTCAAGCCTAACCGGTCCCTATGTTGCGAACAAAGGCGGCTATGGTGGAAACTGGGATGCCCGAGATGTGAAGAAAGGCTCCAAAATATGGGTTTCATCTTATAACGAAGGGGGTTTGTTTTTCGCAGGTGATTTGCACGCATCGCAAGGGGACGGTGAATGGGGCGGAGTAGCTAATGAGTCTCCAGGCCTAGGAGTGTTTAAGTGCGAAGTTCTGAAAGATACGGAGATACCCTATGCGCGTATCGAGAAAGAGGACTCGATCATTCAGTTGAACAATGGAAGGCCTTTGGAAAGAGTTCTTGATGAGGCCACCATATGGCTGATGCAATGGCTAATAAACGATTATGGCTTTGATGAACAGGAATGCTACGATTTCATTGCTACCTGCCCTGACTTTAGATACAATGTTTACCAAACTGTTCCGCCAGACCATTACACCGTTGGAGCTGAGATTCCCAAAAGGTACCTATTAGGTTAGTAGTTTTCAACGGCTAGCCCGATGGCTAAGTCCTCAGCCCATTAAAGCAAATGAAGAAAGGAGGGAAGGCAGGTATGAAAAAGCTTAGTCTCGGGGAACCAAACTATGTCTTAGACGGGAAGGTTCCTCCAGTGCTTACTGTTGAACCTGGCGAGATTTTCTTGGTGGAAACAGAAGATAACCTCACGGGTTTTATCAAAACAGAAAAGGATCTTCCGACTATCGAGGCTCTGAAGCCTTATTCAGACTTCACGCCGCCCAAATACAACCCACTAAGCGGTCCCATTTTTGTTAAAGGCGCACAAAAGGGGGATCTTCTGGCAATTACTATCCACAAGATCATAGTGGGTGAACAAGGGGCCAGTTGTTTGATTCCGGGTTTCGGCCCCCTGGCCAATTATTCCAAATGGCCCGAGTTGGGAGAAGCCTACGTCAAGATTCTCAAGCATGTTCCCGGTCCCAGTGGTACCACAGAAGATGGCAAGGCGGTTTATAATCATGAGATCCAATGGGATCTTAAACCGTTTATTGGCACCATTGGTGTGGCTCCTGAATTTGAAGTTGAATCCTCGCTTTTGGGCCAGGGATTCTGGGGGGGCAATTGGGATTGTCGAGACATTACAACTGGCAGTACTATTTTCTTAAATTCCTACCATGAGGGGGCACTGCTTCTCTTGGGTGACGTCCACGCCACCCAGGGAGATGGCGAATGGACCGGGGTGGCTAACGAAGCTCGAGCCGAATTGACAATCTCTTGCCAAGTTGTAAAGAACAAAAGAATCCCCTATGCACGGATCGAAAAGGAGGAATCCATCATCCAGTTGTTCGCAGACCGACCCTTAGATGACGCAGTCCGATCAGCCATCATTGGTCTCATGGAATGGATGGTCGAAGACTATGGCCTGGCCCCTCGGGACGCCTACGTAAGAATCTCAGTTGATCCGGGGTTTCGGATCAACATTTACCAGTTTGTCAAGGCGGGTAAGCTTGGCTATACAGTCGGGGCTGAGTATCCAAGAGACTCGTTTAAACCAAAAACATCCAAAAATTGAAGGGAGGAAAAAATGAAAAATTTATTCAAACTGATTATGGTGCCGGCGGTTGTTTTCAGCCTATTTTTGTCAGGGCAGGCCTATGTTGTTCAGGCCGCTCCTGAAGGCAAAGTGACTTTTTTAAGTGCTGAAAATCTGCTGGGTAGGTGGAATGCATATCAACACACCAATCTCGCCCACTATAAACTGGAAGAGCAGGTAATGGAAAAAGTGGCAGACGTCTCGGTGGAAAACCCGAACAAATTAGTACCTCGTCTGGCGGTTTCCTGGAAAGTCCTTGACCCGTTGACCTGGGAGGTTAAGCTTCGTAAGGGGGTAAAATTCCATGATGGGACACCGTTCGATGCCGAGGACATCAAAGCCAGTATCGAGTATGGCACTGATGCGAAGAAAACTCTTGTTGGCAGATTCTTCCCCGAGAGAGTCAACGTTGAAATAAAGGATCCTTATACTGTTTGGCTGAAAACGCCCAAGCCCAATGCCGCACTCATCTCTACGTTGCTGATGCTTCGGATTTACTCAAGTGAGGATATTGCTAATCCCAAAAAGATAGACGAAATAATGAACGGAACCGGTCCATATAAATGGGTTAGTTACTCCGAAGCCGAGGGGGTGCGTTTAACGGCCTACCTCGATTACTGGGGTGGCGTGCCCAAAATCAAGGATGTTTATTTTAGATATGTAGGGGACGAAACTACCCGGCTGAGCGCCTTGTTATCCGGAGAGGCCCAAATTATTGACCGGGTTGGTCCTGAACAATTGATGATCGTCAAAAAGACTAAAGGCGCCCATGTAGAAACCATAAAGACAGTGGAGAACCACTGGATCCATTTCCATTGTGCTGTTCCACCCTTTAAGGATAATGTTCCGCTCCGACAGGCAATTTGCTACGCTATTGACACGCAAACTATCATAGATAAAATATTAAAAGGCACAGCTATACCCACCCATGCTCATATGTCTCCTTCAGGTTTATACTATAAAGAAGCCCCTAACGCCATTCGCTATAATCCAAAGAAGGCTAAACAGCTTTTAAAGGAGGCGGGTTATCCGAATGGTCAAGGACTTCCCGAACTGGAATTCATCACCTCAATTGGTTTTTATCCCAAAACCAAAGAATACGGGGAGTTTATCATCCAAAACCTGAAGGCCATTGGAGTGAAGGCTCGACTCAGGGTTATGGAAGTGGCCGCCTGGAACGCATGCATCTATATCAAAGACTGCGGTGATTTCACCGATACGGGCTGGTTTATTCCACTGACAGATCCCAACGCCATCTTTAATATGAAGTTTCATAGTGTTGGGATATTGAATCATATTAGTGACACAAATCTAGACAAGGTAATAGAAAAACAAAGCACGATTATGAATCCGACCGAACGGCAAAAATACATGCAGGATACTGTGATTCCGGCGTTGATGCACTCGGTGCCCAGTTTTCCAATCTATAGCGCTCTGACTATCACTGGCATAAGCGATAAATTAAAAGGCTTTCGGACCTCAGCGGCGGGTTTCTTCAGAATCTTTGACTGCACCCTGGAAAAATAAATCCGGTTAAGGGCAGGGCGGGTGACCCTGCCCTTAACACCAAGATGAGGTTGTCACCTAATTTTCAGGAAACTGTTATGATAAGCAGAATGTTACTGAATCGTCTTTTGTTTGGGTTCGTGGTGGTATTCGGGGTTATTACTATCTTATTCGCTGTTCTCAGGGTCATCCCCGGTGATCCGGCCAGGGTACTCGCCACTGCTGGTACTGATGAGCAGATAAAAGAGCTTCGTAAGACGCTGGGCCTGGAAAAGCCTCTTACAACGCAATATTTTATTTTCTTGGGGAAAATGATCAAGGGAGACTTTGGTAAGTCTTTTTACTCACCTCAAGAGAATATCCTGAGTTTGGTCTTGAAGCGTGCAGTTACCTCTCTCAGACTGGCTTTCTTTGCTATTTTCCTGGCCCTGGGTATTGCTTTATTGCTGGGAATCCTAAGCGGTATCTATGCGGGTTCCATATTCGACCGGGTGAGCCTTGGTTTCATTATGATCTGCCAGTCCTTGCCCAATTTCTGGTTGGGCATGATTCTTGTCCTCTTTTTTGCTATCAAGCTGAATGTTTTCCCTGCTACCGGTGATCATGGTTTTATCTCCCTAATCTTGCCTGGTACTGCGGTGGGCTTGAATCTGGTGGCAGTCCTAACTCGCTTTATCCGCCTGAACATGATTGACATTTTAAACACTGACTATATTAAAGCTGCAAGAGCCCGAGGAATTCGTGAAAGCTCAATTATACTCAGATACGCATTTAGAAATTGCATTCTTCCTCTTTTCACTATTGTTACCGTTCAATTCGGCGTGCTCATTGGTGGCATCGTTATCATAGAATTTGTCTTCGATTATCCAGGGCTAGGGCTATTGACCTTAAATGCTGTACTCCGAAGGGATTATCCACTGGTTCAGGCCATTATTATGGTAGTGGCTGTTCTATTTGTGTTCTTAAATCTGCTAACCGATATCAGTTATTATGCTTTGGATCCGAGGGTCCGCAAAGCACAATTATCCCAATAAAAGTTGGCTTCTTTGACTAAGATTTGGAAAGTGTGAAGGTTATGGGGCGCAAGGAATTAGCTGAAGTGTTGACAAAGAGTCGTTTTGGTTACTTTTTTAGAAGTATTCAGTTCAACAATTCTATGATTGTCGGTGGTATTATCATCCTCATCCTTGTGGTTGTCGCCATCTCTGCTCCTTGTATGGCCCCCTATGATCCTGAAGACCAGGACGTGGCTAACTCTCTCATGCCTATAATGTCGATGGAGGGAGGAAGCTCTGATCACATCTTGGGCACGGATGCCTTAGGGCGTGATCTTTTAAGCCGCCTTATCTTCGGTCTGAGAACTTCACTATTTATTGGTTTTGCCAGCGTTATAATAGGCGTGGGCTTTGGGACATTCATTGGCCTCATAGCTGGGTATTTTGGTGGTTGGATAGATACTTTGTTGATGCGTCTAGTTGATATGCAATTAGCTTTTCCCGTATTGATATTGGCCGTTATTATTTTGACTGTAGCACCACCTTCCATACCGACCCTGCTCCTCGTTTTTTCGCTGGCTCTTTGGCCAGTTTACGCCCGCGTGGTTAGAGTGTGGACGATAGTAGAAAAACAGGCTGAGTATGTTACGGCTGGGCGGATGGTAGGTGCCAGTCACTTGAGGGTAATATTTAATTATCTCTGCCGGGTTCTTGTCCCTTTGGTGGCTATCATCGGAACAGTGGATATAGCCACGATCATCATCTTAGAGGCCATTCTGGGGTTTCTGGGTTTGGGAGTTCAGCCACCTACTCCCTCTTGGGGTAACATTATCGCAGACGGCAGAATTTACATCACCACCGCCTGGTGGATTTCCTTTTTGCCCGGACTGGCAATTTTTGTTTCAGTCTTTTCTCTTAACCTTTTTGTCGATGGTCTGCAAGAAGGAACCAAATTGGAAAGGATTCGCAAGTAGTTGAGCGATAATAATTCTATGCTGTTAGAGGTAAGAGATTTAAAAACCTACTTTTTTCTAAAGAAAACCCTTAAGGCTGTAGACGGAGTCTCGTTCACTTTGGCTAAGGGTAGGACCATGGCTCTTGTCGGAGAGTCAGGAGCAGGAAAAAGTGTAACCTGCCAGTCTATCCTTAGAAGTGTTTACCCCCCTGGCGCCATAGTAGGCGGCAATATTTTATGGAAAGGGCGTGACCTGGTCAAGCTAAGTGCTCGAGAAATGAGAAATATCCGGGGTGATCAGATCGCTATGGTTTTTCAGAATCCTTTAACGTCACTGAATCCGTTGTTTACAATGGGAGCACAACTTAGTGATGCCATCCTTGCCCACAGAAGAGTTTCCAAAGGTAAAGCAAAAGAAATCGTTTTAGATGCCCTGGAAAAAACAGGAATCAATGAGCCGGAAATCATGTACAACAGATACCCTTGCGAATTGAACGCGGGTACTATTCAACAGGCCATGTTTGGTGCCGCAATGCTCTGTGAACCAGAACTCATATTGGCGGATGAAGTAACTTCGAACCTGGACATCCTTTCTCAGGCCAAAATACTGATTACCATGAAAGACATACAAAAGAAATGGGGGCTGGCCTTTATTATGGTGACCCACGACCTTGGGGTCGCAACGCAAATCGCCGATGACATTCTTGTGATGTACGGGGGAAGGTGCGTTGAGCATACTTCTATGAGGGAATTAATTACCCATCCTTTGCATCCTTACACACAAGCACTTATTGGTTCGGTTCTTGAAATAGAGGCGCCGCGGATGGATGTGATCAAGACAATTCCAGGCAACCCTCCAGATATGTACAACCCCCCCAATGGATGCTGTTTTTGCCTTCGCTGCCCCCAAGCTGGCGAAGTTTGTTCCAAGCGTAATCCGGGGCTGGTTGTTGTGTCGGAAAATCATCAATGCGCCTGCTTTGGGGTACATAAGGCATGAACGGATCAAGAAAAAATTATGTCGAAGATCCAATCTTGGAAGTGATCGACTTAAAAAAGAATTTCTCTGTGCCTGGTTCTTTGTTCCGACAAAGAAAAGTGGACATTATTGATGGTATCTCTTTTACTATATCACCCGGGGAAACCCTGGGTTGTGTAGCCCAGGGCGGGTCTGGCAAGTCCGTTCTTATACGTTCCATAGCATATTTTGATCCACCAACCAGTGGTCGGGTCATTTTCATGGGGCAAGATCTTGGCCTGATCTCTAAAAAGAAGAGGAGACAGATTCGGAGTAAGATGCAGATCGTTTTTCAGGACCCATATAACTGTCTGCACCCCAAAATGACGGTAGAGCAGAATCTTCTTCAGCCTTTCATAATCCATAATCAGGGAACACCTCAGGAGCGTCACAGGCGGGTGGCAGAACTTCTTGGTATTGTAGGGATGAGCCAAGACGCAAAAAAGCTTCTGCCTCATCAGTTCAGCGGCGGCCAACGGCAGAGGCTGAATGTGGCTCGTGCTTTGGCTCTTAACCCGCGCCTTCTATTGCTGGATGAACCTGTATCTTTCCTGGATGTTTCTATCAAGGGACAAATATTAAATCTTCTTTTGGACTTGCAAAGACGATTTAGTTTAAGCTATTTCTTTGTGGCAAATGACCTAGCGGCCTTAAGGCAGTTAAGCGACCGGATCGCGGTCATGTTTGGAGGACAGTTCATGGAGATAGCTCCAAATGAGTTAATCTATGCCGACCCTCGACATCCCTACACCCGCTCCCTGTTGAATGCCATCCCAAGCATCAAAAAAGGGCTTTCCGGTTTTGACCTGTTGGCGGTGGCTCCTACTGATAGAAACAATGTCCAAGATAGAGGTTGCAAATTTTTGCCCTACTGCCAAAAAGCTAATAATGTGTGTGCAAGCTCTATACCTAGAATGACGGAAGTTAAACAGGGACACTTTGTGGCCTGTCATCTAGTTAGTGTCCGTCCACAAATAACTTCTCAATAAGGTCCCGGGCACGCTACCCGAACTTTTTTCGACCTGGCCAGAAATTTTCTTATGGCTTGGAAATACCCATTTGGATTAGACCGCAAAAAGTCAGAGAATCGCTCATCAGAGGGAGGCCTCTTCAGAGAGCTCAAGCCCAATGGTTCAGCCATTGACGGGTTATTGAGTAATTCAAATTCAAGCTCTACCAGTTTACTGATGCCCCTGAGGTTGCGGTAAATTAACCCTTTCAAAAGAGATTCCTTTGAAAAGGGGGGCCTGCCACGTTGAAACTTTTTCGTGGAAATCTCAGGCAAGTTTTCAAAGAGCTTCTCATATTTTACCCTCGGAGGAATCGACTCCGGCGGGAAAAGACATTTTTGGTACATAGTATCCTCCATTTTTGGGAAGGGCTGGGAAAAATATCCCGATGAAGGATACCAAAGCGGCAAGGTTTCGGAAACAATGATCGAAAAATAATGATGGGTTAGATGACAGCAAAATCAGGTCTTCCCAAAAAGATTTCTTCCTAAACCCGCCCAAAAGGGGTATGGAAAATTTAGTTAAAGTAGGTTCAAAGTGCTTTTGCGGCAATTTAACCATCTGAAAACATTAGGGTTTTTATGGTTTAGGAAATCATTCTTTCTGTTCCATATAAACTATTTGATATAATTACATTTTTAATTTTGGGAAGGTCTATTAATAATTCGGTAGTTAGGATCAGCGGTTGGATATTTGGGATTTACCGAGCGAAATGTGCTGCCTTGCTCCATGCTCTTTAAAATGAAATAGACGCCAAATTGTTTCTTACGTTCCATGGCTTTAAGTTTCGGGCGCACATAGTCCTCCTTACGGACACCCTTTTGAACCCATTCTAATGGAATCCCATGGTTTCGCGCATAAGATTCAACCCAGTTGTTGTAATGTTTTATGCGCAAACCTAAGGCTTCCTTCGGTTGTTCCTCCTTTGGTTTTGAATTGCCAACATAATCATTGGCAGAACAACCGATGGAATTCAATCTCTAAAATTTTAAATATCTTTGGATAGCTTTATCAAACTAAAGTTCCGAAAACGGTAGGAAGCGGATGCAGAGTACAAAAAACGTAAATTTTCTTCACGTTTTTAAAGTTAAAAACATATCGTGATGTCACCATGTTAAATCATTTAGCGTGATAGTTTCATAAGTTCTACTACATGTAGTGGTTACTGGAGTCAAGTGCATACCCCCGTATATTTTTTCCCTTATTCTGACACTATGCCAAAGGAGGCGCCTAATGAATGCTAAAGAACGTGTAATGGCTGTTATCAATCATCAAAAAACAGATAGGATGCCCTGTTTCGGTGCCAATTCCACTGTAACTTATGCGCAGATGGAAGAAGTTAAAGCCTTTTGGCCGGAGGGGCATCAAAAGGGGGAGGTCATGGCAAAACAGGCCATGGCCGCTTATACTGTGCTGGGTTTTGATGCGGTCAGGGTGCCGTTCTCCCAAACATTTGAGGCAGAAGCCTTGGGCTGCAAGATAAAACCCGGAGGCACAAAAGGTATCCCAGGCGTCGAGGACCCACCACCTTACAAACTGGATGACACCCCGGTGTTTCCCGACGATTTTCTCTCTAAGGGGAGGATACCGGAATTGCTCAAGGCCGTGACAATCATTAAAGCTGAACTGGGCGATGAGGTCCCAATCGTGGCTGGTATCATTGGCCCTTTCACTATTGCCGGATCCTTATTAGACCCCGTACACCTCCTCAAGGCCACCCTTAAGACACCCGAGAAACTTCCGGCTTTCATCGAAATGGCAGAGAAGGCGGGGACTGCATTAGCAAAAGCCCTTATCGATGCCGGCGCTGATATTATCTCGTGTGAAGACATGACCGCCTCTCCTGAACTGATCGCTCCTGAGACTTACCGTGATTATGAGTTGGAATACCAGGCTAAACAGTTTGAGGCTATCCCCGTGCCCAAAATCCTCCATATCTGTGGCAATGTGGACGCCATTGTGGAATGGATGGGGCGGACCGGGGCAGACATACTGAGTCTGGAGCCGAAGGCCAGTGCTAAACTTGCCCGGGAAAAATGTGGCCCCGATATTGTTTTGATGGGCGGTGTTGATCCAGCCATAACTCTTTTCATGAAAGATGCTGACATGGTGAAACAGTGCTGCGAGAAATCAATTCGCGATGGCATCCAAATTCTGGCACCAGGCTGTGCAGTGGCACCTGGTACGTCTACGGAAAATCTTTTGGCCATGATGGAGGTTGCCAAATCTCATTGACGGAGTTTAGCGGTTTGTTTAGAGGTTCTACGGGAATCGATTGTTCAGGGCTTAGGCGAAGCGAAAACCTAGACCCTGATTAAACAGAGACGTTCTGTTTCTTACGACTGCTGCCTCTCGAGAAGATTTCCAGCTTTTTTTGGATTTAGGACTTCATCTAAGGATGGGAGACTTTAGCAAAAAATGGAGGTGTAGGAACCAACGAAAGGGGGTGATTAAATCCATAAGAGACAGGGCATGATACAGGTTAGACAATCCGTTTGACGTCAACAACAAAGGAGGTGACACATATATGTCTGAAGAGGAGATTTTTGAACAATTTAAAAAGGCTGTTATAGAGATGGATGAAGAACGTGCCAAAGCGATCGCTGAAGATGCCTTATCACAAGGAGTTGATCCCTTGGATTGCATTGAAAAGGGGCTTTCCGAAGGAATGAAGGTGATCAGTGAAAAGTTCGACAATGCGGAGATATTCGTTCCGCATATACTACTTGCTGCCGATACCTTTATCGGGGCAATAGATCTTTTGTCTCCACACATCGAGGGAGGTTACGTTGGCAAAGGTAAGGTTCTAATCCACACCGTAGCGGGAGATATCCACGACATCGGTAAAAACATCGTAGCCATAATGTTGGAAGCGAACGGCTACGAAGTCATTGACTTGGGTAGGGACGTACCTGTTATGGAAGTAGTAGACGCGTCTGTTGAGAACAAGGTTGATTTTATCGCGGGCTCGGCTCTCATGACGACAACTATGCCGGCTCAACGGGAGATTATGAATGAGCTGAAGGACCGAGGCATCAGGGAGGAGTTCAAATGTGTCTTTGGCGGTGCCCCTACCACCCAGGATTGGATCGATGAGATCGGCGCTGACGGGTGGGCTGAAAATGCCGCCGAAGCAGTGGATGTTGTCTCAGGACTGGTGGATTAAACTCTTATAAGAAAGGAGGAAAAAATGGCTTTCAAAGAGAAAGTGGGCGTGTTTGAGACTTATGATAGAGCACGGTCAGGTCCGAGGTACGATGAAAAGGAATGGGATCGAAAGCTCACCTTGAAAACGGCACAAAAACTTAAGGAGAAATATAAACTCAAATTTGACAGGTCTATGATTATTCCTATTGGCACGGATATGATAGATCGATTGTTTCAGGCCGGTCTGGACATGCTTGTGGAGATGGGTGTCTATTGTATAGATACCGGCCGTGTCATTAAGTACACGGAAGATGAAGTAATGATGGCTGTGGCGGGTGCCCCTCGAGTAATCACATTGGGTGAGGGACGAGATTCGCGACAGCTTGCTGGAAGAAGTTTTGATGATCCCCAACCACCCCTGTGTCAAGGTGGTCCAACAGGAGCACCTGTATCGGAAGATATATTCATTGCGATGCATGAGGCATATGCACGGGAGCCCCTTGTTGATACCATCGTAAATGGGGTCTTGGCCACCATAAACGGGAGAGAGCCCACGCCTGGATCTCCATGGGAGATAGCCGCCGTTAAAGGAGAGGTATCCATGATACGCATGGCGATGACACGGGCGGGACGTCCTGGCATGGCCATGTAGGGGAGTGAAACTTCGCTGACTTCTGCAGGCGTGATAGCTGGCGATTTTCCAGGGGGAATGAGGCCTTGTGACAGTCATGAAGTGAGTCAGTTGAACGAACTCAAGATCGATATCAATGCTCTTGCCTTTACTGCTCATTATAAACTGGCGGGTGATATCATCATGAGTGAACAGATGCCCATATTTGGTGGCTGGGCCGGAGAGGTCGAGGAGACCTCTATCGTGGATGTAGCCACCCATTTGGCTGCTTTCATTATGTTGGGAGCAGACTGGCATCTTGATGGTCCTATCCATGTGCGCTGGGGAAACACAACGGCCAGAGATGCCTTGATGGTTGCAGGGCATGCTTGTCGAGCAGTCGATAGAAACACACACCTTCTCTTGGGTAACCAGTACTATACCTCTGCCGGTCCATGCACCGAAATGTGTCTGCTTGAGGCTGCGGCTCAGGCCGTAACGGATACTGCCAGTGGCCGTGAAATAATAAGCGGGAATGCTTCGGCAAAAGGGGTTGCCCTGGATTACACAACCGCAATGGAAGCACGTTTGATGGCATATGCGGCAAGGGCAGTTGTGGGAGTAGAGACTGAAAAGGTCAACTATATGCTGGATAAACTTGTACAGCTTTATGAAAATAACTTCAGGACAGCACCTAAAGGGAAGACCTTTCAGGAATGTTACGACGTGACTACTCTATCTCCTTCGGATGAATATCTTGAGGTGTTTGATAAGGCAATAAAAACAATGGAAGGGCTCGGATTTGAGTTCAAGATTTAAGACGGGCCTAATCCTGTATAAATCACACCTCACCCCTGAAAGGGTGAGGTGTGATTTTTGCGTAAAATATAGCCAACCCTGATTTCGTTTCGCAATTGCATTTTGCCTTGGCAGAACAAGGCTATAAAGTTCTATGTACACCAAAGGAAACGCAAATAGAATTGTGCTCAAAATGGTAACAATGTCAATTTGTTGCGTCAAGAGAGGCCTTAACTGCCGCAAATTGATAATGGAAATTTTGTGGACTCGTTCAAGTTCAGCTTTATTCGCTGGGAACTCAATACCATGAGGCTTTTTGACCACACTCTTGAAAAGGCCTTTTACGGGCAGCCGTTAGACGACAGCGAGGTTGCTTGTCTTTTAGTCGCACCACCTAACAAGGCCTTAGAGCGGCTCTTTAGCGCAGCACGAGCAAGCAGGGAACGTGCCTTTGGGGATGAAATCTTTCTTTACGGGTTTGTCTATTTTTCCACCTATTGCCAAAACCATTGCTGGTTTTGCTTGTATCGTCAAGGAAATCAGATGGCACCTAGATACCGTCAGAGCATTAAGGCCGTAATAGACGTTGCACGGGCATTGGAGGACTCAGGGGTTCACTTGATGGATTTAACCATGGGAGAGGATGCTTACTACCTGCAACAGGATGGAGAGAAGCTTCATGAATTGGTGATTCGGTGTCGCGAAGCTGTGGCCTTGCCAATTATGCTTTCGCCAGGTGTTTTAGAGGCAAAACTCTTGGCTGAAATGGCGTCCGAAGGGATAGATTGGTATGCTTGTTATCAAGAAACGTTTAATGAAAGATCTTTTCTTCGCCTGCGTCATGGACAAAATTTTAACGCACGCTTGGAGGCTAAAGTAAATGCCAGGAAGGCGGGATTGCTTATTGAAGAGGGCCTGCTGTTAGGGTCAGGTGAGAGCCACTGTGACACAGTGCTGGCTTTGAGAAAAATGGAAAAGATTGACGCGAGCCAGGTGCGCGCAATGACCTTCAGGCCTCAGATAGGCACGCCTATGGCCGATGTGCAGGCGCCTGTGTCACTGGATGAATTACGGACTATTGCCACATTTCGACTTTGTTTTCCTGATCGGTTGATTCCGGCCTCGCTGGATGTGGATGGCATTCAGGGGCTCCGGGACAGATTGAATGCAGGAGCCAATGTTGTAACGTCGTTGATACCACCCAAGCATAACTTGGCAGGGGTATCCAGTGCTCGCTCAGGCATTGAAGACGGCCAAAGGAGCGTCTCTGCTGTGATTCCTTTGATTGAACAACTGGGTTTGAGAATAGCTCCGGTCGAAACATACCAGCGCTGGCTTCAAAAGGAAAACCGGAGGGTTGGTCGGCAGGACCGCGTGGACTCTAAATCCATGTAGTCGGGTTGAACTCCCGAACCCTCCGCCAATATATCTCATGAACAAGTTATACGTGGAGAGTATTTATGGGTTTGCAAAGTCCTGCACCCATTCAGGGTGGCGAAAAGAAAAGATTCCTTAGGAAACGTGCCGATCCTTTTTCCATAATTGCTCGGATAAAGCTGTGGCCTTCTCGCAAAGGCATCCTCCATGGCGTTCGTTCCATAAAACGGGATGGCAATGTAATGACCGTAATTACCCATTGCAACCAGAAAACGCGTGTCAGATGTTCCAAGAACGGCAGGGTAGCGCGCTGGATCAGGAATAAGTGGTATGAAAAGGCATGCAAGGAATGTCGAGTGCCTAGGTGGAAGCTTCAGAAATATTCCCAGACTTCATTTATCAAGGGAAACAAGGAAAAGAAATATGCACGGCATAGTAGGGTTTTCGGACACGCAGAGACAACGACTTCTTGAATTGGGTGAAGGCCCTGAGACGCTGGAAATAGGTTTTGATTCGGAATCCGAGCGTAACGCCTACTTTAATTCCCTATCTAAAACGTTATGCCAAAAGAACATGAACATATTGGAAAAGCTCCAAACAGGCCTGCGTCGTTCTGTCCTAACCAGAATATCGACACAGCTATCGGATCTCATGATAGGGGCCGGGTTCGTAGAGGTAGCTACACCGGCCTTTCTGGCCTGCGGATTACTCAAGAAAATGAATATCTCCGAAGATGATTCCCTATGGAAGCAGATTTTTTGGATCGACAAGGGTCGTTGCCTTCGGCCAATGCTGGCACCTAACCTCTATTTTCTGTTGGGACACTTGCAGCGTTTGTGGCCCCGACCCATCCGCCTTTTTGAAATAGGGTCTTGCTGGCGTAAAGAGTCCAGGGGTGCGCGGCACTTAGAAGAGTTCACCATGTTAAACCTGGTGGAGCTGGGCTGCACCGGTGACCCACAAAACCGCTTGCATGAGGTGGCGGATCTGGTCATGGGTACACTTGGACTTCCTTATGATTTGGTGAAGGAGGCATCACAAGTGTACGGTACTACCATGGATGTGGTCTGTGACGGAGTGGAGGTGGCCTCGGGCGCCACTGGACCACATCCCCTGGATCACAACTGGAACATCACCGAACCCTGGGCCGGGCTCGGTGTGGGGCTTGAACGGGTATGCATGTTGACTACAGGCAATGGGAATGTGCAACGTGTGGGGAGAAGTCTGATATATTTGGATGGCGCACGTCTCAACATCTAACCTGCAGCGTATAGTCCCCATTTTCAGAAGTTGAGACCATGCTTATCCGGTTGTCACATATTCGCCCCTTGCTCTTGCTCGGCCACCGATGCAGGTCGCGCCTAACTTAATGGGTCACGTTGCAGATTGCCGTTCCCGCCTCGGTTATCTTGCTTCAGCTCGGTCTGCCCATCGTAAACGCGGCTTGTGTAGCGCCTGGCGGGCCATCAAGTATCGGGTCAGCTCACAACCTGGGCTTCATCTGCGGGCAACCCAATTGCTCGCCTTAGTCGGTTGCGTAGGATGAAAGGCATCCTCCACGAGCTGTATGTGCCAACCGGATAAGCATGGTTGAGACAGTCATGATCTATTTTTTCACCTGATGCGAGGCAAACAACCGTGAAACGTGGTTTGGGAGGGCATACTTTTCATATTGGGCTGGTAGGTGGGTGTTTACAAGGGCTGGAAGCGGCCTACTTGGCTTGCGAAGCAGGGTATCACCTCACAGTTATTGACCGCGCCCCGGAGGCCCCGGCCATGACCATGGCGCACAATACCCACGTCTTTGACGTCCAAGAAGAGCCAAGGCGCTTCCGGGAAGTGCTTTTGGGGATGGATGCGATCCTACCCACAACAGAAGAACAGGGGACGCTCGATTTTCTGGCGAGAACCTGCCAGGAATCCGGGGTGGTATTTTTGCATGACCCTGCGGCCTATGCCGTATCATCTTCCAAGGCGCGAAGTAACGCCTTTTTTGCCAAGCACAATATATCCATCCCCAAAAAATGGCCTGAATGTCCTTTTCCAGTGGTGATCAAACCCTCCGAGGCTAGCGGGAGTCACGGCGTTCGTGTCGTATCTGACTCGATCGCCTTAGAAGAGGCCGTGCCTCAAATCAAAGGCCATTACGGCGATATCGTAATAGAAGCCTATCACGAGGGGCCATTACTCTCATTGGAAGTAATTGCCAGACAAGGGATAGGGCTCACTTATCTTATCACTGAATTGGAATTTGATGCCAGTTTCGACTGCAAGCGAGTTTATGCGCCTTCCAAATGTTCCAACGATATTAATCAGAACTTTGCAGGCATATGCATGGACATTGCCCGCCACCTTGGTCTCAATGGACTTATGGATGTTGAGGCCATAGTCGACCTTCAAGAGAAAGGACTTGTTGTCTTAGAGATCGACAGCCGATTTCCGAGTCAGACACCCATAGCCGTTTATCATGCGTCGGGTATCAACCTGTTGGACGAATGGGTAAAAATGCATGCAATAAGCCTGCCTGTTCCCACCAATGGAGATTCTCCCGGATGCGCATTGCTGGAACATGTGTCCGTAGGCGATGGCTGTTTGGAATTCATCGGTGAGACGAGGCTACTCCCCTGGCCCGGCGTCCAAGTTTGGCACAACGGCAGTTTTTTTGGAGCCTCAATGGCATTAACCGATTATCGTGAAGATAAGGAGTCGTTCAAGGGTACCCTGATTTTTGCCGGGGTTAGCTGGCCCGATGTCTTAAAAAAGCGACAAGAATGCCTGGACCGTATGGCTTCAACCTTGGCGCTGAGAAAAATCCCGGACCCTGAGTTCTGCTGTCAGAAGATTGGAGGAAAAGAGTGACAAGACTAACCGTACAGAACATTGGAAAATGTCCCGACGATTTGAAGGATTACGATCAGTGGTTGAAGGGCATTACCAATCTGGGGCTTCTTGAATTGGCCCTTAAGACGACAGACATGACGCCGGAGGAGTACAAAGCCCGGGTGACGTCCTTCACCCGGGTTGCCGTTATCCCAATCACCATGGGCCGGGGTATTATTCCCAGTTTTTCAGAAAAGGTGGCTGAATTGGGTTGTTTCTTGGGTTTGCCCTGCAGGGTTACTGAGTTCCGGGATGTCGCCGGGTGGAGAGAGGCCGTGGCCGGAGGTTCTCAAATGGTAGTTTGTGCCGATGACAACGCCTTTCTGGCTTTTAACCTGACTTCCCGACGAGTTGTGGACAACTGTCTTGCCACGGGGGAGGTCTATGCCGCTGCCCTGGGTGCGGCTGTGGATGGTGTTGCTGAACGCGCCGTGGGCGTTCTGGGTTTAGGGCCGGTCGGTCAGGCGGCTGCAAACTGGCTTCACTCACGAGGCGCCCATCTCGTTGTTCACGACAAAGACCCGAACAAGCAGGTCGGTTTTTTGTCGTGCAGAGGAAGGATAAGAGGGGCTAAGAGTGTGGGTGAAGTGTTAGGTGAAACCAATCTGGTGATAGATGCGACGAACGACTCCGACATTATCAAGGCGAGGCAACTGAAACGTCGACTGATCTTGTCCGCACCAGGCATTCCCTTGGGTATCGACGATCCGAGTTCACATATGGTTGATCTGATTCATGATCCCCTGCAGCTCGGTGTCGCTGCTATGATGGTTCAAGCAGTCGGCTGAAATGTGGCCAGGATGTTGTTATTGGCTTGCCAAAATGGACAATTAGGTTTTGGTTTTGGTGGACATTGGCTTTGCTTAGGATAGAACGGTTACGAATTTCAAAAAGATCATATCAAGGTTAATATCAAGGTGTATGTAAGGAGGACTTATGATGTTGAATTTTGTGACCGAGCAAAAAGTTTGCGAAGTTGGTGGTGTGAAGTTTGGAGGTCAGCCTGGTGAATTTCCCACGGTGATCTGTTCCTCAATCTTTCAGAAGGGGGACAGGGTTTTTGACGGTATGGGAAGAGGACTTGGAGACAGAGATTCGTGAAATCGCACAGATCAGCGTCAAACATGTCCTTCTCGTTGCCTTTGACATGGCTGACCAGATGCCGTCCGGAAGAATTACCGGGACCCAGAAGCTCTTAGATGCCATGGAAAAGGCTGGGGCCCGCTTTGAGAGCATCTTTGTGGATACTTCGGTCATGAACGGCCCTGCCACGGCGTTTTGCGCCATTGCAAACCGGATGATCAAGGAGAAGTGGGGTTTCCCGGGTGCCAGTGCGCCCAATGGCTCATATATGTGGGAAAAGGCCAGGGAATTGTGGGGGTTTAAGGGATGGTCTGCCGCGGATGCAGGCTTAGAGGCTCTTTCGTCTTTCATGTATCACGACATGATATTCTCCGGTCCTATGGCTGGAGGCACGAGGATTTTTCCAGCCGTAGCCATGGCAGATGCATTTCTCGCCACTGCGGCGTTTCCCGAGACAAAATAAAGAATCCACCCCCTGAGGGGACAAGGTTGAGTTGTCCCTCATTTATATCAGAACAGGTCTAACTGTTTCGATTCTGCTCGACGCTCTTTATCTTCTCGATATTTAACGTATTTGCGTATCATGTCGGTATCTAAACCAACAGTATCTACGCAATAGCCTTTGGCCCAAAAGTGATTACCTCAATAGGGTTTCTTCTTTAGCTTGCGAAATTTATTGAACACACGAATAGCTGTTCTACCTTTTATAATGCCCAAATAATCTGATATCGATATTTTGGGTGGAACCATCACTATTAAATGTACATGATCTATTTGAATATTGAGCTCCACTACCTCACAGTCTTTCTGTTCGCTAAAGGCGAGGATACAGTTGGATACTTCAATGGCAATTTCACCTTCAAGTATCCAAAGACGATACTTGGGCACCCAAGCGATATGATATTGGCAATGCCAGACTGTATGTGATAATTTTCTAAATCGACTCATGTTGTTACTCCTTTCTTGATGTTGTGGGACAACTCAATTCTGGAGTAACACCGAGTCGTTCAAATGGCAAAGCCTTTGAACTCTGACCCGGTCCAGAGGGCCGGGTTTTCTGAATTGGAATAAAATCCTGTCGGACGAAAATCATCCCCTTTTCAAGCTGTTCCCGGAGTTCGTTGAACAGTTGAAGTCGATCGGGTAAGTTTGATTGATCCACAAGGTGAACAAGGAATTGAGATCAAACGTAAAGCGAGGTTTTTTGATTTTCAAAAACCTGAATTGTTGCAAAAAAAGGAGGTTTGAAATGGTGCCAGAAGAGAGAACCAACGAAATAATAAATGGGATTCGTAAGGCATTGATAGACTACGATGAGGATGGGGTTGAGGAATGGGCCAACAAGGTCATGGAAGAAGGCGTAGACTCATTCACCGCAACTATGGAGGGCCTCGCTGACGGGATGATCGAAGTGGGAGATCTGTATAACAAAAAGGAGTACTTTGTCCCTGAACTCATGCTTTGCTCTGATGCGCTCTATGCCGGGCTACAAATTTTGAGGCCAGCCATCAAGGCCTCCGGAAGAAAAGCCGAGACAAGGGGTTCCATAGTGCTGGGTGTGGTCGAAGGTGATGTTCACGACATTGGCAAAAACCTGATCAAAATGATGTTTGACGTATCAGGGTGGACCGTTCATGACCTGGGCAAAGATGTGCCGCTTGATAAATTCCTGGAGGAACAGATGAAGACTGATTGTGACATTGTAGGTCTCTCAGCGTTGATGACCACCAATATGGTGGCTATGCCGGAAATCGTAAAGAAACTCAAAGAGAAAAATCCTAACATTCGCATCATGTTGGGCGGCGCCCCGATAACCGAAGAACTTTTAGACTCGTACGGCGCTGACGGCTACGCAGAAAGCGCTGGAACAGCGGTTGAAGAAGCGATGAAAACAGGTGGAATACCGAGATGCCTCCCGAGGAAGTGGGCACCAAGGGACTCTGCGGGTCAGGGATTATTGACGCCATACCCCAGCTTTTCCTTTCTGGAATTATTGACAAAACAGGACGCTTCAAAAAGGACGGGTCCCATCCACGCCTGCGTGAAGTTGAAGGCCAGTTCGAGTATGTCATTGCCTGGGCCAAAGAGACTTCAATCGGCCAGGATGTTGTATAGTCTGTCAGGATGATATCAGGGCCATACAGTCAGGCAAAGGCGCCATGTACGCGGGCGCTAAAATCCTGATGCAAACCCTGGGGGTAGACAAGGTAGACAAGGTAATTTTAGCTGGTGAATTTGGAAGTTACATAGACAAGAAATCGGCGGCAGTACTGGGGATGTTCCCTGACTGCAAGAATGTTTATTCAGTGGGAAATGCCGCAGGTGACGGCACACGTATGGCCCTCCTTGACGTGGACAAGAGGAAAGAGGCCGATGAATTCGCCAGAAAGGTAGAATACATAAAACTCACGGTGAATCCTAATTTTGACAAGGTTTTTGCCAGGTCTATGTGGATACCTCATATGAAGGACAAATTCCCTAACTTAAGTCACATTTTACCGGAAAAGAAATAAACAGGAGGATAACGAATTATGAAAGCAGAACTCAGCCCCAAAGAGAGAGTACTTAAATGCTTTAGGAGGGAAGAGATAGATCGTCTTCCTGTCTTCAGCGGCTATGGGAACGTAACTGTACACGGACTTGAGAAATATGGCTGGAATTTTGCCGAGATACATGTGGATGCAAAGAAAATGGCAAACATGGCCGCATCCACGTATCAGCTCTTTGGCTTTGAATGTGCAGCGCTCCCCTTTGATATGGGGGTCGAGGCCGAAGCCTTGGGCGCCGGGGTTAACTTTTACTCCCGCCATTCTGATATTGTCTACCCAACAATAACAAAAAAAGTGTCGGAAACAGTAGCCGATCTGGACCTCAAGATACCATCGGATTTGGCAAAAGCAGGAAGGATACCATTAGTAGTGGAGGCCATTCGTCTTTTAAAAGAGGAAATAGGCGACCAGGTTGCTATCGGGTCATGGGTGCTGGGGCCCTATACTTTGGCAGGGCAGCTTGTGGATATCGGGGATCTTGCCAAGATGGTGATTAAAAAGAAAGCACTGGTAGGCAAGGTGCTGGACACTCTGGCCAATGTGCTCATAGAGATTTCAAGGATCTACAGGGAAGCGGGGGCCGACTATATAACCGTTCGCGAAATGGGAGCGGGACCTGACATATTGAGTCCTCGTATGTTCAAAAGCCTTATACGGCCTCCTCTGGAAAAAATCTTCGCCGGCCTGGAATCGCCGAAGATTTTGCACATGTGTGGAGACACAAATACCATTGTTGAGGAGATGGCCCTCTGCGGTGCCGATGCCATCAGCGTAGACCAGGTGAACGACATGGCTGAATCACGGAAAAAGCTGGGACCAGATGTCTTGATCCTGGGGAATATTGATCCTTATAAGGTGATTGTACAAGGAAAACCGGATGATGTGGATAATGCCGTAAAGGAAGCTGTCGCTAACGGTGTCAATGCCATCTGGCCGGGATGTGATATCTTTCCAAGCGCCCCTAAAGAAAATATGGCGGCACTGATGGCGGCGACGCAGAAATATGGTAAGCTTGGGTGATTGCAATATGTGTTAATTCACAGATGTCAAGACATCGTTTACATGAAGGGCAAAAGGATACTGTATTGACACCGTAGACCTTGATGCGGAAATGATCCGCAAATATGTGAAAGATGAGGAGGCCATAGAACGTGGCGCTGAGCAACAAAGCTTGTTTTAAAGCAAGTTTGGGACAACTCATCCTTGTCCCTTTTGGGGGCAAGGCAAAGTATACCCTTCTAGGGGTGAACAATACCGGCCCCTCAGGGGTCGGATTCTTTATTTTGGGAAGGTCTATTGTTAGAAAGAGATATAGGAAAGATGAAAATGATTGATGATTATGTCAATGCAATAATTAGAGTCGGTTGAATGTGGGGTTTATCTGCTTTTGAAGCATTAACAAAATTAGCGGGTATCGAACTCATGCTATTGACTGGGGTTGTCTTTCTGGCTGGAGTATTTCGAGGTTACGCAGGGTTCGGCCTTTCTGCGGTTACCATCACTGCTGCTACGCTGTTTCTGCCCCCCTTAAAGCTGGTCCCAATTTTATATATGCTGGAAGTGATCGCTAGCGTGCATATGCTGCCTTCGATACATCGAGATATCGATCGAATGATGTTGCTATTTCTTCTAATTGGATGTGCCCTTGGAATGCCGATAGGTCAGCATTTGCTAATACGCCTGCCTGTCGATGGCACGAGAATCTTGCTTTATACTATTGTGATAGTGGCTGCGTTACTTGTGCGTAGTGGCTATGAGTTCCCATTCCAGATGAATCGTAAGGCAAGTTTCGTTATGGGCATTGCAGCAGGGATTGCCAGTGGGTTAGCTGCAATTGGTGGACTCGTTACGATGGTTGTATTGCTCGGCATTCGCTTAGATGTAGTTCAAGCTCGTGCCACTTTGGTTGCAATGTTCTTTGCTCTATATTTATACGGAACAATGCTAAGTGTTGCAAACGGATTAACTACCCCAGACATCCTTTATACCGTAGTGTTTTTGCTCTTACCATTATTTGTAGGAGTGGCGATAGGTCAGCGTGTTTTTCTTAGAACATCGAAAGAGAAATTTCGTCGATTTTTGTTTGGATTTCTTGTCGTCCTATCTGTCGCAGGCTCTGTAAAAGTTGGATTAGCGAGTAATTGATAGTTACATTGATCACAGTTGTCTTCTAACTTTAAGGATAGAGACGATCCTGACAAGTAAACTCTCGTGCCAAGGTAAGCCCGAATCCTTGGGAATCCACGTGCAAACCCGTTAACGGGAGTACGAATCTGGATGGAACAAGGGTGCAGGCTCTGTATTGAACCCCAAAAAATATATAATTGTGGTCATTAGGATAAATCCCGCTATGCGGGAGGAACGCCGACGCTTTGGATTGCGCAGAAGGCAGCAGATCTATATGCGATATGGCGAGCATAAAGGACACCACCGGAGTCTCAGATCAGGGCATGTGCTCAAAGGGGTAACTCGAGAACTTGGGAGAGCCAGGTGTCTCCTTGTATGAAAACGGGGTAAGGGGAACCGTTCTGTGGACGATAAACCCCCTGCGCTGAACCGCCCTGCATCCGGCTGGCAGCGAGTCTTACGGCTAAGTGAAAGACACAGGCCTTTTGCCTGAAGGTATGAAAGCCATCGCTGTTTCCGGCAAGATTGTTACCCTGACCTGGATGTTGATGGGTTTCCAGAATTTCTCCATGAAGGTTATTATGGACCCTCAATTCGTTGCCGATGTTTTCAGAAAAGTAGCTGAGATTCAGTTCAGCGCCTTAGAGAACATCCTGGCTAAGGACTACGTTGGGGCCGTATGGGTAGTGGATGACCTTTCCTTTGGCACCGGCCCGATGATTTCCCCTGAGGCCTTGCGTGAGTACGTCTTCTCATGGTACGCAAAGATGGCTGAACGTTGCCATGAGGAGGATCGAATTTTTATCATGCATACGGATGGCGATGTAACATCTCTCATGCCGGATATTATCGAGACAGGCATAGATCTGCTCCAACCCATCGATCCGACCTGCATGGATATTGTCAAGATGAAAAAGGAGTATGGCGATCGCATCAGTCTCGTGGGCAACGTGGCAAATGAACTGCTTCGCAGTGGCACGGTAGAGGAGGTTGAGGAGTACACCAGACACCTGTTGCGTGAAGCCGCTCCCGGAGGCGGATACTGTGTTGGTTCAGGCAACTCGGTTCCAAACTGGGCAAAATTTGAGAATTATATGGCCATGCGGAATACGACCCTCGAGCATGGCTCCTATCCGATTACTATTTAGAAGGGAGGTAATAAATAATGAGCGATACTCTTCAGGCAATAAAAGATGCGGTAGTTAACCGGCAAAGAAATGAGATTGAGGGGCTGGTAGAGACCGCAATCGAAGAAGGGATTGATCCAAAAACCATCATCGACGATGGGCTTATTGCGGCTATGGACGTAGTGGGACAGCAATTTTCCGACAGTGATATCTTTGTGCCAGAAATGCTTGTATCTGCCCTGACCATGAAATTAGGGCTGGAAAAAGTGAAGCCCCTGCTGAAGAGTGAGGCCACCGAGCCCAAGGGTACCATTATGATGGGCACGGTAAAAGGTGATATTCACGACATCGGAAAGAACATTGTGCTGATGATGCTTGAAGGGGCGGGATTTGAAGTCGTCGATCTGGGTGTGGATTTGACCGTGGAAAAGCTTGTAGAACGTATTGAGGCCATTGGGCCGGACCTCTTAAGCCTATCGGCCCTTTTGACGACGAGTATGCCTGAAATGGAGCGTGTCATTCAAGAACTGGGAACAAGAAGCTTCAGGGATAAGATGAAGGTTATGGTGGGGGGCGCACCTGTGAGCGCGTCCTTTGCCGAAAAGATAGGCGCTGACGGTTACGCGGCCGACGCTGCCGAAGCGGTTAAATTAGCGCGCCGGCTAATAGATGAAATAAAAGAGTAATAGCGGCCCTATTGCAGGCAGTTTTTTCCCTAACCCTGAACGTTGGACCCTGAACCTGTGAACGGTTACAAAAGGAGCCACACATGCTGACCCACAGAGAGAGAATCCTGAAGGTAGCGAGAGGCGAACTCGTCGATAAGATCCCATGGGTACCCAGAATCGATCTATGGCATAACGCCCATGCCTTGTCGAGCACCCTGCCGGAGAAATACAAAGGCCTCACCGTGGAGGAGATCCACCGCAGGGAGGGATGGCCATTGCACAAGGTGGTCCCTGAATATCTCAAGCCCGAGAACCCCGAAGACATCGATCATCGGGCCATGGGGCTCTATCGCCTGAAGGAGTTCCCTTATGATTTTGAGTTTTCCTCGGATGTGGACATCCGGGTAGAATATGAGGACGATGGCGACGAGGAGATGACCCATGTGGAATATCACACCCCCATGGGTATGGTGAGTGTGAGGCATGGAACCACTGCGGAAATGAAAAAATCCGGGGCCTCCATCACCTGGGTCAAGGAACCTGCCATCAAGGGCCCGAAAGACTATCCCGTCTTGGCACACATCTTTGGGAATCTCATCCTGAAACCGGCTTACGAACGTTTTCTTCGATGGAAGACGAGCGTTGGTGAGGATGGGGTGGCAGTGGGACAGGGCTTGGGGATCGCATGCTCTTCACCCATGCATTTCATTCAAAAAACATTAACAGGTTCCACGGACTTCTATTATCACTATCATGATTACAAGAAAGAGATGGAGGAACTGGCCGAGGCCTTGGGCCATGCCTATGAACAGTTAATTGCAATTCTTACTGAATCCCCCGCGGATGCAATTTTATGGTCTGCAAACGTGGACGACATGGTGACCTACCCCGCCTATTTTGAAAAGGAAATCGTTCCCTGGTGTCAAAAGGCATCTGAAGCCCTCCATGCCAAAGGGATCCTCCTTGTCATACATCCTGACGGAGAAAACCGTGGGCTAATGGATTTGATCCCTGAATGCGGCATGGATATAGCGGACGCCGTAACCCCCTACCCCATGACCAAGGTGACCATTGATGAGTATTATGACAGATGGTGCCGGTCCGGCAACTTGACCATTCATGGCGGTATCCCGGAAATTATGCTGTTGGAAGAATCCACATCCTGGGAAGACCTGGAAGATTATTTAACCCATATGTTCAAGGTAATATCGCCCGGCAATAGACTGATCGCCTCTATTGGAGATACAAGCCCCCATAACACGCAATTTGAACGGTTAGTCTATATTGGCGAGCGCTTTGAAAAGGAGGGTCGTTTACCGTTAGAAGCAGGGACCGCAAGACCCCTTACTCAGGATCATATGGACCAGGTTGCTGCGCGTGTGGCGCCAAAGGAGATGCCGGAAGAAGATTTCAAGATCATCCAGGAGGATGTCCTCAAAGGCGATAACAAAAAAATTGCAAATGATGTCCTGGAAATGCTTGATAAGGGCTCTGATCCCCGGGAAATCCTGAAAAAAGGTATGCTATCAGCCATGGAAATAATTGGGGGAAGGTTCACAGATGGAACCGTATTTATTCCTGAAGTATTGCTTTCTGCAAGGGCCATGAATGAGGCACTTAAGGTCCTTGAGCCTTATCTTGCAGGTAAAGATAGTGAGAGCAGTGGCACAATTATGATTGGCACCATACGCGGAGATCTCCACGATATCGGCAAAAACATGGTGCTCACCATGTTAAAAGGGGTGGGTTTTGATACTGTGGATCTGGGGGTAAACGTCAAGATTGAGGATTTTGTTCAGCAGATATCAGAGAGAAAACCGGATATCCTTGGTATCTCTGCACTGCTCACAACCACCATGCCCCAGATGAAAAAGGTCCCGTTGTTATCGTGGCCTGCCAGGTAATGGAACCTGAACTGGGAAAGGCCCGTGATCAGGATAGCGGTGTGGAAATCCGCTACCTTGACCAGGGCTTACACCGAACACCTGATAAAATGGCCGGTTTGATCCAGGCACAGATTGATGAGGCCTCGCAGTATGCCGTGCGAATCGTGTTAGG
>Ga0208648_1000731_pt1 | contig 30690 bp, 31 predicted proteins | sample AntAceMetag02UKL_FD_184772 | JGI IMG/M metagenome (GOLD analysis project Ga0208648, IMG submission 184772) | Saline lake microbial communities from Ace Lake, Antarctica - Antarctic Ace Lake Metagenome 02UKL (SPAdes) (version 2) | ecosystem: Environmental > Aquatic > Non-marine Saline and...
CTTTTCATCAAATCTTGCTACGACAATAACAAGGCCAATAAGCAATAGTTTTTTAAATCAAATTTATCATAAATATTTATGGCTTCGTAGCTCAGCCTGGTTAGAGCACTAGACTCTTAATCTAGGTACAATTTTTGTTACCCTCTGGAAAGTGCTTTAGAATTATCGACCTTTTATCGTCGATAAGAGGAATAAGACGTTATCGTTTTTATAATTTTCGGTTTTCCCTCAATTCTTAAAATAGTAAGATATAAAAGTAAAGATTTTTTTGATAGTTTACGATTGGCTTCGTAGCTCAGCCTGGTTAGAGCACTAGACTCTTACTATCTTTTAACTTCGGTTAGGAGAGGAGATATCTAGGTGTCGGGGGTTCAAATCCCCCCGAGGCCATTCTTTATTCCCCCCCCTAAGGTTTAAACTTTCTCCTTTTTCTATGTCACAAGTAAGTGGTCGATAAAAAACAAAAACATCCACCCATGGATGTCACAAAAGTCCTGAACGCCCCAACCGGAGTTCACTAGTGCGTAGGTTCTTTGTAAAAGATTAAGATATTCTAGCTAAGAGGCTAACGGGGATAGAATGCTTGTAAATTTATGAGAATACTACTTGTTTTTAATATAATTTAGTTAGTTAATTGAGGTATTTAAATTTATTTTTAATATAAGGCCCTAATATCATATCTTTATATCCTGCACCAACTGGAACTATTGGATAAAGTATTTCCTCTTTATCTGTACATATTTCAAGAAAACAAGATCCTTCTTTTTTCAAAAATATTTTTAATTCAGATTCTAATCTATTTTTATCAATTATCCTTTTAGTATAGCAGAAACCCAAATTTTCTGCAATTTTTGAAAAATCCACATCGCCCTGTCTTTCGGTTCCAGTTCTCAACCCATTATATGCTTTATCTTGCAAATTCATAACCATACCATCGCTTCTATTGTTAATCATGATTATTTTAATTGATAAATTCAATGTAGCTATAGTATGTAATTCACCAAAATTCATTCTAAGACTTCCATCTCCATCTACTGCAATAATTTTACAATCAGGATTCGCAAAATAAACCCCTACTGCAGTAGGTAGTGAAAATCCCATTGTTCCATATGATCCGGAAGTCATAAATGATTTTGGCTTTTGCATTAATAGGTATTGTGCAGCAAGCATTTGGTGATTCCCTACACCTGTGATAATCTTTGTTTTTTCATCTATATGTTCTGATAACAAATCCATTACTTCAGCAGATTGAATAAACTCAGAATTTTTATTATAATCCAATAAACAATCTTTCTTAATATTTATGGCTTTATCTTGCCAGCCCTTTATATCTAAATGAATATTCTTCATTTTTGCATATTCTAATAGATCATCAAGCGTAGTACTTGCTTCACCTATATATGAAAATTTAGGATTACGTTCAATCCTTATCTGATGCATTTTAACTGGATTAATATCAACATATGCTATTTCAGAATCTATAGCAAAACCTATTTTCTCCGCAATTTTATCATCCCATCTAGCTCCGAGAACAAAAAAGAAATCGTTTTCTTGAATAATAATATTGGCAGAAGGTACTCCAAACATACCAAGCATTCCCATATTCAATTCAGACCTTTCATTCATAACTCCCTTTGCCATTAAAGTATGAACTAAAGGTATACCGAAATAATCTTCAAACTTTTTAATTGAATTACTTCCAGCTTTGGAATTTAATCCACCTCCGATATAAAGTAATGGTTTTTTTGATGATAATATCAAATTAAAAAATTTCTCACATTGATCTTCACTAAGATGTTTTTCATTAACATAACTTCTCTCAAAAGAGCTTATATCAAGCCCATTATACTCATGTATTCTTTGCTGTTTATCTAATGGGAAATCTATAACCACAGGTCCAGGTCTTCCTGATTTTGCTAGATAATATGCATCTTTTATAGCTACTTCAATATCTCGACCATTAGACAATGAAATAACTTTTTTAGAAGCATTTTTAAAAATTGACTCCACATCTATATGCTGAAAAGAGTCCGTACCTATTTTATGCTCAGATACTTGTCCTGCTATAACAATTAAAGGAATACTGTCGCTATATGCATCTGCAACCGCAGTTAGAGTATTTGTTATTGCAGGACCCGAGGTAACTATTGCCACTCCAATCTTATTACTTGATCTAGAATATCCTGCTGCACTAAAGGCAGAAGACTGCTCATTAGAATTTATGATAACCTTTATCGAACTTTTCCCAATTGCATGAAAAACAGGTAGTATAGCTCCACCAGTATATCCAAAGATATACTTAACTCCTAAGTCTTCCAGACTTCTTACCAAAATTTCTGCTCCTTTTAATTTTTCCATTTTATTTTTTTAGAAAAAATAAATAGACTCAAAATATATTCTATAATAGATTAAAAAACATACACTCGAGCCAGATATTTTTCTGCTCAAGCGACCAACACTAAGACTACAAGTAAGACAACATTCAAAGAGTAGCTCATGTGTTTATTCAACATATAATAAGACATAGCAAGAAGTATTTAAATGTTATGAGTTAAAGAAATCATAAATTTATAAATTATAAAAAAACACAAACAATGATTTTAAAATAAAAAAATGAGAGCACAAATTTTAACGTTACCCCTCTCAAGCTTAGCCGAAACCAAACATAAAGCCAGGTTGAAATTAACCGAAGCTAACAACAAATGGGCTGAACAATATATAATAGATACTAAACTATTTAAACATTACTGAGTTGGAATTTTGGAATTATTTTTGGAATAAAACAGAAAAACAGCGACGACAAAAACCTAAATATGACAAACCAGCGACGCTGTTTCAAAACGCCCCAACCGAGAGCTGACCGTTTTAGTTCACTTTACTATAGGGCGTTGGGTTGATTGTGATGATTATTTTACCAGAGTTTGGTGTCTAGATAAACAGGAGAATCTGTCTCCAATATACTTTTTATAAAATTACCATTATCACAAAAAATTCCGTCACCATTCTCAACTGGTGCTGGCTCTCCAGTTTCTGGATCACGATACCTGAAACGTTTCATGAAATCCTCCTTAGTTCCCATGCCGATTTTCTCATAAAATGGTGTATTCTTTTTAGCACAAAATCCAAGTCCTGGTCTTCCCATGCTTTTTAGATGCTCAATCATTGCTTCCATTATTATCCTGCCATATCCTTCTCCTCGTCTAATAGTCACGATATCACCTACTCCAAAAAAATCATGCTTCTTTCCAAGATGGTCTGCAACAACTGGGTTCATTATGCCAAATGCAATAATATCATCTTCATCTTTAACAAAAAAACACTTTGATTCTCCTGGATATAACTTCTTGAAATCACGAATGTATTTCTTTCCAAATTCTTTTTCCATCCATGTGTTCATTAATTCCATTTCAGAGTCCAAAAGAGAACTAACTGTTCTTATTTCAATCTTATGAGTCATACATAAGAAGGGTGTTGATAAATATTTAAAACTATTGATTTTTGTCTTATTTCGGAGTAATTAAAGGCTTAAATACCCTTAATTGTGTGACAATATATGAAGATAGGGATATTGGTTCCTGCATATAACGAAGAAAGCATAATTGGGAAAACGTTAGATGGCATCCTTAAATATTCTAAAGATATTGTTGTTATTGATGATGGAAGTACTGACAAAACCCATGGTATACTAGAGGAATACCCTGTTAAAATTATAAAAAATAAAAAGAATATGGGGCTGTCTGAAACTGTGAAAGTGGGGCTAAGGTATTTCTTAAAGAATGATTATGATTATGTTATAAAAATGGATGCTGATGGTCAAATGATGCCGTCAAAAATAAAAGACTTTACGGATAAAATTAAAAAAAATCCAGATGTAGACGTTTTTTATGCAACTATTGATAAGATAAGTTCATGGGAGATAAAAAAGGATATAAAATACTTTTCATTACTTTTTTATCTCGGGACGGGAATAAAAATATCAGATTTTCTCTCAGAATATAGGGCGTACAATAAGAAGTCAATGAAATTTTTAATTCGAAATAAGGAGAATGAGGGATACGCTTCATGTTTTACACTAATTGATATGAAAAGACTGGGCTTTAAACTTTCTGAAATTAATGGTGGTGTTATATACACAAAAGAAACTGCAAGACCATTTCCGCTAGAAGGTAAAATACAATTTACTAAGAACTTTATCAAGAAGACATTTAAATTCAAAGGAATAAGAAGTAAGATAGTAGCCTCATCAATAATTTTTCCGTTATTGGCTTTGATTATCTTTAATTTAATCTTTTGTTCGAGATTTAATTCAATTCTTCCAAGAAGATTTTTAAGATGACAAAACACACTGTTGCAATCATAGAGCCTCATTTTGATGATTTTTGGCTTAATATGGGAGGCTTTCAATTGATAAATGACGATTATGATTATATTGTAGTTTCTGTCTCGAAGGACGATTCCTGGAATTATGTTAATCATACAAAAGAGTTAGGAAGCATTTTGAATGGGAAGCTGCAGACTTTTGCGTTAGGATATGATTCATTGCCTATTGAGAAAGAGAAACTTAGAGCACAATTAGCTAATATGGGTACAAAAAATGAAGAAGAGTTATTTTTAAGAACTAATAAGTTAGATTCCATGGGACAATTAGCCGAAGGAATCAATGAGAGAGTAGCTGGAGCGGATTATGTGTTCTTGCCAATGGGACTTCATCATCCGATGCATAAGGTCTTGTCTACGCTAGAAATAGATAAGCCCTGCTTGAAGTATGGGGAATATCCTTATCGATTTTATCCTTCTGAGAGAGATAATCTTAGTGAGTTAGAAAGTGGTATGCATAAATATGAGTTGGACGTATCTGATGTCGTAGATAAAAAATTAGATATCTTTAAGAAAATTTATACTACTCAGCAATATATTTTTACTGTTTCAAAGGTTAATACTCCTTTAACTGATGCGACTAAGGAAGTTTTTTATTCTAGTTCAAAAATTGATAGTGATTTAAATATAGGAAGTTGATTATTTAATTTTACTTAGGCTGATAGAAATCTATATACTTCTTTATCTTTTTTGTAGGATATAGCTTTAATGCTTCGCCTAATTCTTTGCAGATTAAAGGTATATTTTTTTCATTTAAGAATGGGGAGTTCGTTTGAAATCTAAGAGCAGAAAAAGATTGCCCCGATTCAGTCTTTGCGAAATTTAAAACAAACCCCAAATAAGGCCATTCCATATATCCCTTTTTATTATTTGAGAATATGAAATTATAGAACTTCTTCACTTCTCTATTGTACTTCTTCACTTCTTCGGAATTCATTCTAAGCATCTTCTCTACCGTGTCTATCTTTCCTACTTTAAATGTTATTACCGAACTAAAGCCTGCAGAGTTTTTATTTAATAATAAAAAATCGTTTCTCTCGATTTCTTCTCTTATTTTTTTAGTCAACTTTATCATATGAAGAAGGTAATCCTCTATTCCTGCTATTCCTAAATAATTTAGTAATATCCACGCTGAGATAATGGGGGAGGCGCTTCGTGAATGGTCTAAAGATATAAATTTTGTAAAATTCTCTCCAAAATCTCCATGGATAAATTTTTTACCCCGGGTAACTATATCTAGATTTTTTTTATTTTTGAAAATAACTGCGCTAGAAGTGTAGTGCGAAAGTCCAGTTTTATGAAAATCTACCCCAAATGAATCTGCGTACTTTATCTCATTTTTTAGTTTTACCGCAAATTTATAGTCCGATTCACTTATATTTGTTTTATCTGGATGATATAGCCATAACCATCCGATAACGGAATCAATGTGGATGTGTGGCAAGTAATCTAATTTGTACTTCTTGGCTAACCTGTTTCTGATTTCATAAACTTTTTTTATATCATCGACAATATTTCTGGTTGTGCTTCCTGCGTTCAAGACAATGCAGCCAATCTTCTTTTTGTTCTTAATTTGTTTTTCTAATTTTTTTTCCAATTCATCTAAATCTATCTTAAATTTATTATTTTTTATTCTTATTAGGGATTTTGTTCCAATTCCTAACCAATTGCAAGTGGATTCTAGGGTGTAATGGGATTGATCTGAGGCTATCACTACAATTTTTTTGTCTATTCCATATTCAAGAGATTTAGGAGAGCATTTCGTGATTCCTATTTTAATCGCATGCAATGTTGTTATTTTGCCCCCAGGAACAAATAATCCTCCAGATAAATTCTGATTGTATCCTGCCATCTTTGACAAGTGTTTTATTACAGCTCTTTCATAATTCAACACTTTCCCCGCAGTATAATCCATAATTGCATTGGGATTTAGAAGGTTCGCAATTGTTGATCCTGCAATGGCTGGAATCAATGGGGTTGGTGTAATATTAAATATTGCCCTTGGGTCATTCCACCTAATACATCCCTCAAAGGCTTCAGCAAGCTTCTTAGAAAGTTCTTTTTTGCCAAGCCCCTTATATGGGACATCTTCTAGTACCTTGAATTTTTTCTCATTCAAATATAATCTTGGAGATTTCTTGGATATTTTTTTCTGGATATCTTCCCAAAATAGATTTAGATAGCTAATTAGTCCCGAGTTTGATTCGTCATCCGGATTTAAGAATAATTCTGAGATTTTCTTTCCCCCAAACTTTTTTATCATCATAACTAATCTTAAATTTATTATTTAAGTTTTTCTACAGGCATAATACCTATCATGGCATAAAATAAATTCTTTAATCATTTAATCATTTCATTAAAAGAAGTCTCGTCTAATGTCATCAAAAATCTTACTTTCTCTAACATACCTTTGTCAATATCTTTTTCTCTTTTTACTATGGTTCCTCTTTTTAGATCCACAAACCCCCAAATCCCATATTTCAAAACTCCAAATTTAAATGCCTCAAATAAATTATCTTTTTCCCATGAAGAAAAGGGCCTAACTTTATCGTAGGCCGAAATAAATTCCTTGAGCTTTTTAGAAGAAAGCTTCTTTCCACTTAAATTAAAGCACGCAGTCATTGTGCTTCCATAATCAAAAAAAGCACTCGTTTTTCCAATCTCCCAATCAATAACATACTTTATTTTTCCTTTTTCAAAAACTATATGCCCTGGATTAAATTCCGAGTAGTACCCCGTAGAGTATTGATTTTTTGGACATTTGATTTTTTTAATTTCGTTCTCCATATAATTCAAAATATTTTGAATGTTAATATTAAAGCTTTTTCTTTTTATGAAATATCTATGTATTTGTGATACTATGTCTTCATAAGTACCTGGGGCAGTCGGCTTTATTTTGATTGATTTAGTTAATTTGTGAAACCTTGCTAAGGTTTTTCCTAAATCGTTAACTTCTTCTAAGTTTAGAGTTTTCCAATCATCTCTTAGGTTTGGAATAAATTCATAAAAAACAACCTTTTGGTTTTTATAATTCAAATAAAGCTTCTTGGATTTTGTTGAGAATGTTTTATATGTGGGGAAATCTTGCTTCTGCAAGATGTCTGCTACCCTGAGACTTTGCGAAATTCCCTCATTAAAAGTTCTCAAGACTTTCATAAAAAATCTTCCTTTTGTTGTTTCAATTATTTGACCAAAGGAAACAATATCATCTTTCTTTATTTTTCCAGATGTCTTAAATTTACCAATATCGTAATGAAGTAAAATATCATCAAATTCCTCTTCTGTAAAAATACTTTCCATATATACACCATAGAATTGTTTGTTATAAAACTTTCTTTAATTGTGAATGCTCAAATTCCCTAACCGTTCGAAAATGTCACGCTCTCGGTTGGAGGATTGAGAGAATATTTGATTTGTTTATGTAAAAGTATCGGGCCCGCGTTCAACGCCCTGAATTTTAAAAAGGAAAATTACCAAATCACCGACGACAAATTATTCAACAGCGACGCTGTTTTTTACGCCCCAACCGGCGTGACTGGAGAAGTGTGTCTTTGATGGGTGGATGATATTACCATCCCCCTATCATTTCTTCCACTTTATTAGACCAATTCCTAATTATATCCCTAATAATTCCCCTAATTTTCACCCTAGAACTGCATTCATAGGTATAAACGTATCCTCCGTTGTCGAGGTTTTTCTGATGCCGAATAAGAATTCCTTTTTCATATAATTTCTTGACTGCTTTCTGGATTGTTGTTAGGTTCAAAGACATCTTCTTAGAAATAGTCAAGGTCTTACATTCCTTTTTATGACTCAAAAAATATTTCATAACCTTGAACTCGGTTTTTGTTAAACCTAGCCCACATTTAATAATATCATCTAAATTAAACTGTTTACATGCAAAGTCTATCATTTTCTATCCATAGCATTTCCACATTTAGGACATTTAATTTTTGAACAAGGGATCCCCTTCTCGTGTTTTTGTTCATGCCCACATTTAGGACACACACAAAAGCCACTAGGTCCCCTTCCCTTCGCCTCTTTAATTCCATCCTTAAACCTACCTTTCCCCCGCCACTCAAAACCATGTCCAAAACTTATTTTAGAATCAATCCCTTTTGGCTCAAAAGAACTAGTTGTCACATCATGACTCTTAATCTGAATAGCTACATACTCCAAAAGATCAATTTCTTCAATTAAATCCTTCTTCAATTTCTCAGAAATTTGGGTTGCCTTCGAAACCATAATGTCCTTGTTTAATCTTATTTCAATATTAGCAGTAACAATAGAACCTTTCTTCTGGGTTCTTAATTCAGCCACCTTAACTTTATTTCTCTTCGTTATTTCCCTAATCTTATCCTCAATTTCTTTCCCTGCCGAAACATCCAACAAAGAATCCGTTGCTTCTTTCCCGAGCTCAAAAGATTCCTTAATGATATACAACCCAATTAAAAATGCAAGGATTGAATCCACATAAATCCAATAAGGCATCAAAAATATCCCAATTAAAACGGCTATCGAGGCATAAACATCTACTCTATCGTGAACTCCATCAGATAACAAGCTTAATGAGTTTTCCCTTTTCCCATAATAAATTTTTAAACGCGCCATAATCTCATTCAGAACCACAGACAAAAGCATTATACCCAATGCCAAATAGCTAATAGACACAATTTCTGGATCAATAAATCCCCTATATGCCTCATAAATCATCCATAATCCTGCAAGAAATAAAAGACCTGTTATAACCAGCCCCGATAGAACCTCAAACTTATAATGCCCATAAGGATGTTTTTCATCCACCGGCTTTTTAGAAATCTTAATACCCACGAGACTTATCCCTGAAGAGATAACATCCATCCCTGAATGAATTCCTTCTGCTAAAACCGAAGCCGACTTTGCCAAAACTCCTGCAATAATTTTTCCTATTGCCAAAATCAAATTCACAAATATCGACAACAATGCAATCCTCTCTTTCATTCTAAAATAAGGTTTCCATCATTTATTAATTTTTCGTTCATCATCTTCAGATTAAAGATTAATTGCACCATTCTCAGACAAACTTCTTAGTTTCATTCCTTCACTTCAATAACTTTAATAATATTGACAGGACAAACCTTTTCTGCAACAGAATTGCATCCAATTTTTGCAAACTCCCATTTCAAAGGAGAAGCTTTTCCATTCGTTCCAATTTTCCAATTATTACATTGAGTACAAGCACCACATCCAAGACAATCTTTCTTCTTAAATTCAATTTTATATCTTACCATCAACAACCACCCCTTTTATCAACTCTTCAATATTATCACAGGATTTACTCAATCCTTTTTGAAATCCATGATCTTCAGGAAAAAGACTTGCAACATCTCTCTCCTCCTGCTTTACATAAGCAATAATCGTCTTCCCATTCTCATTATAAACAACAACTTGTTTTGGCGGAAGCAACATCGCACCCCTTACCGGAATCATAGATATACTCTGATAAGCTTTTTCAGGATTACAAAGCATTATTGAATAATAGACAAAACCATCATCAACTTCTATATCATGATGCCTGAATTCCTCGGCCATGTCAAATACTTCCCGAACAATAAAGTTAAAATCCCCAGCCTTTTCCTTTATCATTTTAACTATTCCCTCTGGACTTCCGTCAAATTCTTTTTTTATAAGCTTCATTTTTTCTCCTCGGCATATTTATCTAGAATATCCGCTTCAGTAAGAACACCTTCAAGATTTCCCTTTTTGTCAACTACAAGAACTTTATATTCATGTTTTCTCTTCATCGTACAAATAACCTTTTTGATAGGTGTGTTTCCCTTAATCAAAATAACCTCGTCAAGTTTTATAGAACTAAGCTTAATGTTAGTCTTTTTCTCCTCAGCCAAAAGGTTAATTATCATCTCCGCAGTTATCATTCCGATAGGTTCGCCCTTTTTATTAAGAACTGCCACTGAATGTATATGTTCTTCATCAAGAAGTTTTATTGCATCATGAAGCGTAGAGTTATCGTGTAAAGCAAAAACTCCCTCTTCCATAAGATACTCTGCAGTATCTTCTGGAGCTTTTCCAAATAATTTATCAGTAAATTTGATATACCAAGCACCCGCCTGGACTTGAATAATATATGCCATTGCAATTATTAATGCAATATCTGAACCTTGTTTTCCAAAGACTGTCATTGCTATTGCTAAAGCGATTGATAAGTTTCTCATAACGGTTCCGTAAACAAGAGCGATTCCGTCTCCTCGATTAAAAAAATATTTTGCAACAATTGTACTTAGTAAAAAATTAATTGCGTATAAAATTAACAAGGGAATTAATAATCCAATCAACATAGATGGTTGGGAAATTATTGTTTTAGATTTTAATGCCATTGCAACAAATACAATGCCTAAAACTCCTAATGTAGAAATCATTGGAAATTTTTTCTTGATATCTTTATGGTATTTTGCTTCACCATATTTCCATAGAATAAATCGTTGAGTCCCATAACCTGCGAACATAGGTAAAAATACAATTAGCGCTATTTGTTTAAAAACGTTGAATAATGGTATTGAGATAGTGGCTCCCATTAACCAATTTGCATAAAGGGGAGTAGCCAATGAGCCAACAACCAATCCAATCACAGTCATCTTTATTGCAGCATTCAGATTTCCCTTAGCAAAACCCGTCCAGGAAATTGTCATTCCGCTTGTCGGAAGAAGGGAGGCTAATAATAGACCTAATGCGATTAAGGGTTTATCTTGAAAAAATATTTTTCCAATTCCAAATGCAACGAAAGGAATAATTCCAAAATTGATTATTTGAGTAAAGATTTGAACCTTGGCTCCTCCTTTTGAAAACACTTTCTTTAATTGGAGGTTTACCATCATTGGATAAACCATTAAAAAAGTTAGGGGAAGAATAAGCGATTTTAAATTGGAAGGATCTGTGAAGTAACCAAAGAGAAGTCCAAGGACCATAAACGAAGGAATACTCCAAGTTAAGTTTCTCTGTAAAAAAGATATTTGTTTCCACATATTAATTATGAATATGCATTCATAATACTATTTAAAAGCTTTGAAGTAAATATAAAAACTGATAAAAAATTGAGGTACTTAGCTCAGAATTTACAATTCAATCCATGCTTTTTAGACTTCGAGCATTTCAGATGTTTTATTAGTAGCTCAATATAAAGCGCTACGGCCGCGAACATTGTAAGTGCTAACACGCCATAAAGAATTGGATTTGTTAATACATATTTATACGCAAATGCGCCGAGAACAACAAATGCCACTAACGGACAAATAAATCCCCATTGAGTCAAATAAAAATCCTTGAAATGATGATTCTTAAAATAATCCCTTAGCAAATTCAATCCGAATAACATATACCAAATCTCAAAAGCAAAGAACAACCCGATTACGATGTAGAAATATGAATCTAAATGAAATCCTTTAGTGGCCTCTAAAAAATGCCCAAGCCTAAATAAACTAAGTCCGTAAAGTGTCAAATTTGGAATAACAATTAAGAAACTAGGTAAAAACTGCTTTTCTGGAAGCCTTTTAGCCAAAAAATGTTTTCTAAAAATAAGAATCATTTTAACGCCAAGTAAGAATAACCCCATGCTAATTGCAATCAAAGACATAAATGCCGCTAAATTCGCAATCTGCGGATCTTTAGACATTGCCGCAATTCCAGTCCCAACAACAGAAAGCATACCTAATGCAAATGGGTGCAATAGCCAACCAAAACTGATTTTATCGACGTCAAACCCTTTACTAAACGAAATCCCTAACAATTTAATTTCCAATAATATTAATGAAACAAATATTACACTCCAGAAAATCATGGCAGGTAAAAACATTGACTGAAAATTAGTCTGCATCCATGGCACAAAATATCTTACAACTCCAATAAAAACATTCATCGTCATTAATATCGAAATAAATGGAACTAATATCGTAGCATTAGTCAGAGGATTCTGAATCAACTTCTTATGTCCCCCAGACTTCAACCATTTAACTAACTTAACGCCAAAATAAATCGTCAAGAAGAAGTGTAATATAGCGAACACAATCATAATTGTCTCTAAAGATAAATAATAAAATTTACTAATTCCAGTAAATCCATTTGCCCACAACTGAGTTCTTGTTACAAGCCCTGCTCCATGACTAACAGTATACTGAAATAAAACAAACGGCATAATTACGATACCTCCAGCCCCCAAGGATGCAAGGAATACTAACGGATTAAATTTTCCATTTTCCATTACTCCACCCTTCCCAAAGCACTTTCAATCTCTTTTCTTAACGAATCTTTCGGTTTGAATCCAACAATTCTTCCAAACTCCTTGTTTCTCTTAACAATGGATAGCGCAGGAATTCCCTGTATTTGAAAATGTTCTGCTAGTTCTGGCTCTTCTTCAGTGCTAATCTTTGCGAACTTTAGTTTTCCCTCATACTCTCCACTTAATTCTTCAAAGATAGGCCCCATCATTTGACAAGGCCCACACCAAGAAGCCCAAAAATCAATGATTATTGGAATGTCTGACTTTAGTATTTCTTTCTCAAAATTTTCTTTTGTTATTTTTATTGTTGCCATTTTATTGTTTTGTAAATTTAGTACTGATAGAAAATGGAAGTACTTTATAAAGAAATCGGAGTGCAGATAAAATCATATTAAAAATGGAAGTACTTTGGGGTCTAAGAAAAAGTAGCCACAACGCTTATAACGTCCACCCATGAATGTCACAAAAGTCCCGTACGCCCCAACCGGGTCTTCAGAATTGTTCGTACGCTCCTTCTGTTTTACTTAATATATTAAGACATTTAGTCTTTTTAAAATGGAGCGACTACCCGAAAGCGACATATATCCTATGTAAAATACCTCAACTATACCTTGTCGATGTGTATCTGTGTCCTTTGTAAAAAATTAATTGATATTCTTCGAAATAAATCTAAAGTTCATTAGAAATATCATAAAACCTATTAAAAAATTCTGTAAATTTCTCAATAACATTTTCTCTTTTTTTTGCCCTATTCCCCTCTTTAGAAAATCTAGACATTGGAGGAAGAACTCTTGAAAAAGAGGAACCTGAAGTATACATATAACCGTCCATAAAAGCATCATCTATAAAATCCCTAGCTTCTTCTAAATTAAGATTTTCATCTCTGATTATTTTTTCTAATTGTTCAATTTTCTTTCTTGAAACAAAAGCTATCCACTCTTCATCAATTTTGGATTTAGAATCAAGCGAATTAATAAATTCTTGAATTAATTCTTTTTTATTTCTAAGTTGCATGCTTGAACTAATAGCCCTATTAATATCACTTAAAATTTCTTTATCTTTATTGTTATCATTATGATATTTTTTGACTAAATCTAGGATGTAATCGATATTAATATCAATTTGTTTGATCAATTCCATTTCAAAAACTAAATCATCATTAATATTCTCTTTTTCATTATCCTTCTTTTTTCTAAATTCTAAATTAATTCTAAGATACTCACCGCCATAATCTTGTAAATCTCTTGGAGTTAAAATTTCGTTTCCTTTAAACTCATCAAATACTGATAAAATATTATTAATTTTAAGAATTGCTCCAAAAAGTTTGACAAATTCTCTTTGCTTTTTCTCTATTTTAATTAGCTCTCCAACTTTAAATTTATTTTCTAATTCCTTTACTAATTCCAAATATCCCCTAATCTTTTTACCTTCCTGCTCATATCCCTTATAATACTCTTCATACTTCTTAAGTAAAACAACTCCACAGGCATTTTCATCTCCGAAAAGAGAAATAGATTCATTAGTTGCCTTTTCTAAATTTCTAAAACAAATAATATTTCCAAAAGACTTTACACTATTCAAAATTCTATTTGTTCTAGAATAGGCTTGGAGAAGCCCATGCATTTTTAGATTTTTATCCACCCAAAGAGTATTCAAAGTAGTTGCATCAAACCCGGTTAGGAACATATTAACAACAATCAGCAAATCTAGCTCCCGATCTTTCATTTTTTGACTCACATCCTTATAATATCCCTGGAATCCTTCTGAAGAAGTATCCCAAGATTTCCCAAACATTTTATTATAATCCTTTATCGAGTTATCTAAAAAATCCCTTGAACTTCTATCAAGTCCACTAGTATCTTCTGAGTTCTCATCAATAATTCCATCAGTTTCTTCTTCATTAGCGCTAAAACTATAAATTGTAGCAATCTTTAACTTCCTATTCTCTGTAGTATTATTTAATTGCTTCTTAAATTCTGCATAATATTTCATTGCCATTTCAATTGAAGACACTGCAAAGATTGAATTAAAACCATTCAATCTTCTTTCTTTTAGGTTGTAGAATTTATTTCTTCTTGTCTTTGTGTCAAAATTGTCAATTATATATTTAACAACATTCTCAATTCTTTCAGGCGATTCAAGAGCTTCTTTCCTATCAATATCTTTTATTTTTTTATCTTCAATGTTTTCAGCTTTTCGTATTGTTGAAATATATTCAGTTCTAAAAGGCAAGACATTTTCATCGCCAATTGCATTAACGATTGTATAAGTATGAAGTTTTTCACCAAATGCTTGTTCGGTTGTCTTTAAATTAATCCTACTAGAATTAGAAGAATTTTTAGAAAAAATAGGCGTTCCTGTAAAACCAAATAAATGATATTTATTAAAAGATTTAGTAATTCTTGAATGCATCTCTCCAAATTGAGATCTATGACACTCATCAAATATTAAAACAACATGCCCATCAAATATTTTATGCCCTTTGTTTTTTGAAATAAATCTATCCAACTTTTGTATTGTTGTAATTATAATATTAGAGTTGGGGTTTTCTAACTGCTTCTTTAAAATTGCTGTACTCCCATTGCTATTTGCCGCCCCTTTTTCAAACTTATCATACTCTTGCATTGTTTGATAATCTAAATCTTTTCTATCTACTACAAATAAAACCTTTTCAACGGATTCAATTTCCGTTGCAAGTTGGGCTGCTTTAAAACTGGTCAAAGTCTTTCCTGAGCCAGTTGTATGCCAAACATATCCTCCAGCTTCAATGGAACCATACTTTTTGTATTCTGAGCTAATCTTAATTTTATTAATTATTTTTTCAGCTGCAGCAATTTGATAGGGCCTCATAACAAGCAATTGTTCATCTGCTGTAAATACACAATATTTCGTTAAAATATTTAAGATCGTATGTTTTGCAAAAAATGTCCTGGAAAAATCCATTAAATCAGGAATTGCCCTATTTTTCAAGTCAGCCCACCAATTAGTAAATTCAAAACTATCACTTGATTTCTTCCCTTTATTATTTTTCTTTGAACTAGTATGCTTAAATCTTGTCGTGTTGCTATAATATTTTGTATGTGTCCCATTTGTTATAATAAAAAGTTGAACATACTCAAAAAGTCCATTAGATTCCCAAAAACTTTCTCTTTGGTATCTTTCAATTTGATTAAACGCCTCTTTAATATCGTTTCCACGTTTCTTTAATTCAATATGAATCAAAGGAAGACCATTAACAAGAATAGTTACATCATAACGATTCTTCCTTTTTCCATCTTCAGCTTTATACTGATTGATTACTTGCAAAACATTATCATGAATACTATCTTTGTATTGATCCTTTCTTAATAGATAAATATTTTTTTCCTCGCCATTATCCTGCTTTAAGAGCTTAACAGAATCCTTTTGAATAGTTCTGGTTTTATCCTCAATCTTAGAGTTAGGATTGGCAATTTCAGTTTTGAAAAAATGGCTCCATTCATTATCGCTAAACTCATAATTATTCAACTTTTCAAGTTGTTTTCTTAAATTCTTAACCAAATCATCTTCACAGGTTATATTCAAATATTCATATTCTTGGCTTTCAAGTTGTTTAATAAAGGCTTTCTCAAGTTCATCTTCACTTTGATAATATTTTTGTCTTTTGTAAGGTGATGTATATTCACGAACAAGAGTACTTTTAGTGTTTTTTGAAATTAAATCATAGCTTTTAATTGTCATTTTCAGTTCTCCATTTAAATTCTCTAATAAAATCATTGAATGCTAATTTAAATAAATCTTTGTGTTCATTAGGCAATTCTTTAAATTCAGTTTCAACTAATTTATTATGGCTATAAGAATGCAATAACCTTTTTATTTCTTCTTTTTTATCTCCAGTAATACAATTTTCAAAATTTCCTAAGCCTAAGAAACTTGAGGTTTTTTCTAATAAAGCTCTAAATAAATTAAAATGATATTTTTCTATACTATCTGAATTTACTGCTTTTTGTATTTTCACAATTACATCATGATGATAACTAAAAGGGGAATCTTTCATTTTATCCAATTTAAATTTAAAATTGTCTTTTGATAAAATTTTAGTATTTCTCTTGAAATTTTCAAATTTAAATGAGCAATAAAAAATATTGTAAAATAAAGCATGATGTGTTGTAATTAAAAACTTTAAATTTTTCTCTTTATATTCTTTAATTAGTCCAATTAAAGTTACTGCTAAAGTAATTAATCTTGTATCGTCTAAAGAAGAAACGGGATCATCAATAATGATGTATTTTAAATGATTAAAAAAATCTGTTGGTCTATCTTCTTCTTTTGCATTTAAAGAATCAATTGCCAATTCTAAGATTGTATAAAAGACAATCCAAATAAATATACTTTCTTCTCCTCTAGAAATTTTAATATTCTCTTGAGCTGTTTCATCACCTGTAGGAATATTAAAAGTAATTTCTCCTTTTTCTAAATCGAAATATGGCTCTATTTTTGTATTTAATGTATTATTAAAATTGTTGATTATTTGTTTTTCTAATTCTTGAGATTTTATTAAATCTCTAATCCAAGAAGGATTTAACTTAAGAATACAGTTTTCATTATCCCAGGAAAAATAATCCTCAAAAAATGCATTATAACATAAAACTTTAAGATTTTCTTCAGCATTATTTAAGTTAGAAAATTCATTTGAAAGTCTAGTCTTCCCAGCTCCATTAAAAGAAAAAATAATTGAAGCACTATTATTATCAGTTACTGAATCAAGTTCATTTTTTACATTATTGTAAAGAGCTTGAATAGAATTAAATTCAGTCATTTGCTTCAACCTCTTTAAATGTTAAAAGCTTTTCTCTGTAATACTCATATTGTTTTCTTCTAGCTTTAAGTTCAGCAGGGAGTCCAATTGAAATATCACTAACAAGAGCATCAAATTTATCAAGAATTGCGACTATTCTTTCTTGTTCTTGGATTGATGGAAGAGGAATTCTTATTTTTTCAAGTACCGTGCGCGCTAATCTCGGTACACTCGATCGTCTTACTCTTGAAAATAAAAATTGTTGTTGTTTTTGTAAAGCATAAAATAAAAATCGATTATTAAGATCTTCGGGACAATTGAAACAAAAGCAATCATCAGCTGCCCAAAAATCAACAGAGCTATAACCTATTTCACCTGCCGAACCTGCACTAATTACAAAAGTTGTCTTTGCGTGAAAATTATTTTTTTCAAAATAACCTAATGGCTTCAAACTATTTTGATAAACGGGATATTTGCCGCTTTCTTTAAGTTGGCTTTTAACCACACGAACGCCTCTCTTCATTTTACAAACTTCTCCCAGCTCCTTTAACTCAACATTATCTCCAAAAGTCAATAATTCATCCCTATAATATTCATATTGTTTCTTTCTCGCTTCTAGCTCCGCTTCTAGCTCCGCTTCTAGCTCCGCTTCTAGCTCCGCAAAATTATCAAGAATTTTAACTATTTCTTCTTGTATTGGGATGGGAGGGAGAGGGATTTTAATTTTTAATATCTCAGACATGTTAGGATGTTTTACTCCTGCTCCCCTAAAATAGCTTTCAATTAATTCATTCTTAATTAACAGATAATAATAACAATACTTTAAATTTAAAATTTCATTATTAATAGAACTTGCTAGAATATTGCCACTATCTACAAATTTTCCTTTATAATATTTCAAACTTGCAGCCCCACCAGAAGGAATTGAAATTATTTCGCCTTCATTAATATCTCCCCCAGCTAATTCTTCTGAAGTCCAGCCCTCAAATTTCCCCGTGGCTAATAATTTTATAATCCCTTCTTCTGTTTTTAATTTTTTTAACTCTTTTGCAGAAATATGTTTAAATAATAAAATCTTTTTTTGCTTATGATTATCAACCGCATTAAACCTTTTATCCCATGTGGTAACTTCCCACAATTCCTTAAAGTCAACGCCATCAGGACAAAATTTATGAATAAGTTTTTCAACTTTATTCATTTTACTTTCCCCCCTCAATATCCTTAACTATATTATCGATAGAATTTCTTAATTCATTTTGTTTAAAGACAATATTTCCAATTTCTTTATTCAAAACTTTAATATCAACAACTTCCCTAGTATCTTCATTTTCAACATAACTAGAAACAGAAAGATTGCAATCATTTACTAAAATTTTCTTATTATCAATTAACTTAGAAAAATATTCAACTTCTTTTCTCTCTCTAAAAATTTCTAAAATCTTTGAAATATTATCTTTGCTCAGTTTATTGTTATTTCCACCACGAACAAATTCTTTAGAGGCATCAATAAATAATGTCTTGTTATCTTTCTTACTTTTCTTCAAGACAATGATACAGGTTCCAATTGTTGTTCCAAAAAATAAATCAGAAGGAAGCTGGATTACACAATCAACAAAATTATTTTTAATTAAATAATTTCTAATTTTTTGTTCCGCCCCACTCCTATATAACACGCCTGGGAACTCAACAATTGCAGCAGTCCCATCGACTCTCAAATGATGCAAGATATGCATAGTAAAAGCTAAATCAGCTTTACTTTTTGGAGCCAAAACTCCCGCAGGTGAAAATCTAGGGTCATTAATTAATAATGGATTTGAATCACCTTCCCATTTTGTAGAGTAAGGAGGATTCGAAACAATACAATCAAAGGGCTCTTCATCCAAATGCTTAGGATTAATTAAAGTATTTTCGTGAGCAATATCAAATTTAGCATAATTAATATCATGCAAAAACATATTAATTCTACAAAGATTATAAGTTGTAATATTAATCTCTTGCCCAAAAAAATGTTTAATATTTGTTTCTCCCAAGACTTTTGCAAATTTTAAAAGGAGAGATCCCGAACCGCAGGCAGGGTCATAAACTTTGTTTATTTTCTTTCTGTCTCCAATAGTAATTTTTGCTAAAAGCTCACTTACTTCTTGAGGTGTGTAAAACTCACCACCTGATTTTCCAGCGTTACTAGCATACATAGCCATTAAATATTCATAAGCATCACCAAAAGCATCAATTGTATTATCACTATATTTCCCTATTTGTAAAGACTCAATAGAATCAAGGAGTTTGACTAACTGCTTTTTTCTTTGTTCAACAGTCCCTCCCAATTTATTTGAATTAATATCTAAATCATTAAATAAACCCTTAACATCATTTTCACTATCTCTTCCTTTCGCAGAATTTTCAATATTTCTAAAAACCTTAAATAATGTCTCATTTAAATCAGGGTTATTTTTTGCCTTCTTTCTAACATTTTTAAAAAGTTCACTTGGATAGATAAAAAAACCTTTATCTTCTAAAAGCTCTTCTTTTGCCATTTCAGCCATTTCATCAGAAATTTCAGAATAATCAAAATCTTTATTTCCAGATTTCCACTCATTTTCATTAGCTTCATGTTCTAAATTCTCACTAATAAACCGATAAAAAAGCATTCCTAAGACATAGCTCTTAAAATCCCAACCATCAACACTACCTCTTAGATCGTTAGCAATACGCCAAATCGTTTTGTGTAATTCATTCCTTTCTTGTTCACTTGTCATACTTATTTCTTGCTGACAACACTATTTAATTCTTTCACAATCTCAACCTCTGCCCAAGTATCCAACTCACAATACTTCTCCAATGCAGTCATAACCTTAGCCCTATCTTCCTCCCCAACCTCATCATAAGTCACCCTCTCATATTCCAGGCTAGCCAACATCCCATTTCCAATATCCAAATCATCATACTTCAAATCAGTTAAAACAGGTAACACATATTTAATCGAAGTAGATCCTTTCTGCGCCGGATCATAATAAGCAAAATTCTTGAATACATCCCATAGATCCTTCACTCTCCCAAAAATATTCTCATCATACCATTCTTTAAACTCCGGCAGAGCATCGGAACATTCATTCATCACACCCTTCTCAAACCCTTGATTGTAGACCAAAATGCTCCCAGCATCGCCCAGATTGTCTCTAAGAGCATGCATAAACTTAGGTCGAGGATCACTCGTGCCTTCCGCTAAAAATGATATATGCTCGCATTCTCCACCTATTTCTTTTTGAATATGTAGACTAAACTGAAATGGAATCCTCTGATATGGCTTCATTCCATCAAACTTAGGAATCGCAGGATTAATCGTTTCAAAATCTAAATAATAAATTGGATATTGTAAGTTGCCTAAAAAATTCTTAATCGCTGGCTTATCTATATGTTTTCCGCCTTCAAATGCAAGTCTTCTTTGGATTTTTTGTTTATCATTCAGCTTAATATCTTCAGGGACTTCATTTAAACAAACAATTCCACCATCATGTAATTCAAAACATTTTTTCTTAAACATCCTATAAAACTCAAAAACACTTGCCGGTGGAACATTTTTCCAGCATTCATCCATTAAGGAACAATCATAAGGATCTGAGCAATGAACTCCAATCTTGCACTTAAGCTCTTTTTTCGAGTTAATTATTTTCATGAAATCATCAATTCTTTCTTCAATTCCCTCCGAATATTCCAAAACTTTATCATTAATCTCTGCCTGAACAAACAATTCTTCTGGTTCAATTTCTCCATCTTTGATATACTGATTATTAATGTGCATAAGAATACAATTTCTAATTTTCAAACCTGCTTTTTCATAGGTATACTTCTGAAAAGACACATCATGAATATTCACATCTTTAACTTGTGTCGCAGATTTAACCTCGATTATATCCCATTCATCTTCACCAACGGGCAATAGAATATCTCCTCTAGAAAATAGATTATCTACCATAAAACCAGCCTCATAAATTGTCTGTCGTTTTTTAACAGCCTCTTTTGTTGCTTTAATATTTTCCATAAAACCAAGGTCTGCAAGGTCTATTCCTCCTGGAAAAACTTTTGTAGCTAAAACACCTATAATATCTCCCATCTTGAATTTGTGTTTCGCTGAGAAGTCTGGCTCTGGGATTCTTGTCTTATCGTTTTTTGCAACCCAGAGTAGTTTTGGACATTGGAGTCCGAGGAGGTAGTTTGATTTTGTTAGTAGTTTATTCATTTTATAATCCAATCATGTCAGTATAATTACTTTGATTTTTGACCAATCTAAAAATGTCCATGATTTTACTTTGATTTAGAATATCTATTCCTTTTGGAACCTCAACATCTATGGACTCACGACAATAAAAATCACAAACGTATATCTTACTATTCTTATTCTCTGTTGAAAGCTTCTTTTTCATTTTTTTACCAATTTCTATTAAATCTTTAACTTTATTTCCCTGGAGTTTACATTGGGCAATTCCCATTACTCGTCCATTCTCATCAAAGCCCATACAGTCTACCCCTCCATCTCCAGAGCCTCCTACATGCCACCAGAATTCCCCATTTTTTCTATTTTTAAGATGAAGGATATTACAAATGAAATGTTCAAAGGATTCGGGTGTTAGAAAGTCGCAAAGTCTTTCTGTATCATCTTCCTTCTCAAAGAGTGGCATTTTGGAATTTCTTTCTGATTTATATATTTGCATTAATTTGTCATAAGCTCCTTTACTGTCCTTTCCAATGGCATCATTTTTTATCCTTCCCATAGTTCCCCTTCCAAATAAGGATTTTCTAATCCATCCCGGAATCTCAAAAAAAGGCACTTCTTCTGGTTCGGTTTTGAATTTCCAACCCTGGACTATATCTCCCACATGGTTTCTGTCATCGTTCCCCCAGCAATTGTCTCCATGGGTTTTAATATTTCTCTCTCGAAGAGATCTATAATCCATATGAAATTCTCGATTGTATTCCAAAATATATTTTTCTACTTCTGCCATATAGCAGACTCCTCTTTCTGGACGAGGAATTAGTATTAGGGAACCTGGTACGACATCATTAATAATATTTTTATTTAAGGAGAAGTTTCTTTGCCAGTCCTTCAGACAATCTTTGGGTGTAAATTCTTCATTGAATTTTTTAACGTTAAAAATCCATGTATTAAGATTACTAATTTCAATATTTTTCAAATCAACATTTTTAAGTGGGGGGTATCCTATCGGAGCCATTTTATAATGTAAAACCAAGTCAATAATATCTTGACCCTGTGGTTTGCACCTAACAAAAAATGCGATTGGTTTCTTATCCATGTTTTTGTTAGGGAATACTTCTTTTTATGTTTTTAGTTAACACAGGAATATTTTTTAACCAAGTTCTCAAAAATATTTATTTCTACAATTTCTTTTGCAATATCTGAAGCGGTTTTAGCTTCATCCAACTTATCCCAAACCTCTTGTCGTAATCTGCCTTTCTTCAGAAATATTTGGAGTTTTAGTGTTTTATCCATATAACACAAGCGTAACAAATATTTAAAATGGAGAGTTACACGAGCGTAACATTTAATAAGAAGTAAGAATGTATAAAAATAATGGATAAATATACCTTCAAACAATTGGCAAAAGATGTTTTAGAACAAGAGGGAGTTCCCATGTCTCCGTCTCAAATATGGGAGAAGGGTAAGGAATTGGGATTAAATGATAAACTAGAAAAAAGAGGAGAAAGAAAAACTCCCGAGGCTACTATTGGTTCTGGTATCTATGTAGAGTTAAGAAATAAACCAGAAGAAACCGTTTTTACTCAATTTAGTAGCAGACCCTTGCTTTTCTTTCTTAAAGGAAAAAATCCAAAAGAAGGGTTTGAGATTCCTTCAATTGAGACCATCGGTGAAAGTTCTCAGTCGGATAAAAAAATTTCTTTTCTTGAAAAAGATTTACATGCCTTGCTGGTAAGGTTTTTTAGCGTGAAATATAAAACATATATAAGAACTCTTAATCAATCACATACCCCAAGATCTGCGGAGGGCATAAACGAATGGATACATCCTGACTTGGTCGGAGTTTATTTTCCATTTGATGACTTTAAGGAGTCAACGCGTTCTTTTCAAAGTAAGCTATACTGGACAGCTGTTAAATTCTTTAGTTTTGAATTGAAAAGAGATATAACTCTCGGAACTTGTAAAAAATATTTTTTCCAAGCAGTATCAAATTCAAGTTGGGCAAATGAAGGATATTTGGTAGCTAAAATCATTAATGAAGACGATGAAGATTTGATGAGGGAATTAAAAAGACTCAGTAATTCTTTTGGAATTGGAGTTATAAAATTGACTCCAGGAGAAGATGAAGAAGGAAAAATTCTGTTTCCTGCGAGGGTTAAGGGAGAACTAGACTGGGAAACTATTGATAACTTAATAAAAAATAAAGACTTTCAAGAGTTTTTAGAATTAGTAGAAACTGATATAGGCGCAAGGAAGATAACAAATAAACATAATTACGATAAAATACTAGAAGATGAAGATTTTGAAAAGTATGTTTCGGATAAGGGCATTTTATAGTGAAGTGGTAGAATTTGGCCTATAAATTGTGCTTTATTGGTGACATACGGGTAACATTAGCATAACATTTAAAAAACTCTTAATCTGTAAATTAAGATGGCAAGACATAAGAAACATTTCGTTGGAAGTACTTTTTGGATAATATTTTGGATAATATTTTTCTTTCCTATAGCAATAATTTATTGGGCAGTTAGACAAGAAGAGTTAAGCGAAAAAGAGTTAAAAAAATTAGAAGAGAGACCTTGGATTAAAAAACATAAAATTTTCTCAGGAATTATGGCCTTTTTCTTATTGCTTATTGGTATGTCATTATTAGCAAATATTACTAATTCTGATTCTACTAATAATTTAGAAAAAGGAGAACTAATAGATATTGATTCTATAAACTTCTTCCCTCAAGATGCCGAAATAGATAGAGAATGGAGATTAAAAGATATAGAGGCTTTAACAATTGATTCTAATGGTTTTATAGAGGGGGACGAATTACAGGTTTCCAAAACTGAAAGTTTTTCTGGAACAACGGTTATCATGAAAGTTCTTAGATTTGATTCTATTGATAATGCAAATAGTTTCTATGCTCAAGAAAAAACTAAGATTGACATTAGGGGAGTTGAAGAATGGGGTATTGGAACGGATTGTTTTGGGATTGAAAAGGATATTACTTTGTCGGGTTATGCGGAAGGATTTTGTGTTAGGAATAATATTGTGCTTTATGTCAAATCTGCTTCTGGTTCTTATTCCTACGCGAGCGATGGGAAGAAGTTTATGAAGATAATGCTTGGGAAGCTATAATGTCTCTTTTTTGTTGAATTTGTTGAATTTTATGCATAAACTTCGCCATTCTACTACATATTTTGCAACAAATTGCAACAATTACGATGTTTTTCGCCTTCATCGAGGGATTATTTTACTCATTCGAACCTTTTCTATCCTTTCCTACCATCTTCTAACTTTTAATATAATTTTCTAACTTTTTATTTTTAAGAATATTACTAAGATATTTCAAGAATATTACTCTTTGAGGAATAAAAACCAAACATTATATCGGTTATTGTGTCGTATTTTGTTCACTTTGTTCACTTCCACGTTTAAAGTTTAACTTCAAGACGTTCTTTAGTGTCAGGTTGATTCCTTGCGGTGTCAGATTTTATGAGCTTCTTCACCATAATGGGGCGGTTCTTTCATCCGCCCTTATCTTCCTTTTCACAACTTCCTTCATCCAATCTTCTATGTATTCTTCTCTCCCCTCTTTCCATTTGTACTTCTTGGCCCAACGATGTATTGTCATAGCGCTTACTCCGAGTTCTTTTGCAATCTCTTTTTGTGTTATTCTATCTAAATAAAGTTCAAATGCTTTCCTTATTTCTTTTGGGGGTATTGGACTTGTTCTTCTTCCTTTTTTCATTCTGAGTACCCCCTATCCTTTGCATAAATTTGGAGAAATCTTATACTTGCTCCAGCATCTCCTTTTTGAACCTTTTTTATTAGATTCCATTTTTTCATATCCTTAATATCTTCAATTTTTTCCCAAAATAAAGGATCGTCGTTTGACCATTCCTCAACAAGAGATTTTGGTAGATTGGCCATTTCACAAGATAAATCTAAATCGCCACTATCTTTATTATTCTTAAAAATTTTAAGAAATCTTTCTTGCTCTTCAGCTAATTTCCTTTTTATCATTTTTTTGTCCCATTCATATTCATTTTTGATTTTATTCATTTTTGATTTTATCTAATTTAATTGATCTCAAATATTTTTCAAGTTTTATCCCAGCTTCTATTAACTTTTCTTCTAATCCATATTTTTGCATCATAATTTCTTTTGAAACTCCATCGAAATGTAATAATGCAGACTCGAGTATAACCCAAAAGGAATCCTTATCCATTTTCTAGACCTTCTTTAATTTCTGATTCTAGAAAATCTATTTCGCTTATCTTTACCTTACACTCGTCACCACTTTCGCCATCCATCACCACTTTCGCCACATTTGTATCCTGAATCGGTGTAGATTGTGTAGATAATGAAGAACTTGTAGATGGGAAAGCCAATGTAGGACAGATTGGTGCAACTATCTCGTTGTAGATTTTTTTATTAATTTCAAAAAGTGATCCCTTGTTATCTCTGCCCCTCAACTCTTTAAATCCAAGATTATCTAAATGTGAAGATATGTTCCTATTCAGATATTTATCAGAAATCCCATTTTGAATATTTTGTTTCTTGCAGTATGCCATTTTAATATCATTAACATAAATTTTATTTTTGTCTTCTTCTTCAATACAAATTTTTAATGCTTCTAATATCTCATAATCAAAAGACGTCTTATGTAGTAGATCCTCTGTTCTTCTTTGAGTTGCATCTCTCGCAAAATTAACAATTTCTTCGAATAGATCTTCTGAGATAAATTTAGCTATTGATAGTAATGGCTTCCATATTTGCAAGTCTCTTCTTTTTAATCCAGTATCTTTTGGAAAATTTAAATATAAATCTTGGACATCTTTCCAGTAGGTTAATCCAAACTTATAACATTCATCTCTAATTTCCTCCCAAATAGGTGATTTTCTATCCTCTGTTGGCTCCATTTCTCCTCTATTATCTTCATTTGAGGATTTTGTAGTTATTCTTGTAATTGCCCTTGTTTCAGTTGCCCCATGCAATCCTGCAATTGACCCTAGCTGTGTTGGCCCATAAGGGGAATACCATTTTGTAATAAACTTATTACCTATTTTTTCTTGTCTTGGGATTTTCCCTTCTTTTGTATAGCTCGCATTAATTAGTTCGGTTCTTACATCTCCTTCATATTGTTTTGTAAATTTATTAAGAACCCATAATTTTTCTGCTTCATCAAAATAACTCGTACCCCTGATTTCATCCTTTTCTCTAAATAATGTAGCTTCTGAAGGATTGACCATAATTTGTCCACCATTAAATGAAATATAAGAACTAACTGTCATGCTTTTTGTTTTTCCTGTTCCGGCAATTCCTCTTAACTCAAGAAAAGGATAAGCCTCAAACGCTTGATAGATATAGGTTCCAATGTCCCATAGTGCATGTATACTATACCAAGTATCATTTCTTATTGCTAAGTATTTTATATATTGAGACTTTATTTTTTCAATAAGTTTTTTGGGGCTTATTTCTTCACTTCTGCCATCGAGAAAAGATTTAGTATTCTCTAACTTCCATCTTTTTGGAATAAAAAATGGTATACTGTTAAAATTTATTTTTAACTCTTCTTTCTTTTGCATATTCCATGGTATTAGTTCATTCTCACTCGTAATTAAACAAGGCGATAAAATTTGTTTTTTTCCGATAACGTCTCCATCTTTATTTACTTCATCTACGGTTTTAGGCAAAAGCAAACCATAAAAAAATGTGTTATCATAAATATCCATCGGGAAGACTTTGTTTTCTATAACGAATTTTTCATCCCATATATAATCATCTTCAAGGGATTTTTCTTCGGATTCATAATTTTCTTCCTGTATTTCTCTGATTTCTCCATCAAAATCTATATATTGAGTTCCCTCTAATTGATTAAGTACATTCTCTTTATTTTCCGTATAATATCTTTTCCATGTCTCCCAACTAATTCTATCTCTTAGTAGCCCGTCATCTTTATGTTTCTCCCAGCCTTCATAAGAAAAATCGTTAGTTATTAATTGTCCGAGAATGCTTTGAGCAACAACCCACTCCGCTTCGAGTTTCTTGTTTTCTTGTTTTTTTACTCTGTCTATTTCACTATTATCTTTTTTTATCACTAATCTTCCAGGTTTATCCATCTAGCACCTCGCAAGTCACAATATCTTTTAACCCAATTGAGACTCTTTGATTTAGCTTGTCATTAATGATTATTGTAGAATTTGTTATCTCTAGTACCTCTCCTGTAAACCTATATTTGTTAAAAAGAACTAATCTAACTTTTTTGTTCAAATAAGTTTGGGCCTCTTCGTGCTCCATCTCGCTCCTCCAAAAAAATATTTATTAAATGTTGAATGTATGTTGATCGAGGGACCATCCCTCTTTCTTCTTCCAGTTTTTCAAATAGTTCTTTTGTTAAACTTGTTGAAAATATTATTCTACCCATAATATATTAAGGGTAACAACATTCTTAAGCTTCACAAACATTTGTTTGTTTGTATGAAACCCTTTATGTTAAATAAAAATGCCAAAGAGGTACTCTGTATAATAGAAGAAATTATTAAAAAACGATTGATTCGTGCAAAGTTTGAGGATAGAAAAATAAGAGAAAAAGAAAAAGAGTTTAGATTCAAAGATATAACTCATTGGAAAACTCGACCTTATGATGAAACCGTTAGAAGGGGATTAAGAAGACTAATAAATTTGAAATTAATTCTCAAGATAGATAATAATAAAAATAATGTAAGATATTTAATAAATCCCAAATATTCATCTCAAGTATTTAAAATAAGTAGACAAAATTCAGACATAACAGAATTGCAGTCTTTTCCATTCAATGATATTATCAACCTGACTTCAACAAATGGGAAAACCACAGTATATGGAATCCCAGAGGAAGTATTCAATAAATCAGATTTTAAGACTAGGATCTTTGATTACTCTCAGAAAGAAACTCTGAATTTTAAAACAGGTATAAAAGTTACAGATATTTGTGGGAAATATCTTGGAGTTCCACTGAGCGTTAAAATAAAATGTGATTCTCATTCTAATGAAAACGAAATAGTAGATATGCAGGTCAAATATTATTTAGATTTAATGGAGAGAAAAGCAAAGCCTGAAGATATTATAAGAAATATTATCAAAGTCCATAGGAATAGCAGGGTTCACTTTAACAAGTTGGGAGAAAATATTTCTAGTTATCTCATTGAACTTAAAAGACAGTATAGAAGAAAATTAATTGAGAAAATGTATAAAATGGAATTAAAGGAGATTAAAAATTCTAGATTAAAAAGCAATCTATCTCGATTGAAAGATGGTTTTATAGGAATTTTATCTCATACGGATTACGATAAACCCTTCCTCAGAAGGGCAATATTCGAATTTTATGGAGATGGCGTTGGGGGATATTCATGTAATGGGAATATGAAATTATTTTGGAGTTTCCATAAATTTATTAATTCATTAACCGTCCAGGAAAAAGACATTTTATTTAATTTTTTATGGAAAATATTTGAAAAAAATAATAACTTGTTTCCTACTAATATAGCATTTATTTGTAGAGGTCATAGTTTTGATTATATTCCTGAGGGAATGTGATTAAATAATAAATTTATTAATTTGTGATATATTTCTCCTTTTCTGTATCATAGACAATTTCTCCTTTTTGAAATCTTGCAAATTGTTCTTTTAACTCTTCAAATTCCTTTTTCCTGTCAGCCTTTTCCCTTAGCCTATCCGATTCAAACCTTTCCTGCTGAAGTAACCTATCCTCCTTGGCTTGTTTAAGCTCATCGGTAAGTTTAGTAATCTCAGGTTTGGAAGCCTCTTTAACTTTCTTCTCCCAATCAACTCCCCTTCCAATATATTTATCAGGCATTGGAGATGAATACTCCCAGCTGAAATAATCACATAAATCAAACTTGCTAGTAATCTTCTTGTCCTTGGTAATTCGAGTAGCTGCATAATCCCGGAAATCCTTATTCCGTATATTTTTTCCTAAAAGAGCCTGCCCTTCCCTACGCAACCAAGTCTTAATTGCATCCTCACTCTTATCTATAAATAAGTCTTTATCTTTAAGCCCGACATCCTTCTTGTCTTTAATAGACTTCACTAAATAGTCTCGAGAATCCGTATAAAAAACTGGAGCATTCTCAACTTCCTTTGTCTTAGAATTAGTAGCAGGAACACTAAAATGAACAGTACCATCTTTTTCTTTAGGAGATGTCAGATCCCCAATCTTCATCTGCAAAAGCTCACCAATTCTCCTACCTATAGCTTTCTGGGTCATCAAATAATCCATCTTCCATTCGGTATTTGCGCGCAAAAGCAACTTCTCGATAATCTCATCATTAAGAATCCATTCCTTCTTCACTTGCTTTGGTCTAAATAAGAGCTTTTTAGAAAGATTTTTTAATTTTCTCTCTTTAGTTTTTTCTATTTCTGGTCTTGCATCTTCATCCTCAAATAGATACTTTTCATCGGGTCTAAACCGAAACGCTAAATAATTTGTCAAAAAAAGCATTTTTTTTTGTATTCCGCCAGGAGAATAATTTTCAGTCTCAACCCATTTCCTTTTCTCATTTACTTTTTTATAAACGCCTTTTTTAATTTTGCCAAGAATCAATGCTTTCTTATACTCAATAATTTTCAAAGGATCTAATATAGATAACTCCTCCTTTTTACATAAATGCTCCAAAACTAACTTTAGGCTATCAATCCTTGTACAAATATTTCCAGCTGGATTTTTACCCTGTTTCTCTGAATCACCCCCTGACATAAAATCATTAACATACTCTTTTAGCGCTCTTTTCTCGGCTTTAACAATATTCCAATCATCAATCTTTCTCTTCCTGTCCCCCCAATCATAATTTCTCAGTGTTGCCATAATTAAACCTAGCTTTCTAGTCTTTTTAAAAGTTGTGGCACTTTCTTGTAGGTAGCAAAAACCGTATCTAGACTCTTAATCTAGGTGTCGGGGGTTCAAATCCCCCCGAGGCCATATTTTTTGAACACACGCACCGGTGTTGGTGAGCAATTCGCTCCGAACAAATAATTTTAATTATTTTTTGTAAGGTGCAA
>Ga0208648_1000733_pt1 | contig 30639 bp, 26 predicted proteins | sample AntAceMetag02UKL_FD_184772 | JGI IMG/M metagenome (GOLD analysis project Ga0208648, IMG submission 184772) | Saline lake microbial communities from Ace Lake, Antarctica - Antarctic Ace Lake Metagenome 02UKL (SPAdes) (version 2) | ecosystem: Environmental > Aquatic > Non-marine Saline and...
AATCAGTAATGTCCGGTTAGGTTTTTGCATGTAGGTGCTGTTGTTTCTGTTCTTTAAAAATTTGAGAATCTGACGACGCTTCCGCGCTGCGGAGCTCATTTTGGATTTTAATCCGCAGTTCTCTCACTCGTTTGATATTAACCGGCTCGCGATGGTTTTGATGGCAATGAATGGCAAGCAGCAGATAGGTAATGAGGCCTGCCAAAACTTGTACCATCAAGCCATACCGGCTTTTTGCAATCAGATGGTAGACGCGCAAATGGCGTTTCCACCAGGCAAAAAAGTTTTCAATGTTCCATCTGAGTTTATAAGCGTCAGCTATCTGTTCGGCTGTCAGATCCCGGCGATCTGTTGCTATCCAGTAATCGAAGCCGGCAACATGGTATCCGACCAGTCGTACCGATTTCTGTGATTGTTTTTTGTTTTGATTGGTGCCCAGCAGCACTTCCGCATCGAAAAAAACGATACTGTCGGGGCCGATGTTGTTTTCTTTGACAATGGTTTTGGTTGTATTGGCCCTGATTCGAATAACGAAATGTTTACCTTGAGCCTGTAGATGATCAAACAAGGCATGTTCCTGGTAACCTCGATCGGCTACCACTGTTTGGCCGGCGGTAGTGATGGGGTCGACAAAGGGTCTTTCAGCTCCTTTGCCGTTTGTAAAGTGAATTTTCGATGGGATTCCGTGGTTCAAATCAAAACCCAGGTGAATTTTACCTTTTTTTGAACCCTTGCGATAATCAGCCCAGTACATAGAAAGCGTTGCATCAATCAATGAGCCATCAAGGGCAACAAGGTCTCCAAGTTCAGGGCACCTATTGGGCAGTATGTTAGATGCCTTACGGCTGAGTTTTTCAAATACGAATTGGAACTGTTCAAGCCCACGTTCATTGATAGCCTCAGAGAAACTGCTTTTTTTAATGCCATTTTCCGGGGCAATATTTTCACGAGCGAAGTCATCCTGTTCAAGGACTTGTAGCATATGACGTGCCGAGACATGTTCTTCGAGATGGAAGAAAACCAATATTTTGAGTTGATCTTCGAAGGTCATTTTGAGCGGCCTGTCTCCACGGGTCTTAAGTAGTGGTGTTTGGGGAAAAATATCCCCAACTGGTTGTAAAAATTTAAAAAATGAATCAGAACGAAGTTTCTTTTGACACGGTTTGAATGATCGCGGCATAGGCATAACTCCTTGTAATAACAGTTAATATTACAAGGACGCGAAAATTTTTTCTTTTAATTGTCAAGAAAAAAATTCATTCATTTTCATTTTTTTAAATGCATGCAACGCATGCAAGAACCTAACCGGACATTACTGTATCAGAATAAGTAAAGTGCATTTTTTGCACATCGTTTTTTTCTTCCCGTAGGGGCGGTTCGCGAACCGCCCCTACGGTTGTGCAATTCAATAATGCCGTGGGAATGATTGGGCATTACAAGAACAGATTGAAATTAATCTAAAGCAGTATGTGTTAAGCAAAAATACAAGTCAATCCGGTTTGTTAGCTTTTCTATGCTTTCAAAATGGTCCATACTCCAATACCAACAAAACCGATACCTGCAATATAGTGCATGTGTTTTTCACTTATATACTGAGAGATTACACCACCTGCCAGAACACCAATTGCCGAAGCGACTATAAGTGCCAGCGAGGCGCCTATAAATACTGTAAGTTTGCTTACTTCTTTGTCTGCAGCAAACAACATGGTTGCCAATTGCGTTTTATCTCCCAACTCAGCAATGAACACGGCAGTAAAAACCGTAACCAGTATCTTGTAATCCATTTGTTTCCTTTTTTACCCTGTTTTTTTGAAATTTAACAGTGTTAATAAATGTAAGTTTTTTCATAAAATGAAAGCAAACTCATGACATTAACTATTGTTGGGTTAAAACTTGATTTATCATGTAAGAATATATAAAGTTTATCGACAAAAAAAACAAAAACTTTATAATAGTAAAAAACTGCAAAAACTTGAGGATTATGGAAACTATACTTTGCCCGGGCTTTAAAGCATCTGGAATTGCATCGGGCCTTAAAAAAAATGGTAAAAAGGACCTTGGACTAATCTTTTCAGATTTGCCTGCTACAGTAGCCGGGGTGTTTACACAAAACAAAATCAAGGCAGCGCCTGTGCTGCATGATATTGAAAAGATAAAATCAGGCTTGTGCCAGGCGATTATTGTTAACAGCGGCAATGCAAACTGCTGCACAGGAAAGCAGGGGTTAATTGATGCAAAAGCCATGGCCGGCTATGCCGGCGCTGCTCTTGAAATAGCTGAAGAGTCTGTGCTTGTGGCTTCAACCGGAGTTATAGGCGAGCCGCTGCAAATAGAAAACATTAGAAAAGCAACGCCATACCTTGTTAAAACGCTTGCGCCTGAAGGACTTTACGATCTTGCCACGGCAATAATGACAACCGACACTGTGCCGAAAATCGTATCCACACAAGGTGATATTAACGGTAAAACATTTACAGTAACCGGTGTGGCCAAAGGCTCCGGCATGATCTGCCCCAACATGGCCACCATGCTTTGTTTTATCTGTACAGACATTAAAGCCTCGTCTGACTTTCTTCAAAACGCCCTTTATCAGGCAACCAGACTGTCCTTTAACAGAATAACAGTTGACGGCGATATGAGCACAAACGACACTGTTCTCATTATGGCAAACGGCCTTTCTTCTGCTGAAGCAGAGGATTCAGCTCAAAACAATGCCTTTCAAAAAGCCCTTGATAAAGTAATGATCTGTCTGGCAAAAAAAATAGTACAGGATGGAGAAGGAGCGACAAAAACATTTGAAATCGCGGTACAAGGCGCTCTTTCTGACATTGATGCCCGTAAAATCGCCTATACTGTGGCAAATTCAAGCCTTGTAAAAACAGCCTTTTTTGGACAGGACGCCAACTGGGGAAGAATTATTGCTGCAGCAGGAAGGGCGGGTGTTTCTGTTGATCCTGATAAAATAGATATCTTGTTTGATGATGTCATAATGGTCGAAAACGGTCTTGGATGCGGAAAAACCGCTGAAGCCAACGCTACAAAAGTATTGAAAAAACGAGGGTTTACCGTGTTAATTGATGTTCATCTGGGAGACGGATGTGCCTCTGTTTTTACCTGCGACCTGTCTGTTAATTATGTTAGAATAAATGCTGAGTACAGATCTTAACCAGCAACACTTCAATGGGGTTTGATTTCACATATGGCATTGATGCGATTGCAAAAATTCCTTTCCATAGCTGGAATCTGTTCCAGAAGACAGGGGGAAAAATATATAACCAGTGGAGATATCAAGGTAAACTGTGAGATTGTAACCGAACTTGGCTCAAAGGTAGATTCAGAAAAAGACAGGGTAGAGTTTAAAAACAGGCTTGTTAAGATTAAGCGGAATATGATTTACATAGCCCTTAACAAACCAGAAGGATATGTAACAAGCTGCAAACAGCCGGGAGAAAAAATAGTTATAGATCTCATAGATATCCCTGACCGTGTCTATCCTGTGGGGCGTCTTGACAAAGAATCTACAGGGCTTCTGCTTTTAACCAATGATGGCAGACTGCACCACAGGCTTTCTCATCCTTCCTTTGATCATGAAAAAGAATATGATGTAACTCTTACACAGCCGCTGCATGAAAATGACATTATGCGCATGGAAAAAGGCATGCCGATAATGGGCACAAAAACCAGGCCCGCAAAACTAACAAAAATTTCGCCAAAACGTTTTCAAATAATTCTAAAAGAGGGGAAAAACAGACAGATACGCCGAATGGTTGGCAAACTGGGCAAACAAATTATAACTCTTAAACGGATAAGAATCGACAATATTATGCTTGGAAGGCTCGCCTCTGGAAGGTGGCGTCATCTTACGGAAAAAGAACAAAGGTCTCTCTTAAAATCTGTTTTATGAGAGACCTTTGCAGAACACAATGTCTGCATCAGTTATAATTCATCAGGCACAGAGGGGCAAAGGCACAGTGGCACAAAGCAAAGTAAAAAATCCTGGCCCAGAGGGGATTTGTTTTGCATGAAAAAGATGAACCCTGGTCGCCTCTGGCGCCGCCGAAGGCGGGTAAACATCGAATGTGGATATCGCTCCTGCCCGCCATCGCGAGACATACTCAATGCTCTTCGTTTTTTTGTTATCTCGCTCAGGCGAGGCGGGCGGGTCGCTCATCTTTTTAATAAAATTGAAACGCCGAAGGCGTACCTTAATTCGACGTTGGAAGTTCGATGTTCGACGTTCCTTTAGAGATTTGCAGGTCTGGCAAAAATCAATGCCCCCTCTGTGCCTGAGTAGTTACTGTATTTAAACCTATCTGCGGTCATCTGTGTAAATCTGTGGCTGAATAGTTACTTTAATTTAATTATAACTGAAGACTGACGCCCTCGTAAAAAGTCATTTGTAAGCGACATTGAGCAGTTTTGGAAAAAGATTTGGATTGAGACTGGCGTTAAAAATTGCAAGCTGTTTGAGGGCGTTAGCCCGAGTTCTTGCAATTTAGCCGGGATTAATCTGAATCCCAAAAATGCTCACAGAGCGAACAAATTCGACTTTTTACAAATTCATCAAGACTTATTGTTTAAAGTTATTCTGGTTTCAAGTGCCGCAAAACGGAAAAGTCTTTTTTACATCATTTGATACAGTTCTTTAATTTTTTCCCTGGTCATAATTTTTTTCCAGTCTGATCCAAGCGCATTCTCCCACAGAGGATCAAGAACAAGGGCAACATCAACCATTTTGTCCAGAGCGGCCTCGTCGATACCTGACACAAGATTTTTCGGGAGACTTATACTGTGCTTGTCCATCATCTTTCGAAACTCAACAACCGATTCCTTATAATATTCATCAAGACAGTCAAAAACTATGCAATTTCCTATTCCATGGTGAACGCCTAAAACAAAAGAAAGGCCATAAGACAGGGCATGGCATATTCCAACCTGAGAATAGGCAATACTCATTCCACCGCAGTATGATGCCATCATCAGCTTGTCATCGCTGTCTTCCTGATTGTCATTTAAGAACACCTCTCTGCAAAGATTCATGGCTTTTTCACCGTATGCCTTGCTGAAAGAGTTAAGATATGTGCCGGTTAAAGATTCCACGCAATGGATATAACAGTCCATGCCTGTATAAAAACGCTGATCAGTCGGAGCGCCGGCAATCAGTTCCGGGTCCAGTACAATCTGGTCAAATACTGTATAGTCTGAGTTTATGCCCAGCTTTTTTACAGGGCCGGTAAGAACCGTTGTTCGAGATACTTCCGCCCCTGTCCCGGAAAGAGTTGGAATACCGGCATGATAGACAGCTGGTTTTTTTATTAAGTCCCATCCCTGATAATCCGCGGCAGAACCCGCATTTGTCAGCATCAAAGAAACAGCTTTGGCAAGATCCATGGCGCTTCCACCACCTATACCGACTACGCCGTCAGGCAGCATCTCTGAATAATCCCTGATTTCCTGTACAAGTTTATCAACATACAGTGTCTTGGGCTCATCATCAGCATTTACCCATATTACAAGGTCTGTGCCTCTTGCGGGTATTCTTTTTGCCAGAGGACTTTTCTCAAAAACATCATCAACTAAAAAAACGACAAAAGAATTATCAACACCTCTTTTTTCTGCGAGAATATCATCGAGCTGGTTAAAGCAGCCTCTGCCAAAAACAACGCGGGAAACCATTTTAAAATTTCTAAACATATTATTATCCTTTTATTAAACAACCTTCAAAAACCATGGTTTTACTCATGAATTCGTCGGATTATTACCAGTTCATTTTACTTAAAACTTCAACAATCTTTTCTATTCTCCGGCCAAGCTCTTCTTTTGTCCACGAAAGCTTTATCAGCATTGATATGGTTCTGCCCATTATATTGTCAGACTGCACAAGATTCATGTTTTCGTAATCAGGACAATTTTCAAACATACTGGCCGGAAGTTTTGCAGCAGACTTTAGCTTTTTAAAATGATCCCACTGACGAACATAGTGCCAGTTGTTATCATACCAGTAAAAACAGCTGTCAACTCCGGCGCTGGCAAGTTTGGCTGTCAGGGTCCGGGCATGTTCTTCTTTGGGCAGAAAAAACGAAAGAAAGGTGGCTGAATCTCCATTTTCATCAAGCACCTTTCTAAAAGTGATTTCCGAAAACTGCGACATGGCATTCTTTATGGCTTTTTTATGTTCCCGCTGTTTTTCCAGTATGTAATTTATTTTTCTTAACTGGGCTAATCCAACCGCTGCGTTAAGCTCACTTATGCGAAAATTTGTGCCAAGAAAAGGATGGGTTTCAAGCCCTCGGTCACTGCCTTTATGATCATGACCATGATCCGCATAACCTTCGGCAATTGTATAGAGCTTTTTATCATTAGTTATAACTGCTCCTCCTTCACCGCATGTAATGGTTTTAACAGGATCAAAAGAAAAGCATCCCATGTGGCCGAATGTTCCTAAAGCCTTTCCGTTAAGTGAACCGCCAAGAGCCTGGCAGGCATCCTCTATAAGAACAAGACCTTTCTTTTCGCAAAGCAGCCTGATTTCATCAATGCGTGCCATTGCACCGCACATGTGAACCGGCAGCACTGCCTTTGTACGAGAGGTAATAACAGAATCAACAGCATCAGGATCAAGGCACAATGTCTCATCTATTTCAGCAAACACCGGCACTGCTCCTGCTCCAAGAACGGCCTCTACAGTTGCGACAAAAGTAAAGGGAGGAACGATTACCTCATCTCCAGCTCCCACTCCGCATGCAGCCAAGGCAATACCAAGAGCGGCAGTACCGCTGGAACACAGGTGGCAATATTGTGCTCCGGTAAGCTTTGACAACTCTGCCTCAAAAGATTTTGCTTTCCAGTGTCCGTTTCGCGCCTGATCAAAACCATAACGAAACAACACACCTGTATCAAGCACATCCTGAACCTCTTTCCGTTCCTCATCACCAAATATTTCAAAACCAGGCATTCTAAATCCTCCGGTATAATTAAAAATTCAAATTTGTTTTAAACAAGCTTCAACCCAGGGCTGTTCCAGGTTTTACCGTCCTGTCAACCGTCACTAAAGAACAACCCTTATCATCGACCGCTGCCAGAACCATTCCGTTTGAAACTATTCCCATTATTTTTGCCGGCTTTAAATTGGCAACCACGATTACCTGCTTGCCAACCAGGTCTTCAGGTTTATAGCTTGCGGCAATGCCGGCTATGAGTGTTCTCTTCTCTCCAAGATCAACCTCTAATTTAAGCAGTTTTTTTGCCCTTGGAATTGATTCAGCGCTGAGTACAATACCCACCCTGAGATCAATTGCACCGAATGTTTCTATTGGTATTTCGGATTTTATCTCCAACAAACTGCTTGTGCCGGATGTTTCTTCCTGCGCAAAATTTTTATTGTTTTTCATATCAACTCTTGGAAAAAGTGTTATTCCCTTTGGAAGCTGTGTGCCTGGATCAATTATCGTCCATTTTTTCAGGGTTTCGAGCTTGTTGAAATATCCATTTTTAATCAGATCCATATCCAGGCCAAGATGTTTCTGCATGAGGGCCGATGTATCCGGCATGACCGGATAAACGAGACCGGCTATTACTCCAAGCCCATTAAGAAGATTGTTGATTACAAGCTCCAGCTGTTTTTTACTGGCTTTCTTCTTTGCGAGTTCCCATGGCGCAGTAAAATCGACATATCTATTCATCTTGCCGATTAATTCCCATATCACCACAAGTGCTTTATGAAAACCAAAGTCTTCCATTGCAAGTTCATATGCAGCAATGGTTTCAATGGCATCTGACTCAAGACCCAGATTAAATTCGCTTTGCACTTCTGGATCAACCCCTGGAACTATGCCCTTAAAATATTTATGCACCATTGCTAAAACTCTGGAAAACAGGTTTCCCAGATCATTGGCAAGATCCGCGTTAATTCGCCCCACCAGCCCTTTTTCGCTGAAACTGGAATCAAGCCCAAATACCATATCCCGCATTAAAAAAAACCTGAAGGCATCAAGTCCGTATATGTTTTTGAGTTTAAGAGGATCTACAATATTGCCAAGACTTTTAGACATCTTGGTTTGATCAATATTCCAGTATCCATGAACATTCAGATGGTTATACACCGGAATGCCTGCGGCCTTAAGCATGATAGGCCAGTATATACCATGGGGCTTGAGAATATCCTTTGCGACTATATGCTGGGTATGCGGCCAGAATTTTTTAAACAGATCCCCATCAGGATAACCAAGTGCTGAAATATAATTTAAAAGAGCATCAAACCATACATATGTAACATACTCTTTATCAAAGGGCATGGTAATTCCCCATTTAAGCCGGGTTTTTGGACGCGAGATGCAAAGATCTTCAAGAGGTTTGCTTAAAAACGACATAACTTCGTTTCTATATCTCTCTGGCCGGATAAAATCAGGATGTTTTTCAATATGATCAATAAGCCAATCCTGATACTTGCTCATCTTGAAAAAATAGTTGGATTCCTTGATCAGTTCCGGTTCAACAAGATGATCCGGGCACTTGCCGTCAACCAGCTCGCGCTCAGTCAAAAAACGTTCACATCCAAAACAGTACAGTCCTTCATACTCGCTAAAATATATATCGCCTGAATCATAAATTTTTTGCAGTATCTGTTTTACTAAAGCAATATGAGATTCATCAGAAGTGCGTATAAAACTACTATAATTAATCTTCAGCCTGGGCCAAAGCTCTCTGTACATATTGCTTATTTTATCTACATAAGCCCTGGGGGTTATATTCTCTTTCCTTGCTGCGCGTACTATCTTGTCTCCATGTTCGTCCGTGCCGGTCAAAAAGAAAACATCAGATCCCTTCATAACATTAAACCGGCAGATAACATCGGCTGCGATGGTTGTATAGGCATGCCCAAGATGGGGCATTGCATTTACATAATAAATAGGGGTGGTTATGTAAAAGGATTGGGTCATTCTTTCTCCTTCTGCTGTATAATATCATCTAAGGTCAATTCTTTCTCATGGCGATCACTCATTTGTACCGTCAAACGGTTATTTATAACATTATGTCGTATTACCTTGCAGGTTCCGTTCTTAGTCTGCACCATTTTCCCAATCTTTGGAAAAGATTTCTTAAGAGTTCTGTATGTTTCATATTCATACGTAAGACAACACATAAGCCTGCCGCATAAACCGGAAATTTTGGTAGGATTTAAAGACAAATCCTGCATTTTTGCCATGCGTATGGAAACTGGTTCGAATTTACTCATAAACAGGGAACAACAGATCAGACGTCCGCATCGTCCTATGCCGCCGCTCATCTTGGCCTGATTGCGTATTCCAACCTGTCTCATCTCAACCCTTACATTAAGTTTATTAACCAGCATTTTAACGAGTTCACGAAAATCAATACGGCCGTCTGCAGTAAAGAAAAAAATTAATTTACTACCATCAAATGAACTTTCGACAGCAAATAGATTCATTTTTAATTTTAGCTTATTTATGCAGTTAACACAAAAAGCATGTGCTGAACTTTTGCTTACAGTGTTTTTGTCTCGTTGCCTGAAATCCTCTTCGTTTGCCAGCCTAAACACCTTTTTAAGCACTCTGCCCGATATTCTCTCACCACATGACTCTGGAGGTATTGCAACTGTTCCAAAACAGAGGCCCCTCTCTGTTTCCACAATAACATGATCTCCCCGTTTAAGCACAAACATACCACTGTCAAAATCGTAAATTTTGCTGCAGGGCTTAAACCTTACTCCTACAATTTTTGCCATAACCATCCTCTAAATAAGACGCATTACCATTACTTCTAAAGTCAGCAACGTGTTAGCTCCGGCCTTAATGCCTTTCTGCGCTTTCTGAACAGCTTCGATTTTTGCAATAATCTCTTTAACCGTAAGTTTTTCTGAAGCATCTTTAATCTTCTCTATTAAATCCTGATTTATAATTTTTTCAGGAGAATATTTATATACAATAACATCTCTCAGCCAGGATTCTATCACAGCCAAAGAATCCTGTAGAAAGCCCCTGTGTTTTGACAACTCTGCTGCAAAACCTAAAAACAAACCAACTGGCTGCGTAGAAAGCATACCGGTCGTATAACGGTTTAAAACTTTTATAAGCCATTGTCGCCTGTTCTTCCAGCTTATACTATTTCCGCTTTTAACCATTGAAAGAGCCTTTGACAAGTTCCCTCCAGCCAGAATCGCAATTATTTTCGCGTCATTAGAATCAAGCCCCTTTTCTTTTATCAAAATACTGGTCATGCTTTTTACTGAAATCGGGCTAAACCTGATATGTTGACAGCGGGAAACAATCGTAGGAAGAAGAGTTGATGACTGTATTGCGGTAAGTATTAAAATTGTCCTGTCAGGTGGTTCTTCAAGCATCTTGAGCAATGCATTGCCTGCTGAAGGATTCATTGCATGTGCATTAGATATTATTACAACGCGCTTTTTTGCCTCATAAGGCTTCATTGCAAGAATATCTATCAAAGAACGTATTTGAGAAATTTTGATATAAGCGCCTGATGGCTTAACATGTATGACGTCAGGATGGTTTCCTGATCGGATTTTCATGCATGAGCTACAGGAACAAATTTGATCTGTCTCTAACCGTTTATTGTCTTTTAAAATATTTTTTGCATCAACGTTCAGACAGTTGCATGCCATGGCAAAGATTTTAGCTGCCGTACTCTTGCCAACGCCTTCCATGCCTGTAAAAAGAAGGGCGCTGGGAATAGTTCCGTGCTGCAGAAAGGCTGTTAAAAGTTGTACTGGTTTTTTTTGATTTACTATGACTGCAAATTCAGACACAAATCTAATTATCTACCCTGTCTTTCAATTCTTTTCCAGCTTTGAAAAACGGAAGTTTTTTTGGTTTTATTACAACCTGCTCACCTGTCTTTGGATTTCTTCCAGCATATCCCTTGTATTCTTTTACAAAAAAACTGCTGAACCCGCGAATTTCCACCCTTTCTCCCCGTACCAGAGCATCCTGCATTGAACCAAAAAATATTTTAACTATCCTGGCCGCGTCTGACCTTGAAATATTAGTCTCGGCTTTAAGGCTTGAAATAATCTCCAGTTTGTTCATGTATCCTCCTTTTTGAAAAGAGACCTTTGCAAAACCTCCCCTTTTGCCCAATTACTGCGTCAGGCTCAAATTTTAAGCCTCTAAATACTCAATGTATTCATACGTTTAAACCTGATTTAAAATTTGGTCGCCTTCCTTGAACTTGAGCAAAATTGAACATTTTTCAAAGGTCTCGAAATAACTGCCATTTGACGCATTCGTAAAAAGCTGCATTATACCGCTCTGCGGCACTTGAAATTAGAATAACTTTAAACAATCCGTCTTCAGTTGTGATGTAAATTAAAATTAGAAAATTGTTTGAGTTGAGTTATTTGAAAGTCGTTTTATGACTGTTAAACAAAACCCCTTAAAAAGTCAAGCAGTTATGACAATATTTCTGGGAGCTTTTCGACACAGTCTTCACTCACATCCACTGCTGCAAACTGACCAAGAGCTTCTATGTTCACAACAACCCTGTCTTTACCTCTGTATCTCACAAAAGAGCCCATCACGCCTGTAAACGGACCATAAATCACTGCGACCCTGTCTCCTTCTTTAAATTTCGTACCCGTTAATACGGTGTTATCTCCTGCGACCATTATTTGAAGTGACTCAACGGTCTTAGATGCAACAGAAACAGCGCCCATTTTGTTGCCGATAAAACGAACAACTCCAGCGGTTTTTAGGATTTCAAGGCGTTGATATGGATCAAGCTCTGTTTTAACGAACAGATATCCCGGGAAAAGAGGAACTCTGAGCATTACTCGTCTGTCACGGCGTTTACTTTTTACTCTGATCTTTGGCAGAAAAACTTCAAACGATTTTTTAAACAGAAGATCATTAGCAATACTTTCAAACCTGCTCTTTGTATGTAAAACATACCACTGGGGATTTTTTATCATCATCTAAAAACTCAATTAGAGCGGTTCTTCCATAGTATGTCCAACTATATCTTTGCCAAATTGTCCGAGCCCGTAAAGATTAATTATAAAGGTATATTTCCTGTCGTTATCTTCATCAGTATATCCAAAATCTATAGACCAGCACTGGGCCTTATACAAAAAACCAACACCTCTTTTTATCTCCTGACTGTCGTAAATATTACGCTCATAATCAGCATATACATTTAGCTGGTCAGTTACCGCCAGAGTCATCTCCGTATAAATAGATTCACTCGAATTAATAGGCACACTCGAATCATATGCATATCTATGCTCAACGAACACGTTGTCACCACGATTATCTGATACGGTTAATGCTACATTGCGCGATTCAAAATCGCCTTCATATGGAGACCATTTGGTGTCTGCCTGCATAGAAACATATTTGACCGGATCTAATTGTATTTCACCATATATTGCAGAAAAAGGCCTTTTTTGCTTTTTATTTACCCACAGGGAGGGAGTGTCCTCTTTTGCCTCATTAATATTGTAACTCTGTTCCAGTTTTAAGCGGCAAAGCTGATTATACACACGGCCTGTAACATAATTATCGGTGTTTTTATCTGGGGGATCCTTCTCTGTAAGCTGAGCCTGCGATCTTGACGTAAAAACATTTGTTAATGAATATGTTACAAGGTTTTTTCTTGCAATACTGTCAAGACTGTCAAACTGTGGATATTTGCTCTGATATTTTCCCGGTATATATTCATAAACCACATTTGGAGTTATAGCATGTTTTATCTTGTCAATACCAAATGCCTGTATATTATATATTTTATATATATCAGAGGAAACATCTGCTTTAAAATCATAAATTCCCCTGTACATTGTTGCTTCGTCAGATGATCTGTATTCCTCTTTGTCAAAATGCCATGCTGTCTCTCTAAATCCAACAGACGGTTCAAAAGACATATATTTCTTGAATCTTAAGGGCAAATATAATCTTGGATATACATCCATCCTGTGTGCCCTTGAAGCATCCTCTCTGTAAAAATACGTATATTGGGAATCAAGATCAAAATACAGGGGGGTGCCATATATCTGCTGTTTGGATCCATTAAAGTCAATGTTTGGAAGCATCTGTATTGTTGTGTCGTCAATCTCATCCCGACGCCGGTTTATTACATTATCATACCAGCGCGTTTCAGCGTTAAAGCTGAATTGCGACCAGATTTTATTGATGCTAAGGCTGTTTACCCTTGTTGACTCATCATAATCCTCAATGTCTCTGCCAAAATTTTTAAGGAAATACATATCGGTTTTATCAAAGCCGGTGTAACCGTCCTTAAATTCGCGAAGATAATCCTGATCACTTACAATATCTATATCCAGTTTTGCAGTAAAACCAGAGGCCAGAGACTGATCATGTTTCATCCTGAACCAGTATCTGTCTGAATTGGGCCGCAACTTATCATTCGTATCATCTGTATATCCCCATTCCTCGCTTGATTCTGTCGTGCCGTCATCCACCTTCTTGTCCTGCAAAAAATCATACATTAACGTGCCTTTTGAATTTTCATCCAGGACATAACGATATTCAAAACCTGCTTTTTCTCCCCTGCGTCCAATATGGTGATAATAAAAGGTTGCATCTGAGCTCTCGTTAATAGCCCAGTAAAAAGGCTGTATGTATTCATCCCATTTCCGTTCTGAATAAACTATCTGGGGCGGCAAAAGACCTGACTGCCTTTTTGTCTTTGCGGGAAACACGAAAAAAGGAGCATACATAACAGGCACTTTTTTTGCCCAAAGCGCGGCGTTAGTAATAAAACCATAGCCTTCTATGGTAACCTTTAAATTTCTTCCCGTTACTTTCCATGCAGGGTTGTCGCCATCACAGGTTGTAAGACTGCCTTTGTTTACAGCATAAGAATCTTTTCCTGTTTTCTGAATTTTGTCGCCCTTTATATAAAAATGGTTTTCCTTAAGAAATACTGTTCCATTATATGCTGTTCCTATTTCAGCTTCCAGATCCATTTCCATTTTATTGGCAATAAGCAGGTCATCGCCCACCATCATTATCACGTGGCCAACAGCCAGCACCTGCATATTTATATTATCAAAACGAACAAAATCTGCTGTAAGACGCTTGTTTTCCTTGGTAATAACGACATTTCCCTTTGCTATATACTTATTGGTTTTCTTGTCTAAACTTATTTCATCACCAACAATATGCCAGGGTTTGGAAGGATCGTCTTTAAATACTCGCTCATTGCTCTGAGCAAAAGAAAAATCCACACTCCCAAACACAAAAGCATGGATCAGAAACAAACAGAAAAAACTATAACTAAAAATTCTTGGCAAGGACCTACAGTGTCCAATTAATCTGCGAATAAAACTGTATTTTTTAAATTGAGGTCTTTTGTGAAGCATCAGGTCCGATTTTTCCAGTTTTTTTTTGGGCTAAAGGAAAGAGAGTCGCAATTCAAAGATAGATACACTTAATGGGAATAAAACTGTTTTATTTACGCCTCCTGGCGCTAACTGGTTTAATCGTTCAACTCTGGCACAAAGACTTGTTTTTGCTGCCCTTTGCTATCCAGTTAATAAACCTCAATAGATATTTTTGTATTCTATGTAATATCAAAGTGTTATCCTGATCAAACCCACTTGATAAGCGTGTCTGATTCTTTTCTTTCAACAACCTTCCCTATTATAAAACCTTTTTCTTTCATAGCGCTGAGCTGTTCTAACACATCCTGTGCCATATCTTCCGCTACAACCGCTATCATCCCTAATCCATTATTAAAAGTGCGCATCATTTCTCTGTCTGATATATTGCCGGCATTCTGTAAAAAAGAAAAAACAGGGGGGACATCCCAGCTGTTACTGTACATCTCAATACCGCATCCTTTTGGTATAACCCGGATAAGATTGTCTTCAATTCCTCCGCCTGTAATGTGGGCAAACCCATGTACGGGCAATCTCTTGTTTATACTATAAGTAACAGCAGAATATATCTTTGTCGGCTTAATAAGCTCTTCGCCTATTGTCATTCCAAGATCAGGAATATAATCATCGATTTTTAATTTCAGAACATCAAAACATATTTTTCTCGCCAAAGAATAACCATTGCTGTGAAGACCACTGGATGCTATCCCAATAACTGTGTTACCGACATGCATTTCAGATCCGTCAACTATTTTGCTGTTATCAACTATACCCACGGCAAAACCAGCAAGATCATATTCGTTTGCTTGATAAAATCCGGGCATTTCCGCTGTTTCACCGCCTATTAAAGCGCAGTCAGCCTGTCTGCATCCTTCAGCAATCCCCTCGATAATTGAAGTAACAATTTGTGTGTCAAGTCTGCTTGTTGACAGATAATCAAGAAAAAACAGCGGCTTGGCTCCCTGCACAGCTATATCGTTTACAGACATGGCTACAAGATCGATTCCAACCGTGTCATGTTTGTTCATCATAAACGCTATTTTAAGCTTGGTTCCAACTCCGTCTGTAGAACTTACAAGAACAGGATTGTCCACATTTGCAAGGTTAAGCGAATAAAGACCGCCAAAACCTCCTATTTCGCCCACAACCCCTGTTCTTGGAGTATGTTTTACAATCTTTTTTATAACCCCAACAAGTTTGTTGGCCTTGTCAATATCTACTCCTGCATCGGCATATGTTAAAGAATCTTTCATGTGTATCCTTAAAAAGTTGTTCCTAATTGATCAAAAATTAAAACGATTAAGTCAAAAAGTCAAAACAATTTTTTTTGACATCAGGTTCTTTGTGTTGTAATTTAACAAAAATATAAACATTTAATTTTAATAGTTACGAGGTTGTTTCTATGAAAAAATTTGCAAGGCTTGATCGTTTACCCCCTTATGTTTTCACGACTGTAAATAAGATAAAAATGGATGCAAGACATGCCGGGCAGGATATTATAGATCTTGGAATGGGTAACCCGGATCTTCCCACTCCAAAGCATATAGTTGACAAACTGGTGGAGGCGGCACAAAAACCCCAAAACCACAGGTATTCTGCTTCCAAGGGTATTACAAAACTTAGAATTGCCATTAGGGACTGGTACAAACGAAGGTTTGACGTTGATATAGACCATGAAGAGGAAGCAATAGTTACAATCGGCGCTAAAGACGGAATCTCCCATCTCGTGCTTGTTACAATAAGACCGGGTGATGTTGTGTTTACTCAGAGTCCGACCTATCCTATTCATCCTTATTCAGCAATTATTGCTGGCGGAGATGTCCGATTGATACCTGTTGGGCCGGATTCGGATTTTTTTGAAAACCTGATGGAGGCTACAAAACAGGCATGGCCCAAGCCAAAACTACTGATTATCAGCTTTCCTCATAATCCAACAACAGAGGTTGTTAATCTGGAGTTTTTTGAAAAAATTGTGGATTATGCAAAAGAACATAATGTTATGGTGATTCATGATCTTGCTTATGCTGATCTTGTCTTTGACGGTTATAAAGCTCCAAGCTTTCTGCAGGCAAAAGGAGCCAAGGATGTTGGAGTGGAGTTTTTTTCCCTTTCCAAAAGTTACAGTATGCCTGGCTGGCGGGTAGGATTTTGTGTTGGAAACAAAGAAATGGTAGGCGCCTTACGAAGGATAAAAAGCTATCTTGACTATGGAATTTTTCAGCCAATTCAAATAGCATCCATCATAGCCTTAAACGGCCCTCAAGATTGTGTTCAAAACATTCGCAATACTTATAAAGAACGAAGAGATGCCTTAATATCCGGCCTGAGTCGTGTCGGGTGGGATATAAAAAGCCCAAAGGGAACCATGTTTGTCTGGGGAAAAATTCCAGATCAATTCATTAAAATGGGTTCTGTTGAATTTTCCAAGTTTTTAATAAAAAATGCTCAGGTAGCTGTTTCTCCTGGTCTGGGTTTTGGCGAATATGGCGATGAATATGTCCGTTTTGCGCTTATTGAAAACAACATGCGTATAAACCAGGCCGTAAGGGGAATCAAAAAAATCATGTAACAGGCTGTCTTCCGGGCATTAACAACGCTTAACATAAAAAGCCCCTCTATGCGCTTTGCATCACTGGAAACCAAAATAACTTTTGAGCAATCGGCTACAACAACTTGAAAAAACTCTGGTTTTTACTAAAGAATAAGTTATTTGAAAGGGTTTATGAATATGAAAAAAATTAATATTGGTCTGCTTGGCTGCGGTACTGTAGGCACGGGTGTTGCGAAAATCCTTATTGAAAACAAACAACTGCTTGAATCCCGTGTTGGAGCATCACTAATATTGAAAAATGTTGCCGACATCGACATAAAAAAAGACAGAGGCGTTGTTTTTGACAAGGGTGTGCTGGTAACCGATGCATATAAGGTCGTCGATGATCCGGAAATCGATATAATTGTCGAAATGATAGGTGGAGAAGGTATTGCAAAAGAGCTTATCTTAAAGACAATATCAAACAAAAAACAGATTGTAACCGCCAACAAGGCTCTTCTTGCCGCACACGGCAATCTTATATTCAAGGCTGCTTATACGCAAGGAGTTGACCTTGGTTTTGAAGCGAGTGTTGGCGGGTGTATGCCTGTAATAAAATCAATTAGAGAATCTCTGGTTGGTGACCGCATAACGTCGATGAGCGGCATACTAAACGGCACCTGCAACTATATCCTGTCAAAAAGCACTAATGAGGGAATTGCCTTTAAAGACGCTCTGGCCGAGGCTCAGGCTAATGGTTTTGCCGAAGCAGACCCAACCCTTGATGTAGAGGGAATAGATACAGCGCACAAACTGGCTATATTAACATCACTTGCCTATGGAATGGAGATCAATTTTAACGATATTTTTATTGAAGGGATATCCAAAATCACACCAATTGATATTGAATTCGCCGATCAGTTCGGGTTTAAAATAAAACTTCTCGCTATAAGCAAAAACAGAAAACAGGGGGTTGAAGCAAGAGTGCATCCTGTTATGATACCCGCTGACAATCCACTGTCAAATGTAAATGGTTCGTTGAATGCTATTACAATCTCCGGAGAAGCTGTCGGCAATATAATGCTTTATGGCTTTGGTGCCGGTATGATGCCCACAGCCAGCGCGGTTGTTGGCGATATTGTTGATATCGCCCGCAACCTTTTATCTGGCGCAACACAAAGAATTCCTCTACAGTCCTGCCAGACGGAAAACATAAAAAAAATTCCTGTTATGCCTATTGATGATATTTCAACTAATTACTACTTCAGATTTTCCGTTGTAGACAGCCCTGGGGTTTTATCTAAAATATCCGGCATCTTGGGCAATCACGGAATCAGTATAAAATCTGTGCACCAAAAAGGACGCAAATCAACGGGTTCTGTTCCAATAGTCATTCTTACACATCTTGCAAAGGAATTTGATGTTAAAACAGCCTTGTCAGAAATAGAATCCCTTGATATTGTCAGAGACAAGCCCGTTCTGATAAGGGTTGAGGAAAACAATTACTCTGATTAGCCATCTCAAGAGGCAAAGAGGTAATATGCATATTGTTTGTTCAGATTTAGAGGGCGTTCTTGTTCCTGAAATATGGATAGGTGTGGCTGAAAAAACAGGTATCAAAGAGTTGAGACTAACGACTCGCGATATATCTGATTACGATGTTTTAATGAAAAAACGCATTGAAATTCTTCATAAAAACCATCTCACACTTAAGGATATAATCAGTGTTATTAATTCCATAAATCCTCTTGACGGAGCGCTGGAGTTTCTGGAATGGCTCAGATCAAACACACAGGTAATAATTCTTTCAGATACATTTGTTGAATTTGCACAGCCCTTAATGAAAAAACTGGGCTGGCCCACGCTTTTTTGCAATTCTTTAACAATAGATCAAAACGGCGCTGTTGCCGGATACAATCTCCGACAGAATGATGGTAAGCGCAAGGCAGTGCTTTCCTTAAAAAGCCTCGAATACAATATAATAGCTTTTGGCGACTCTTATAACGATATAACAATGCTCAAAGAGGCGGATACAGGTATCCTGTTCAGGCCTCCAGATAATGTAAAACAAGAATTTCCAGAACTTCTGGTTTCATATAACTACAATGAGCTTAAACAACACATCAAAACAGCCCTTAAAAAATCTTAGGTTTGTGGTCTTTTAGTTTATGATTATACATAAAACAAAATGCCGTGTTATTTACGGTGATACAGATAAAATGGGCATAGCCTATCATGCAAATTACCTGCGCTGGTTTGAAATAGGCAGGACAGAACTGTTCAGATCCTTTAGTCTTCCATATAAAGAAATAGAAGCAAAGGGTATTTTGCTTCCTGTTTCTGAGGTTTATTGTAAATTCCTGTTTCCAGCACAATATGACGATATTTTAATTATCGAGACCTCTTTTGATAAAAGCTTTAAAGGGGGCATGAAATTTATATATACAATTATCTGTGAAAACAGCCGGAAAACAGTTACACAGGGTTACACTAAGCATGCCTGTCTTGATCTTAAAGGCAGGGTGATTCGTCCGCCAAAATTTTTAACAGATATTATGGATTAATTCAAATAGACCTTGTTAAATTCGTAAAAAGTCACGAATTTAACTACAGATGGCTAAGTAAAAAGGTTTACCCGCCTTTGGCGGCGCCGGAGGCGACCAGGGTTCATATACAAGGCGTAGTGTTTTTTCAGGACCGAAGGTATACATATAGTATGTCGAGGTTCTGAAAAAACACTACAACCCGCATGAGGCGGACAAGCACAGTAGATGGGACTTTGAAATAAATCAACTGTAGTTTTTGCCGGTTATCGCAACAGTTCTAATTAAATTAAAACCAGAAAAAACTCAGGTATAACAAATCGTAAACAAAGAACGGGCCATAATAAAAACATCAAGCATGCTAATGATTTAATCTTTTATTGATAACAATATATCAACAGGTTCTTTGCTAACGATTTTTAATACATTCAAACAGTTTTCTAATTTTAATTTAATCATAACTGAAGACTGATTGCTCAAAAGTTATTCTGGTTTCAAGTGCTGCAAAGTGGCATAGTGGAGCTTTTTACGACGCCATCAACCTTTATTGTGTAATATATTATGAGCTTTGATATCACAAAATTTAAAAAATGTAATATTCTCGTTGTTGGAGATTTAATGGTTGATGAATATTTATGGGGTAATGTCGACCGCATATCTCCTGAAGCGCCCGTACAGGTTGTTTCAGTTAAAGAAGAAGCTGTTACTTTGGGTGGTTCTGGAAATGTTGTAAACAATCTTATAGCGCTTGGGGCAAAAGTTTCGCTGGCCGGAGTAATAGGCACAGATAAATACGGCCGGATTTTACTGACAAGGTTAAACAAACTCGGTGTTGATACCGTTGGGGTTGTCAAGGAGCCCGCAAGATCTACCACCAGAAAAACGAGAATTCTTGCCAGTAATCAACAGGTTCTTAGAATAGACAGGGAAACAACCGGTGATATATCCAAACAAACCTTTAATAAGGTTTTAAACCGCCTTAAACACGTAATGCCCGATATAGACCTGATATTAATTTCCGATTATGGCAAAGGCTTTATTACCAATTCTTTACTTAAGCACCTGGTGTCTCTTGCACAAAAACATAATAAAATTTCTATTGCAGATCCAAAAGGGCTTGATTTTTTAAAATATTCGGGTGTTTCTTTGCTCACTCCAAATAAAAAAGAGGCTGCTCTTGCATCAGGAATAGAGATTAATAATGAACAAACCCTGATCAAAGCCGGAAAAAAAATTCTTAAAATTGCAAAAACAGACAACCTTCTTGTCACGTGTGGCAGGGATGGAATGGTTCTGTTTCAACCAAAACAAAAGCCTTATTATATAAATGCCGAAACAAGACAGGTTTTTGATGTGTCTGGCGCAGGTGACACGGTAATTGCTGTGTTGGGGATTGCTGTTGCTTCTGGAGCTTCTCTTGCTGAAGCAGCATCTATTGCTAATAAAGCGGCCGGCATAGTTGTTGGCAAAGTTGGAACAGCAACTGTTTCAAAAAAGGAACTCTCATCTGTTTTAACACCTGAAAAAAATTATTCTATAAAAAAACTTGTAGATATTAATAATCTGCCGTCACTTGTACAAAAGCTTAAGAATGATAATAAAAAAATAGTGCTGACAAACGGCTGTTTTGATCTTTTACATGCAGGCCATGTTATGCTTTTATCATCTTCCAAAAAACTCGGCGATGTGCTTATAGTTGCAATTGATGATGATATTTCTATAAAAAAACTTAAAGGAACAGGAAGGCCGATAATCAGCATAAAAGAACGTATAAGCATATTAAGCGCCCTTGATTCTGTTGATTATATTGTGGTGTTTTCCTCAAAACAACTTAACAAAATAATTGAATCTATCCGCCCGGACATACTTACAAAAGGCAGTAATTATATATTTGAAGAGGTTATAGGAAGGGAAGTTGTAGAAAAATCTGGTGGAAGGATAATACGTGTTCCTATTACAAAAAACATATCTTCAAGCAGTATTATAAATAATATTAAAAATTCTGTTGTTGTTTAAAAACCCTGTGTTTCCAGCTTAGTGGCTTATTAACAGTATGTTATCTATCAATAAAAATTCTAAAGGCATTGTATTTAAGGTTTTTGTTCAACCAAAATCTTCAAAAAACATGATATCGGGTCTTTATGGTGATGCTGTTAAAATCAAGCTTACAGCTCCTCCGGTAGATGGTGCTGCAAACAAAATGTGTATAAAATATCTGTCTGATATTATGAAAATTCCAAAATCAAAAATAGAAATACTTTCAGGTCATACAAGTCGAACAAAACATATTATTATTAAATATAATAATAATTCTGAAGCTGATTTTAAATATATTAAAAATATTGTTAAATCTTTAATATAAAAATATTGACTTAATCTTTTATTTTATTTATTAATATTTTTCTAATCTCATGTTGCGGGGTGGAGCAGTCTGGTAGCTCGTCGGGCTCATAACCCGAAGGTCATAGGTTCAAATCCTGTCCCCGCTACCACAAAAAAAATTAAGGGGTTGTGGCCTGTCCGCAACCCCTTTTTATATACTCCGAAACCTATATCCAAAAAGAAGTCTTTGTTTTTATGTAAATAAACACCTCCAGATTGTTGTTCAATAAAGTTTACAACACCCTTTTGCTGTTCATTATAAATTTTATCATAATAGTATTGATATTTTTTCAATAATTCATTAGTTATTAACAATAATTATCAATCTGTTTATAGTGTGTGTTTTTTATACATGGTAATTATTATTCTTTGTTATATTATTTTATTTATTTGTGTTACAAAATCAGCAGGTTAAAAAGTTATTATATTTATTAACACACATTAATAATAATTTTACTTATACAGGAATAAAATTATGAAGATCACAATTAACAAAAACGACATAATAAACGTATTATCAAATATTCAAGGTTTGACAAATCGTAAAAGCAGTCTGGTTATTACCGAAACAGTGTTAATTAAAACAACCGATTCCGGAATAGAATTAACTGCTACAGATCTTGAAACCGGTTTTTTTGGATCATATCCTGCAATAGTTGAAAAACAGGGTATAATAGCTATTAATGCAAAAAAATTATATGAAATAGTAAAAGAATTTCCAACCAGCGAAATACATATTAATGAAATTGAAAATCACTGGGTGGAAATTGACAACAACAATATTAATTATCATATAGTAGGCATGAATCCTGAGGATTTTCCTAAAATACCTGTTATAGATGATATTTCTTTTCTTGAGGTTGAATCATCAATTATAAAAAAAATGATAGACAACACCATCTTTATAGGTTCTGTCTCTGATGATAAAAGGGTTCATATTAATGGAATATATTTTGAATATATTAAAAAGGAAGATCAAAATATTTTAAGGATGGTCTCAACTGACGGTAACAGACTTTCACTTGTTGATTGTATTTATGATAAAAAATTTAATGTGCCGCAGCAAGGCATTATTATTCCTAAAAAGAGTCTGATAGAAGTAAACAAGTTTCTTGATAAGGAAGAAACAATTCAGATTGGAAACAAAGATAATCATTTTATTGTTAAGAATAAGTCAGAAACAATTATAATAAGGCTGTTCGAAGGTGAATTTCCAAAATACAGTGAAATTATAGTAAAGGGAGATACGAATAAAATTATTATCAACAGAAAAACATTTCTTAATATGCTAAAAAGAATGTCTATACTGTATTCTGATAATTATAAGGCGGTTATGTTTAATTTTAATAAAGACAAGCTTATGATCACTGCTACAAACCCTGATGTTGGTGAATCAAAAGAAGATATAGATATAGATTATAAAGGGGGAAAAATAGAGACAGCATTTAATCCAAAGTTTTTCATAGAAACATTAAACATGATTGATGATGATGATATTGTTTTATATATAACGGATGAGCAAAAACCGTGTTTTATAGAGGGAAATAAAGATAAACAATTTTTAAGTGTTATTATGCCAATGAGAATTTAATGGAAAATATTTACGATGAAAGCAGTATAAATGTACTTGAAGGTCTTGCACCGGTAAGGTTAAGGCCTTCAATGTATATTGGGAATGTGGATGTTGAGGGGCTTCATCATCTCGTTTATGAGGTCGTTGATAACAGTATAGATGAAGCAATGGCAGGATATTGTGATTTAATAAACGTTAAGATTTGTTTAGATGGCAGCGTAAGCGTAGAAGATAATGGAAGGGGAATTCCTGTAGGAATTCATAAAACAGAAAAAATTCCAGCACTGGAGGTTGTTTTAACCAAACTTCATGCAGGAGGAAAATTTGATAATGATTCATATAAAGTATCAGGCGGCCTTCATGGAGTAGGAATTTCAGTAGTAAATGCACTTTCAGCACACCTTGAAGTCGAAATCTATTCAAAAGGCGATATTTATCACCAGGAATATGAAAAAGGATTAAAAACCAGCGAGTTAAAGACAATTGGAAAAACAGAAAAACAAGGTACTTTTGTACGTTTTTTACCTGATACTGAGATTTTTAATACAAACGACTTCAACTATGAAATACTTCTCCGCAGGCTTAAGGAACTTGCCTTTTTAAATAAAGGTTTAAAAATAATTATTGAGGACGAACGTTCAGACAAAAAAGACAGTTTTATGTATGAAGGAGGAATAGTCTCTTTTGTTGAATATATAAATAAGAGACACACAGCTCTTCATAAACCAATATTTATTGAGGGAGAAAGAAACGGCGTTAATATTGAAATAGTAATACAGTATAATGATACGTTTAAAGAAAAGATATTTTCTTTTGCTAATAATATTAATACAATAGAGGGTGGTTTTCATTTAATCGGATTTAAGGCCGCGCTTACTCGCTCAATAAATCATTATATAGCTACTCCAAACTCAAAGCTTTCAAAGAATCTTCAGGAAAAAATAAGCGGTGATGATGTAAGGGAAGGCTTAACCGCCATAATAAGTATTAAAATAAAAAATCCCCAGTTTGAAGGACAGACAAAAACAAAACTTGGAAATAGCGAGGTAAAGGGGCATGTAGAATCTCTTGTTAATGAAAAATTAAACATGTTTTTAGAGGAAAATCCGTCTGTTGGAAAGAAAATAGTAGAAAAGGCGGTTGATGCTGCAAGAGCAAGAGATGCAGCAAAACGGGCAAGGGATCTGGCAAGAAAACAGGGCTCATTAATAGACTCCACTCTTCCAGGAAAATTAGCTGAATGTCAATTTTCAGATCCTGTAGAAAGAGAGTTGTTTCTTGTGGAAGGTGAGTCCGCTGGTGGCAGCGCAAAACAGGGAAGAGATAGAAAATTCCAGGCAATTCTTCCTTTAAAAGGAAAAATATTAAATGTTGAAAAAGCCCGTTTTGACAAAATATTGCGCAGCGATGAAATTAAAAACATAATTACCGTTCTGGGAACAGGGGCCGGCAAAGAGGAATATAATATTGAAAACATCAGATATCACAAAATAATTATTATGACTGATGCTGATGTTGATGGTTCACATATAAGAACGCTTTTATTGACATTTTTTTACAGGCAGATGTCAGAAATAATTGAAAAAGGATTTTTATATATTGCTCAACCACCTTTGTTTAAACTGGGTAAAGGCAAAAACGCTGTTTATATGAAGGATGAGCTTGAATTTAATGATTATCTTTTAAAAAAAGCATGTAATAATACAAGCATAAAGATTGCAAAGGAGGACAAGGTACTCTCCGAACACAATCTTTATCTTTTTTTATGCGATCTTTCAGAATATTTTACCAGTATGGCAAAAATTGAATCCCGTGGCATAAAACAGGAATTCGTTGAATTGTTTATAAAACAAGGGGCTGGTGATGTAAATTTTCTGAAAGACCAATATAAAATGAGAGATATTAAAAACCTGTTGTTACAACAGGGTCATGGTGTCAACGGGCCGCAATGGAATGAAGAAAAAGGCACCTATGAGATTATATTTACCCCAAAAGACAGCACAAAGAAGGATATTCTGGCATCAGAAACTGTATTTAGCCATAAGATAAAGCCAGTTAAAATTAACAGAGGCTTTGTGTGTTCACCTGATTATCAGAAATGTCTTGTTGCAGGTAAAAATATATTAAAATTTGATTTTCCTCCTTTTTCAATTATTTATAAGGATAAAGCATGCGTTCCTGTTGTTAAGGAAGATAAAAGAGCCTTGCTGTCTTTTGTAATGGAAGAAGGCAAAAAAGGTCTTGGTGTTCAGAGATATAAAGGGCTTGGCGAAATGAATCCAGACCAGTTGTGGGAAACCACAATGGATCCAAACAAGAGAACGCTTTTACAGATAAAAGTTGACGATATAGTCGAAACAGACGAAATTTTTACTGTTTTAATGGGAGAGGAAGTTGAGCCGCGAAGAGAATTTATACAAAACAACGCTCTTAATGTCAGTGTGCTTGATATATGAGAACAGCAAATAATTATCAGTCACACACATATGAGACCTTTGCAAAGCACCCCCTTTTGCCCAAGTTATGCGTCAGGTTTAAGAATAATTTTGAGTTTTTAATTTTGAATGAAGAAAAAACCATTATTAATTTAAAATTCAACATTTAAAATTCATAATTTTTTATGTATTCCTGTGGTTGAAACCCTTGCCTTCCTTGAACTTGGACAAAATTGAGCCTTTTTCAAAGGTCTCACAGATAATATTAAGTTTTGTTTGTTTGAGCTGGTTTGTGGCTGAATATAGAGAATATGTATATTCACAAAGTAGAATCAAGAGATTTGCCGGATCTTTGGTTTCAGGCAGTCCATGATATTTTCGATCATGGGAAAAGATTTACAATTGACAGAGGTTCTTATGCCGGCCAGACTCGCCTTGAATATGATTTTTTTACAGGTCATGTAAAGCATCCGGGAACACGCCCCCTTTTGCCTGATATTCCTCCGTCCTGCGGCATACCAAATCCTGTTGATGAGGAATATATCTACGGCGGCAAAGGATATACAAGATCTTATATTGAATATCTTATGACTCCATGTAAAGAAGCAGGGGAATCATATACTTATGGAGAACGACTTACCAGGGCTCCGATTACCGGACAAAAGCTTAGTTGGTGGAAAAACGGCAATTCAGATATTATTGATAGAAGAGATGTTGACGGTAAGGCTATCTTTGAAGAAAACGGCTGTCTTTATATTAATCAGATAGAATGGATTATTAATACATATAAACAGTATGGCCAGCGCAATAATCAGATGGTGCTTCAGGTCGCCCATCCTTCTGATATTGCTTTGTTAGACCCGCCGTGTTTACGTTCAATAGACACACGAATACAGGACAACACTCTACACTTTATTATTTATTTCAGATCATGGGATCTTTGGGGGGGCTTGCCGGCAAATCTGGCTGGAATTCAAAACCTTAAAGAATATATGGCGGCAGAAATAGGTGTAAACGATGGAGAGATGCTTGTCGAAAGCAAGGGGCTTCATCTTTACGGTTATGCAGAAGATCTTGCAAAGTTAAGATGTATGAAAGAATAAAGATCCGGGTCCAGAGGGCCCGGCTTTGGTTTGCCCCTAAAAGGGGTTGTTTTACTTAAAGCGGTACAAATTAAAAGTGCCTAAAGTGAACTAAAGTGAACTAAAGTGCCTAAAGTTATGGAGTCGCTCCTGCCCGCCATCGCGAGCCATACTCAACGATCTTCGTCCTTTTGTCGTTTCGCTCAGGCGAGGCGGGCGGGTCGCTCCGCTTATTTTATATAATTGACAGAATTCCTTAACTTTAGCTCACTTCAAACTCTTGCAGCATTTCTCCAGGCAAAGCCGGATAACTCCGACTTGGCCCTGAGGACCAGGTTTTTCAGGGTAAAATAAAGATTAAAAAGAAATAGAATTTGGAGTCCTTGGAAAAGGTATAACATCTCTTATGTTTGTTACACCTGTTAGAAACATCAGCAGGCGTTCAAAACCAAGCCCAAATCCGCTGTGAAAAACAGAGCCGTATTTCCTAGATTCAATATACCACCAATAATCCTTTTTAGATAATCCCAATTCATCCATTCTCGACTCAAGAACACTTAGCCGTTCTTCGCGCTGGCTGCCGCCAATTATTTCACCCATATTGGGAACAAGAACATCCATTGCGGCAACGGTTTCGTTGTCATCATTGACTCTCATATAAAACGGCTTTATGTTTTTAGGATAATCATAGATAATCAGAGGCTTTTTAAAATAATGTTCGGTAAGATATCGTTCATGCTCGGACTGCAGGTCATTGCCAAATTTGACGTCATACTCAAATTTTTGTCTGGATTTACTTAAAATATCTACAGCTTCTTTGTATGAAAGCCTTGTAAAGTCAGATGATAGCAAACCGCCCAGGGTTGTCATAAGGTTTTTATCTACATGTTTTGCAAAAAGTTCCAGATCGTCCTGGCAAGTATCTATTATATAGCCTGTCAGGTATTTTAAAAAATCTTCGCTCAAATTCATGGCATCATTTAAATCACTAAAGGCCATTTCCGGTTCTACCATCCAGAATTCAGCTACATGCCTGCTTGTGTTTGAGTTTTCCGCCCTGAAAGTGGGGCCGAAAGTATAAACATCGCCAAGCGAAAGTGCTAACATTTCCGCTGAAAGCTGCCCTGAAACCGTCAGGTTTGTTGCAGTGCCGAAAAAATCGAGTGAAAAGTCAGTTTTTTTATCATTTTTTGGAATATTATCTAAATCCAGCGTGGTTACCTTAAACATTTCTCCAGCACCTTCGCAGTCAGAGGCAGTTAAAATCGGGGTATGAATATACTTAAAGCCTCTGTCTTTGAAAAATTTATGTATTGCAAAACACAACTCAGATCTTATGCGAAAGATAGCCCCGTATTTGTTGGTTCTGGGCCTTAAATGGGCAACAGTTCTTAAAAACTCATCACTGTGACGTTTTTTTTGCAGCGGGAAGGTGTCAGGGGCAAGGTCAAGTATTTCCAGACCATCTGCTTTCATCTCCCATTTCTGTCCTTTTCCCTGCGATTCTATTAGTGAGCCAATTACACTTACTGCCGATCCAGTTGAAATCTTTGTTATTTCTTCATAGTTGGCAAGGGAGCTCTCTGCAATTACCTGCATGTTTTTAAGGCTTGACCCGTCATTTATTTCTAAAAAGGAAAAACCCTTTGAATCACGCCTGGTTCTGACCCATCCCATTACAATTACATTGTCCATGGGTTTGTTTGACTGTAAAAGATGTAATATTCTGATTCGCTTCATTCTGTTGGGTACTCTCCATATTAATAATATTTTTTACCACCAAGCTTACGGAGAACACAGAGAAAATTTTTTTAAAAATCACTTTTAGTGGCCGTTCCTGCCTGTGTTACCCATAAAGGCGGACAAGTCTGTGGCTGAATGATTATTTTTTATATTCTTAGTGTGCTTTGTGGTGAAGATTTATCACTTTGTTTTTTATAGTTTAACGGTGATATAATAGCTCTGATCGGCGCGTTGCAGCAGAATAACCATTGATTTTTTATTGCGGTATTTTACGACTGCTTTTTCAAAATCTTTTACACTATCTGTTTTTATTTCATCAATCTGCCGTATTATATCACCAGTTTTTACTCCAATACGCGCGAGATCCGATTGACGGCTTATTGCTGAAATTATCACTCCTTTTTTTGCAACAGTTTTATATTTAAGGCGTTTTTTTATGGACAAATCTTCAGTTTTTACTCCAAGAAGCCTGAATGCAAGTTCTCTGGCCATCTTTTCAGGAAATGTTGCCGCCTTTGTTGCAACAGTAATTTCTTTATTGTTTCTCCAAAGCTTTATTTTTATCAGATTCCCCTTGGCATAATTTTTCATGGCAGTATTGTATAGTTCAACCGACGGGGTCTTTCGAGCGCCAACAGCCAGAATTATATCTCCATCACGGATACCGGCTTTGTAGCCAGGCCCGCCAATTGTGACCTCCTTTACAAGCACGCCTCTGCTTTCAGGAATTTTCATGTATTGGGCAAGTTTTTTATCAAGAGTCTGAACGTTTACTCCTATCCAGATCTGGACAACCTCTCCATATTGAATAAGGTCTGATATAATTCTTTTTGCCTTGTTGATAGGTATTGCAAAGCCTATTCCCTGGGCTTTTGCATAAATGGCGGTATTAATACCGATAAGTTCGCCGTTTATATTCAGGAGCGCACCTCCACTGTTGCCTGGATTAATAGAGGCATCTAACTGTATAAAATCATGATAAACAGCATTATCCGTTCTGATGCTGCGGTTTACTGCGCTTATAATCCCTGTGGTTACTGTGTTGGAAAATCCGAAAGGATTGCCTATGGCTATAATTGTTTCTCCTATCATAAGGTCGTCGGAATTGCCCATTTCAACGGCAGGAAGAGGCTTTTTTGATGATATTCGCAGTACAGCCAGATCAGAATCAGGATCGGCGCCTATAATCTGGGCATCAAACTTGCGTTCGTCATTTAAAACAACGGTTATGGTTGTGCTTTTTGCAAGCACATGTGCATTGGTTAGAATAAGACCCCTTTTGCCATCAATAATAACACCTGAACCAAGACTGGTTTTTTTGTAGCGCTGTTCAACGCCCGGATCAAAAAAATCTTTGAAAAAAGAATCAAAACGCGGATCAATACGGAAGCGGGAAAACGGATTGGCACGTCGACGAACTTCATATTCTGAATTTATATTCACAACCGCAGGGCTTACTTTGCTAACAGCCCTGACAACAGGGTTTTTCCGTTCATATTCAGCTGCAGGGCTATTGGATGTAAGTATGGTTATTGCAAAAAAGGCTATAATTAAATGGATATATATTTTATGTGTTTGCATTTTGATATTTTAAAAACCCGTTTATATTTGATGAAATCGTAAAAAGTAAAATTTGTTCGCTCTGTGAGCATTCTCAAACAGCTTGAAATTTTAACGCCAGGCTCAATCTGACCGGCCAAAAACTGATTATTTTCCATACCGGGAAGCTTTAGCTTCAATCTTTTTCCAAAACTGCTCAATGTCGCTTGCAAATGATTTTTAAATAACTCAACTGTAGTTTTTGCCAGTTATCGCAACAGTTATGATTAAATTAAAATCAGAAAAAACTCATGTATAACAAATCGTAAACAAAGAACAGGCCATAATAAAAACAGCAATTGTGCTAATGATTTAATCTTTTATTAATAAAAAGATATCAACAGGTTCTTTGCTAACGATTTTTAATACATTCAA